>Ga0114931_10002524_pt1 | contig 23263 bp, 23 predicted proteins | sample 2SBtaG_FD_89579 | JGI IMG/M metagenome (GOLD analysis project Ga0114931, IMG submission 89579) | Deep subsurface microbial communities from Kolumbo volcano to uncover new lineages of life (NeLLi) - 2SBTROV14_V59a metaG | ecosystem: Environmental > Aquatic > Marine > Volcanic | place: Kolumbo... | reverse complement strand
GGGCGTGCTCGCGATCGGGTCCCGCTCGGCGGTCGCTTTACGCAGCGATACGGCTGGCCTCCCGCCCAATCGCTGTGCTGCCCATCGCGAGCCGTCCTCCTGTGTAGAAGTCGACGTATGAGCAAGGAAGTGCCCGCGTCGGCTTTACGGGGCGTCAGTGGCGGACGCCCATCAGGGCTTCGAGGGTGTCTCTTAGGCCGGCTAGGTCGTATGCGCTGACGTGTGCCGAGGCGCCGGCTTCTAGGGCGGCCTGTTTGTTTGCTTGGCCGCTAGCGAACAAGACCGCGCGCACATGCTGGGTGTTGCTGCCGTGTTTGAGCGCCTCGATGATCTCCGCGCCCGAGAGATGTCCGACCTTTGCAGCCAGGACGACGGCGTCTGGCGGTCGCTCACCCATGTGCAGGAGCCCGGCGAGCGGGTCGGGGTAGTCGACGACCTCGAACGCGGTTCGGAGCGAAGAGAGGAGCTTGGCTTTCTGAGGAGTCCCGTCGACCAGAAGCGCCACCCGGGGGCGGTCCGCTGCGAGCTCCTCCGGGATCGGATAGCCGTACTTGCGCAGGAAATCGAGTACGTGCGGGCGGCGGAAGCGCAGGTGCCGGCCGGGGGTGCGGAAGTGGGCAATCTCGCCTCGGTCGGCCCAGTTGTGGATCGTCTTCAGGTCGACCTGACAGAAGCGCGCGATCTGCGAGGCAGTGAAGAGACCCTTCCGTCTTCCTGCGCGGGCCACCATGCTTCTTGGGTAGCGGCTGAGCTCCCGTGCAGACAAGGAATAAGCCGAAGAATCTGGAAAAACTGTAGCCTGGCAAACAGGCTAAGGTGCGTCTCGCCAAGCGCCGTTGTCGAACACCATCCGTGTCGCTCCCGGTAGCGCGGGCTCGCTTTCAGGGTGCGCCGGATCGCCCGGCAGCGCGAGGAACCAAGCGCCATCGCCTGTCACGAGCCGCGGCCGGACGAGCGGGGGCTTGCGCGACGAGGCCGCTGCGATCATCGATTCTGCGTCGTCGAACGCTGCCATCCAATGGAGCGTTCGAACGGTCGGAGGCGCCAACTTGATTCGGCCGGCAAGCATGTCTTCTATCGCGCGGGCCGGGCGGAGCCAATCCGCCGATGTCGTTTCTGTGCCATCGTGGGATGCGCTTTGACCCTCTGGCAAGACGGCGATGTAGAAGCGCGTGTCGAAACGGCGGCTTTCCATTTTGGGCGTCACCCAGCGTGCGTACGGCGTCAGCGCAGCCGAGTCGATCTGCATGTCGGCTTCGTCAGCCAGATCCAAAAACGAGGCGCCCCCGTGAAGTTGCTTGCGCATGGCTGCCAAATCGACGCCCCTATCGGTGCTCGCCAACAGCAGGCCTGCTTCTTCGAACGTTTCCCGCACTGCAGCGATGAGCAAGCCCAGTCCTGCGTCGGCGTCGGTTTCTCCGAGCCGTTTGGTGATGTCTTCAGCTGTCTGACTGACTCTCGATTGCCAACGCGGATCCCTATCGCCCGGGTCGACCTTGCCGCCCGGGAACACGTGCGCGCCTCCCATGAAGCCACTTTGATGATGCCGGCAGAGCATGAACGTCTCGATGTCCCCGTCGGCTTCACGCAGAACGATGACCGTGGATGCGTCTTCGATGCGTTTGCCAGGCGAGTCGCCGTTCATGACTCGCCGGACACCAGCACATGGGTCGTCGACACCCCGATCGCGTTTGCTATACGGGCGAGGGTCTCGAGCGAAGGTGTGTGCCGCCCGGCTTCGACCCGCGCGATGTTTGGGCGGTGAATGCCGGTACGGCGCGCGAGCTCGGCTTGCGTGAGGCCGGCAGCCAACCGGAGCTCCCGAAGGCGCGCACCGAGCCTTTCGCCATCGATTGCGATGTCGTCTTGCCCGTCCGTCGTGCCCGACCCCATACGCATCGATGCCACCGTGAGTTGGCAGACCGCTCCGCTTTTCAATCGGAGAGTGGCTTTGGTAGCACTTGGATCAATGGTGATGCTCGTGATCTCCGACCCGTCGTCAGAGGCGTCGATCGGCCGGCGATGAAGCGAAGCGTCGCCGTTGCCCAGCACGGCCAGCACGTCATCGCTACACGGAGACACCGTCACGAATTCCAAACGACGATGGCGCCCATGATCGGCTCGTCGCGTAATCGCCGCCGCAACCTGCGCGACGTCGCGGGCTCCAGCGGTTACCAGTCCATGGCAAAGCTCGGTGATGATGTCTTCGAGCGAGTCGCGACCGCCGTCCACGTGGGCGATCGGCAGTGCGCCGGATGCGCGCACGAAACCGATCGTCGACAGGATCTCCTCTGCATCGAGCCGTGCGCCGTCCACATCTACGATGACTGCCATCTGACCATCGATTGCATCGGCGAGCTCGCCTGGCGCAACAACCTTGGATTCGATGTCGTGCTTAGTCAGGGCTTGCTGCCACTGCTCCACGACGTGTTCGCGTTCCGTCAACAATGTCACGCCTAACGTCATCATTCCTCCGCGTGCAGGAAGGATGAGGTTTACACGGCCGCGCGAGGAACCTCAACCGTGGATCACCGGAAAGTACGGCACGGTGCTTGTCCACCACTTTCTGACATGACTCGCGGTTGACACTTGGCTTACCCTTTGCTACCCACGGTCGCCTTCCCACTGGATGGCAGCGCTTTGCTCGGATCAGGGGAACCACGATGTTCAAGTCGACCTGCGTTTTCTCGGGAAACTCCAATCCGGTTCTTGCCGAAAAGATCGCCAAGTATCTGGAATTGCCCGTAGCATCTGCGCGTGTCTCGCGTTTTTCGGACGGCGAGGTGTTCGCAGAAATCAAGGAAAACGTGCGCGGCGTGGATGTCTACGTCATCCAGTCCACCTGCGCGCCGGTCAACGACAACCTGATGGAGCTACTGGTGATGATCGACGCGTTGAAACGCGCGTCAGCCGGATCGATCACCGCCGTCATCCCTTATTACGGATATGCGCGGCAGGATCGAAAGGCCGCTCCGCGAACGCCAATCACCGCAAAGTTAGTGGCCGACTTGCTGAGTGCGTCCGGGGTCGATCGCGTCGTCTCGATGGACTTGCACGCGGGTCAGATTCAGGGCTTTTTCAACAAGCCGTTTGACCATCTGTACGCATTTCCGGTCTTCTTGTAGCATTTGAAGCCTCGGTTTCCTACGCCGCCGGTCCTGGTCTCCCCAGATGCGGGTGGAGTGGAGCGCACCAGAGCCTATGCCAAGCGGCTGGGGGCCGACCTGGCCATCATCGATAAGCGCCGCGAGGAAAAAAACGTCAGCGAGGTAATGAACATCATCGGTGACGTCGAGGGGCGGGAGTGTGTGATTCTAGACGACATGATCGACACCGCCGGAACGATGACTAATGCGGCTCGGGCGCTACGGGACAAAGGGGCAAAAGAGGTCTTGGCCGCCGCTACGCATCCGGTCTTGTCGGGCCCTGCGCTCGGCCGGATCATGGATTCCCCCCTTCAGGAGGTCATCGTGACCGACACCATCCCCCTTCGGGAGGAAGTCCAGCAGACGGGACGCTTTCGCGTGCTTTCGGTGGCAGGTTTGCTAGGAGAGGCCATCAAACGGATTCACCACAGCGACTCGGTAAGCTCGCTGTTTGTATGATTGGAGCATTCGACCATGGAAACTACGACGTTGCAGGCTGAGGTCCGCGAGAGCCGCGGAAAGGGGCCAGCGCGTCGGCTGCGTGCACAAGGGAAGGTTCCGGGCGTGTTTTACGGCCCCGGCCTCGAGCCCACGCCGCTGACCCTATCCCCCAAAGAATTAACAAAAGCACTTCAGGGCGAGAGAGGGCGAAATGTAGTGTTCAAGCTGTCGGTGGGCGGCCAGGACGAGCTTGCCATGGTCAGGGACCTAACCACCGATCCAGTGACGCAGGAGCTGCTGCACATCGATCTATATCGAATTTTCGAGGATAAGGAGCTCGAGGTGAACGTGCCGTTCCACGCGCACGGAAGGGCGATAGGCGTCGTCCAAGGGGGCGTGCTGAATGTTACACGCCATGTGCTGCCCGTCCGCACGACTCCGGCGAAGATTCCGGTGTCCATCGATGTGGACGTGACGCATCTCGACCTCAAAGACACGATTTCGGTGGAGGACATCGAGCTGCCCGAGGGCGTACGATGTGCGCTGAACCCTAAGCTCACCCTGGTGATCATCCTCGAGCCGCGTAAGGCGGCTGCAGCGGAGGAGGGCGAAGTCACCGCGGAGGCCGCAGAAGGCGCGGCCGCGCCCGAAGGCGAGGCGGACAAGGCCTCCAGCTAAGCGCCTGGCGGGCCGTGATCATGCATCTCATCACCGGCCTTGGCAATCCCGGCCCCAAGTACGCCGGCAATCGCCACAATGTTGGCTTCATGGTGGTCGACGAGCTTGCGCGGCGCTGGGGCGCGCCGCGCTTCCGGGACAAATTCAAGGCCGAGCTCACCAAGGTTGCGGTTGGCGAGCATGACGTGGTGCTCCTCAAGCCAATGACCTACATGAACCTGAGCGGAGAGGCCGTTCAGGCGGCCATGCGGTTCTTCAAGGTGCCCCTTGCGCGGGTTCTGTGTGTGCACGACGAGCTCGATCTCGAGTTCGGGGTCGTCCGGCTCAAGGTTGGGGGCGGCACGGCCGGCCACAATGGGCTACGCTCGATCGTGGAACACTGTGGCGGGCCTGATTTCGTGCGTTGCCGGATGGGCATCGGCCGGCCGGATAGGGGGCGCCCCGAGCATTACGTTTTGAGCGATTTCAATAGCTTGGAGCGGGTTGAGCTTGGCGCGTTTCTGGACCGGGGTGCCGACATCGTCGAGACGGCAGTCCGCGAGGGCCCACGCCCAGCGATGAATCGTCATCACGGGCGATCCTGACGGCTGGCGCGAGCGCCAAGATCGGCTATGCCTCGGCCTTCCTCGCTCCAGCCACAGGCTGGGGCCGACATGACCAGGAGGAGACATGGCCACTACAGCGGCAGCGCCTGCCAAGCGATGGGCGCGTGAATACGAGACAATTTATATTCTTCGGCCTGACGTCGAGAATGACGTGGCCGAAAAGGTCGTTGCCCGTGTTAAAGACGTGATCTCGCGTCTTGACGGCACTGTCACGAAGCTCGACAACTGGGGCAAGCGCCGACTCGCCTACCCCATTCGGAAAAACAGCCGAGGGATCTTCGTCTATCTCAAGTATGTGGGTTACGGCGATCTGGTAGCCGAGATCGAGCGCAATCTGCGCTTGCTCGACGAAGTCGTCCGGTTTCAAACCGTGCTTCTCGCAGAGGACGTCGATCCGGCTTCGGTCACGGTCGACCCCGAAGAGGTGCAGTACCTGCACGTCGAGGAAGAGGAAGAGCCGGAAGACCTCGAGCTCGAGCGCGCGCGCAGCCTGGGGATGGCGCCACGGGCCCCGCGAGCCCCGCGTGAGGCGCCAGGGGTGCCAGCGGAGGCTGGCGGCGTAGCAGCGCCGGCTCCGGCAGGCAGTGAGGGTGTGGCCGCAGCAGCAGCTGCCGCTGAAACCGAAGAGACGCCGGCAAAAGAACCATTGGCCGCCGAGGAAGCGGCCGAGGCGCCGAAAGCACAAGCTGCTGAAGGCTCAACTGAAGCAAAGTCCGACGAGGACGAGCGCGAGGAGGGCTGACCCATGGCCGACGACATTCGACAGGATTTCGACCTCGAGGGAGGCGGCCGCCGTCGTGGCGCCCGCAAGAAGGCGCCGAGCTTCGCGCTCGCTCCGGACTTCAAATTCGATTACAAAGATCCTCAGCAGCTGCGGCATTTCATCACCGACCGTGGAAAGATCGTGCCTCGCCGTATTAGTGGCCTGAGCGCGAAGCAGCAGCGTGCACTCACCCGGGCGATCAAGCGAGCCCGCAATATTGCGTTGCTCCCCTACACGGCAACGAAGTGAGGTAGTCATGGCATCCACAGTGGAAGTCGTACTCAGAGAAAATGTCGAGCATCTCGGCTCGATCGGCGACCTGGTGCGTGTGCGCCGGGGCTACGCCCGCAACTTTTTGTTGCCGCGCGGCCTTGCGGCCATCGCGAGCCGCGGAAACGTCAGGCAGATCGAGCATGAAAAGGCAGTTCAGGCCCAGCGCATCGCCAAGCTTCGGGCAGAGCAGGAGCACATCGTCACGGAGCTGGCCAAAGTCACCATCATGGTTGCGCGGGAAGCCGGTGAGGACGGGAAGCTGTTCGGCTCGGTCACGTCGAGCGATGTGCTCGAAGGGCTCAAGGCCAAGGGCGTTGAGCACAATATCGACAAAAAGAAGCTCGTCATGCCGCCTCAGCCCATCAAAGAGGTTGGAAGTTACGAGGTGGGCGTGAAGCTCTTGTATGGATTGACGGCGAGCGTGAAGCTCGAAGTCAAGACCCGCGCGTAGAGCCGGGCTTCCCCTCACCTGCCGCAAGCGCTAAAACCAGAACCGGAAGGGAGCAAGGGGCCATCACTTCAGCGCAGCGAGCCGGCCACGTCCCCCCCAACGCTTTAGACGCGGAGCGGGCGGTGCTAGGCGGCATTCTTCTCGACAACGACGCGATGAACGTGGTTCTCGAGTCTTTGTCTGTCGATGACTTCTACAGCGAGGCCAACGCCAAAATCTTCGAGGCGATGACCGAGCTGTTTCGTCGCAGCCAACCGGTGGACCACGTCACTCTTCGCGAGTCGCTCGTCCATAGCGGCAAGCTGGCATCGATCGGGGGTGACGAGTATCTGCTATCGCTCAGCGACACGATTCCGAGCGTCTCAAACATCCAAGCTCACGCACGGATCGTTCGTGAAAAGTCGATCGTCCGGGCCCTGATTCTGGTGTGTCACGAGGTCGCCTCGCGAGGCTACGGGGATTACGGCCCCATGGAGGAATTCCTCGATCAGTCCGAGTCGTCGATTTTCGCGGTTGCGAGGGAGCGCGCGCGACATCCGTACGAGCACGTGAAGGACGTGGTGATGCGGACGTTTCAGGAGATCCATGAAACGGCGAATCGCGGTGAGGCGATCACCGGCTTGCCCACGGGCTACAAACAACTCGACAAGATGACCGCAGGTATGCATGCCGGCGACCTCATCATCGTTGCAGGGCGCCCGGGCATGGGTAAGACGTCGTTTGCGCTCAACGTCGCGCACCACGCTTGCGAGAAGAGCAAGGCGCCTGTCGCCGTGTTTTCGCTCGAGATGCCCAAAGGGCAGCTCGTTCGCCGTCTTCTCGGCAGCGAAGCTCGCGTCGATGGCAACCGCATTCGTACGGGGCAGCTTCACAAGGATGACTGGCCGAAGCTCGCGGACGCCGCGGGTACGTTGAGCGAGATGCCGATCTGGATCGACGACACGCCGGCGATCACGTTGCTCGAGTTGCGGGCTAAAGCCCGCCGCCTCAAGGCCGAGGTCGGTCTCAGCTTGATCGTGGTCGACTACTTGCAGCTGATGCGCTCGGGTACACGCAACGATTCACGCGAACAGGAGATCAGCGAGATCAGCCGCAGCTTGAAGGCACTCGCCAAGGAGCTCGAGATTCCGGTAATCGCGCTCTCGCAGCTCAACCGTGGTGTCGAGTCGCGCGGCGTGAAAGACAAACGGCCACAGCTTTCCGACCTTCGTGAGTCCGGCGCTATCGAGCAGGACGCCGATACCATCTGGTTCATCTATCGCGACGAGGTTTACAATCGAGAGAGCGACGACCGCGGCGTGGCAGAGATCATCATCGGCAAGCAGCGTGCGGGCCCCACCGGTACCTGCCGAGTGCGGTTCTTCAATGAGTACACGAGGTTCGACGATCTGGCTGAATCAGATTACTACGGCGCTTCGGCGCCAGGCACCGCCGACTTCCGGGACAATTGACCTACACCCCGTAAAGTCGGCGCGTTGCGCCGCCCACGGGGTTATACGTTAGAGCTCTTTGACTTCTCGGATGAGGTCCTGGAGGACCTTTTTGGCATCGCCGAAGATCATCATGGTGTTGTCGTACTCGAAGAGCTCGTTCTTGATGCCCGCGTAGCCCGGACTCAGGCTCCGTTTGATGACGAACACCGAGCGGGCCTCGTGCGCGTTGAGGATCGGCATGCCTGCGATGGGGCTGCTCGGATCCTTGGTGGCGGCCGGGTTCACGACGTCGTTGGCGCCGACCACGATGACCACATCGGTGTTCTTGAACTCCGGGTTGATGGCGTCCATCTCCAGGAGATCTTCGTATGGTACGTCGGCTTCGGCCAGCAGCACGTTCATGTGGCCTGGCATGCGGCCAGCGACCGGATGGATCCCGTAAGTGACCCTGGTGCCGCGGGCCTTTAGCAAGTCAGCGAGCTCGCGGACTGCATGTTGCGCCTGTGCGACTGCTAATCCATAGCCGGGAATGATGATGACCGATTCCGCGTTTTCCAGAACCATGGCTGCTTCTTCGGCGCCACAGGAAGTCACCGTCGTGTACTCGTCGCTTGCGCCTCCACCGCCGCCTTCGGTGACGCCAAAGCCGCCCACCAAGACGTTGAGGAGCGAGCGGTTCATCGCTACGCACATGATCTGCGTGAGGATCAAGCCCGCTGCGCCAACCATGGCGCCCGCAATGATCAGTAGCGGATTCCCAATAACGAAGCCGGTCATGGATGCGGCCACGCCCGAGTACGAGTTGAGCAGCGACACGACGACAGGCATGTCGGCGCCGCCAATGGGGATCGTCAGCAAAACGCCGAGGACCAGTGAGGCAGCCCCTAGCGCGAGCACCCAGACCACCGACTCCGAGGCCGCCGCAGCTACGGCGACTCCACCGACTACGAAGGCCGCCAAGAGCAGCCCAAACGTGATGAAGTGCCTTGCCGGCAGCAGGATCGGCTGACCCTTCTTCAAGCTCCCTTGAAGCTTGAAGAGGGCGATGAGGCTACCCGTAAAGGTAACGCCACCGACGAGGATCGATAGCATGACCGCGACGGCCGCCTCGGTGCCGAGTGCCTCGTAGACCCGGCCGGAGGCGCTCTGCTGGACGACCAGATCCCAGTACACCGACATTCCGACGAGCGCGGAGGCAATGCCGCCGAAGCCGTTGAAGAGCGCCACCATCTCCGGCATCGCCGTCATCTGGACCCGGATGGCAAATGCGGCGCCGACGATCGTTCCGACCAGCATGCCGCCCACTATCCAGCGGTAATCGACCCAGCCAAGCTCCAGCAGCGAGCCGATGATAGCAAGCAGCATGCCGATTCCAGCGAGGGCGTTGCCGCGCCGTGCGGTCCGCACCTTGGAGAGCTGCTTGATCCCGAAAATGAATAGGACCGTGGACAGCAGATAGATAATCGGGACCACGGTCGATTGGATGAGGGCGTGGCTCATTTCTTCTTCCCGAACATGCGCAACATACGGTCGGTGACGAGAAAGCCGCCAACGACGTTGATGGTGGCCGTAACGATTGCGAGCGCGCCGAGAATGTTGGCCACGGTCGGGGCGCCGGTCGTCGCGGCGGCGATCGAGCCGACTATTGTAATGCCGCTGATGGCGTTCGCGCCGCTCATCAACGGGGTATGCAGCGTTGGTGGCACCTTAGTGATCATCTCGAAGCCGACGAAGCTAGCGAGTACGAACATGTAGATGCCTATGAGCAGAGGTCCCAAAGTCATGGTCGGTCTCCTTTCCTAGAGGGCCTCAGCGGTCGGCCCATGACGAACTTCGCCGTTATAGGTGAGCACGGCCCCATCGAGGATCTCATCCTCGAGGTTCAGAACGACCTCTCCCTCGGACAAGATGCTGAGAAGGAGGGCCTGAATGTTGCGGGAGTAAAGCAAGCTTGCATCGGCAGGGGTCGCCGTGGCCAAGTTGGGATGTCCGATGATGGTTACCCCGGACTCGAGGACCATTTCGCTGCTCTTGGAGAGCTCACAGTTGCCGCCTTGCTCCACGGCAAGGTCGACGATTACCGCGCCTTCGCGCATCTCCTCGACCATGTCCTTCGTGATGAGCTTGGGTGCAGGGCGTCCCGGGACCAGCGCCGTCGTGATCACGGCGTCGGCGGCCACCACTTTCTCACGCACGATCTTCTGCTGCGCCTCGAGTTGCTCCGGGCTGAGCTCGCGCGCATAGCCCCCTGCGCCCTCGCCGCTTTCATCCATCGGAAAGTCGATGAACCGTCCCCCGAGCGATTCGACCTGCTCTTTGACCGTGGACCGAATGTCCGAGACTTCGACCACGGCGCCAAGACGGCGCGCGGTTGCAATTGCCTGGAGGCCCGCCACGCCTGCACCCATGATGACGATCTTGGCTGGCTGAATCGTGCCAGCGGCCGTCATCAGGAGAGGGAAGTACTTGTCGAGGTAGGTCGCCTCCAGGAGCACGGCCTGGTAGCCGGAGATCGAGGCCTGTGAGCTGAGCGCGTCCATCGCCTGGGCGCGGCTGATGCGCGGTATGAGCTCCATCGCGATGGTGCTGACCTTGTGGTCGCGCAGAACACGCACCGACTCGAGATTCTTGTGGGGCGACATGAACCCGATGAGAAGCGCGCCCTCCTTGACCTTGGACGCTTCGCCGGGCGTGATCGGGTAGACCCGCAAGACGATCTCGGCGCTTGCCCAGGCTGCTTCCGCCTCTGCCGCTGCAACGACCTTGGCACCTGCTTGGCGATAATGCTCATCGGTGAAGTGAGCGTGCCTGCCTGCTCCGCTTTCTACGATGACTTCGAAGCCTTCCTTTACGTAGCGCTTCGTCGCGTCCGGCGTGCAGGCCACCCGAGTCTCACCATCGACGATTTCCTTGGGCACGAAAACCTGAGGCATTCCTTCCTCCTGCGCAGGCGCCGCCAGCGAGGCAAACCCGATTGAACTAGTCAACAACCGGGCCCCTGCGCCCCGGGTTGTTAGTGGCGATTCGGTGCAATGTCCAGCGGCGGACGAAAAACCCTCGGCGCACCTTTTGCGTTTTCGTCCGGCCTGCTAGATCCGGCCCGCGCACCAGGAGGACAAAGACAATGGGGAACGCTGCGAGGCTCGACGAGCTCGCCATCAAGACGATTCGTGGCCTGAGCATGGATGCGGTTCAAGCCGCCAACTCGGGCCATCCTGGCACGCCCATGGCGCTTGCGCCCCTCGGCTGGGCTATCTTCTCCAAGCTCCGGCGGCACGATCCGGTCAGTCCGGATTGGCCCGATCGCGACCGATTCGTCTTGTCGTGCGGCCACGCGTCGATGCTGCAGTACGCGCTGCTCCATCTGAGCGGCTACGCACTGTCCCTGGACGACATTCGCAATTTTCGGCAGTGGGGCAGTCTCACGCCGGGCCATCCAGAGTATGGGGTTACGCCGGGCGTAGAGACGACCACCGGCCCCCTCGGGCAGGGCGTGGGCAATGGTGTGGGGATGGCGATGGCGGAACGGCATCTGGCCGCGCGCTTCAACAAGCCGGGCCATACGCTCTTCGATCACCGCACCTGGGTCATCGCGTCCGACGGCGACATGATGGAAGGCGTCGCCTCCGAAGCCGCGTCGATCGCCGGTCATCTAAAGCTCGGCAAGCTCGTCGTCTTTTGGGATGACAACACGATCACCATCGACGGCAGGACGGATCTCACGTTCAGCGAAGACGTGCTGGCGCGCTTTGAGGCGTATGGTTGGCATACTCAAAGCGTCGACGATGGGGAAGACCTCGCCGCACTGATTCGGGCAGGCCAGGCGGCGATTGAGGACAGCCGTCCGAGCTTCGTCCGTGTGCGCACCGTCATCGGGTATCCGTCGCCAAACAAGCGCGACACATCGAGTGCACATGGCGCGCCGCTCGGCGCGGAAGAAGTCATCGCGACCAAACAGGTCATGGAGTGGCCGACTGAGCCGTTCTTCGTGCCCGACGAGCTCGCCGCGGCTGCAGAGGGGATCCGAGAGCGCGGTGCAAGGAGCCACGAAGCATGGCGGGAGGGCCTTGCAGCGTACCGGGCCGAATTTCCGGACGCCGCAAGGGATCTCGATACGGCATTGTCAGGTGAGCTTCCCACGGGTTGGGACGCCGACCTGCCCACCTTCGAGGCGGATGCAAAGGGCATCGCGACACGCAAAGCAAGCGGCGCCGTGCTCAACGCTCTGGCCGCCAAGATCGGTGGCTTGGTAGGAGGCTCTGCCGACCTCGCAGGGTCGAACAACAGCCACATGAAGGGGCTAGCAAGCTTCTTGCCTGGTGCGGAAAGCATCCCGCGCAACATGGATTGGGGCATTCGCGAGCATGGGATGGGCGCGGCGATGAACGGTATGGCGCTCCACGGCGGGGTCATCCCGTACGGCGCGACCTTCCTCGTCTTCAGCGACTATATGAGGCCCGCGGTCCGTCTCGCTGCGCTGATGAAGCTCCGCACCCGCTATATCTACACCCACGATAGCATTGGGCTCGGAGAAGACGGGCCGACGCACCAGCCCGTCGAGCACCTCGCCGCGTTGCGCGCGATTCCGAATCTGGCGGTGCTCAGACCGGCGGACGCCAACGAAGCTCGTGAGTGCTGGAAGGTTGCTTTGCAATGGGACGGGCCGGCGGCGTTGGCACTGACCCGGCAAAGTGTGCCTGTGCTCGATCGGAGCGCGCTCGCGAGCGCCGAAAAGACGAGTCGCGGTGCCTACATCCTACGTGAGGCGGGCGATGGTGGTCCGGACGTAATCCTGGTCGCCACGGGCAGTGAAGTTCAAATCGCGCTTGCTGCTGCAGACGTGCTCGAGCAGGAGGGCGCCGCGGTTCGCCTGGTCAGCATGCCTTGCTGGGAGCTGTTTGAGCGGCAAGACGAAGGCTATCAGCAAGAGGTCCTTGCAGCCAGCGTCGCGGCCAAGGTCGTCGTCGAGGCGGGCATTCGCCAAGGTTGGGATCGTTGGGTTGGCCATGACGCCGCGTTCGTCACCATGGATCGGTTCGGCGCCTCGGCGCCATACGAGGTGCTTTACCAAAAGTTTGGTATCACGGTCGAGCGCGTGGTTGCCGAAGCGCAGCGCTTGCTGTCCTAGCTGACGGCGGCGATGGCTGCGTCGTAGTCGGGCTCTTTGCCGATGTCGGAGACGAGCTCGGTGTAGACGACCTCATCATTCTCGTCGACGACGACGATCGCGCGGGCAGCAAGGCCCTTCAACGCGCCATCGATCATTTCCACGCCGTAGTCCCTGAGGAACGTGCCGCGGAACGTCGACAGGGGCACCACGCCATCGAGGCCTTCCGCGACGCAGAAACGTTGCTGCGCAAAGGGAAGGTCCGGACTGATGACCAGCACGACGACGTTGCCGAGGCCTGCTGCGCGTTCGTTGAACGTGCGCGCGGCGGCTTGGCAAACCGGCGTGTCGTAGCTCGGGTTGATCGTGAGGATCTTTTTCTTACCCTTGAAGTCCGCGAGCTTCTTTTCGCTTAGGTCCGTTCCGACCAGGAGGAAGTCTGGGGCGCGGCTGCCCGCGGCAGGCAGATCGCCATTGGTTTGAACGGGGGTTCCCCTGAGTGCTGTCGTGGCCATGGTGCTCCTTGTGAGGCGCAGGTAGGCCAGTTCTATAGGGACCTCGCCGGAGATTCCAAGGGGTTGCCATCGAAAAAGAAATTCATTATCAGTAGTCGGTGAAGCCCTCGCTCGCCGATCTGCTCCCCGGCCAACGCGGCCAAGTCGTGTCGATCGACTGCGAGCGCCAATTATCGCGGCGTCTCATGGAAATGGGGCTTCTCCCCGGAACGCGCATCCGGGTGGTCCGCACTGCGCCGCTCGGTGACCCTATCGAGATCCGGGTGCGGAACTATTCCTTGTCGCTGCGTCGTGCCGAGGCGGCCAAGATCACCGTAACCCGCGAGGCCGTGCCGTGACTGCCACCGCGCTTGCCCCGCAGGTGCTGATCGCGGGCAATCCCAACTCTGGAAAGAGCACCCTCTTCAACGCGCTTTCTGGCGGCAGCGCGCACGTCGGGAACTATCCGGGGGTCACGGTCGATCGGACGAGCGCGCGTGTACAGCTCGGCGCCCAGGACATCAAGCTAGTCGACTTGCCTGGAATGTACAGTCTGACCGCCGGCTCGCTCGAAGAGCAGCTCGCTGTCAACGCGGTGATCGCGGAGGATACACGAGCCGTGGTTTGCGTCGTGGATGCGACCACATTGGAGCGAGGCCTGTACTTGGCTTTGCAGCTAATCGAGTCGGGGGTACCCGTCGTCGTCGCGCTGAACATGATGGATTCCGCGGAGCGTATCGGCCTTCGCATCGACACCGAACGATTGTCGCAGCTCTTGGGGTCGCCCGTCATTCCCGTGGTTGCTACCAAGCGGCGTGGCCTAGCGGCTCTGCGGGCAGCACTGGACCAGGAGCTAGGGCCATCAAGCGGCGCAGCAAAGCCGAAGGTGGACTATCCCCCGGAGCTCGAAGCAGATGTCGCGACGCTCATTCCGCTGATCTCGCAATGGCGTCCGGCCAGCCACCCCCGTCAGTTACGCGCATTTGCGCTTTGGTGCCTTCTTTCTTTGGGTGACGATAGCCTCCGTGACGTGCCCGATGCCGTGCGGCAGGCGGTTCAACGCGTTCGCGAGGCCGCCCATGTTCAGGGTCGCAACAGCGATCTCGAGATCGTGGCCGCGCGTTATGCCTGGATTGACCACGCTGTGGACCAGGCATGTTCGACGAATGGCCGTCGGCCTCGATGGAGCGAACGAATCGACCGTGTGCTGACGCATCCATTTGCCGGACTGCTCGTCTTCGCAGTGGTCATGTTCGGAATTTTCGAAGCGCTTTTTGCGGGGGCAGAGCCCCTGATCGACGGGATCGAACGTTTCACGGAGATCATACAGGCGCAAACGTCAGCGATGCTCCCTGCTGGGGTGCTCCGAGACTTGATCGTCGAGGGGATCATTGCGGGCGTGGGCAACGTCCTGGTGTTTGCCCCTCAGATACTGATGCTTTTCCTTTTCATCGGTTTCCTCGAGGACTCCGGGTACCTCGCGCGCGTTGCCTTTGTGATCGATCGGGTGATGAAAGGAGTGGGGCTGCACGGAAAGGCGTTCGTGCCCCTGTTGTCCGGTTTCGCTTGCGCGGTTCCCGCCGTGATGGCCACGCGCACGATCGAACGCCGTAGAGACCGCCTGGTGACGATGTTGGCGCTTCCATTGATGTCCTGCAGCGCCCGCCTCCCGGTCTACATTCTCATCGCCGGCACGGTATTCGCGGGGCAATCGCTTGGTTGGTTCAGCGCGGGGGCCGTGGCGCTGTTCTCGATGTACGTCTTGTCGGTGCTCTTCACGCTCACAGCCGCCGCGCTCATTCGCCGCACCGTGCTTCCCGGTCCCGCCCCGACATTCGTGCTCGAGATGCCGGCATACAGGTGGCCCTCGGCTCAGATCCTGTGGGTCAACGCATGGCGGCGACTACGCGTCTTTCTCGTCGACGCAGGCACGATCATATTGGCGATGACCATTCTCCTGTGGGCTCTGTTGTCGTTTCCAAAGTCGGCGGACGTAACCGAGCATTATGCTGCCGAACGCGATCGCGTGGAGCAGATGGCGTTACCCGCGGCCGCGAAGACCGAGTCCCTCCAATCCCTCCGTGACAGGGAAGCCGCCGATCAGCTTGCGAACAGTTTCGGCGGTAGGTTCGGTCATGCCATCGAGCCGGCCCTCCGGCCCATCGGCTTCGATTGGCAGATCGGAGTCGGGATTATCGGCGCGTTTGCCGCGCGTGAGGTGTTCATCTCGACCCTCGGCGTGGTCTTCGGCATTGGGGAGGCCAACGAGGAAGCCAAGCCCCTGCGGCAAGCCCTTCGGGACGCCCGTCATTCCGATGGAACCCCCGTCATGACACCGCTCAGTGGGGTTTCGCTGATTATCTTTTTCTTGCTGGCTTGCCAATGCATGAGCACAATTGCCGTCGTGAGAAAGGAGTCGGGGTCTTGGAAATGGCCGGTATTCCTGTTTTCCTACATGACGGTGCTCGCATACGTGGTTTCCTTCGCGGTCTATCAAGGAGGCCGCCTCCTCGGTTTCGGGTAGGTTTTGGCTATGCCGTGGCAGCAAATCATCGCTGGGTTGACCGTTGTGGCGGCTGGGGCATACCTCGTTCGGCGTCTTCGCGGCAAAAAGAGCCCGCCCGGTTCTAGCGGCCCAGACGTGCCCGTCTCGAGATTGACGAGGAAGGGTCCTCCGCCAGGTTCGTGCGGGCACTGACTCCAGTGCTTATATTGATTTACAGATGAGTCGATCCGCCACCATCGAAGGACTTCGGAAGTTTCGACAGAAGCTCTTGCGCGAACGAGACCCTTGGCACGATACCTCGCGCCGGTTTCGCATTCGCCGGTTTGCGGGCTCGGAGTGTTTTCTCGAGCATCTCGAAGGCGTACGGGTCGCACACTTGACCGACTTGCACGTCGGTCGCGTCACGCCGATGGCGGTCCAATATGACGCGGTTTCGATGACCAACGCTGGCGAGCCGGACATCGTCGTCATCAGCGGTGACTTCGTGTGTCACACTCAGGTATACCTGGACGATCTAACCGATGTGATTAGCAAGATCCACGCACCGGTGTTCGCGGTCCTCGGCAATCACGATCACTGGGCGGGCGCAGAGTCCGTGCGGAAGGCGCTCAAGCGTGGCGGGGCAGAGGTGCTCGACAATGCGAACACGACGATCGACATTCGGCATCAATCGCTGCAGATCGTCGGCCTTGATGACGCCTACACGGGTCATGCCGATCGCCGCGAAGCGCTGAAGGGCCTACGGTCTGACCTTCCGGTGATTGGGCTATCGCACATTGCGGAGGAAGCTGACGCGCTGTGGGAGGCCGGGGTTCCACTCGTTTTTTCCGGTCACACCCACGCGGGTCAGATCACGGTCGCGCGCCTTTACGAGCTTTCCGTAGGGAGGTTCGCCGGGCACAAGTACATTCACGGCCTCTATGGTTCTCGCGGGGCGGAGGATCAGAGGGGCGCGGTTTACGTGGGAGCCGGGGTAGGGGCTGCGATCGTTCCGTTGCGCTTGGGTGAACGCGCCAAGCGCGAGGTGGCGTTTTTTGAGCTTGGCACACAGCCTGGCGCCTTCGACGAGCATCACCAAGAGCAAACCCCACATCGGGGTCGGGCGCCTTCGCTCAAGACCAAGGAGCGCCGCGCCCAAGCGGTCTTGCGTAAACAGGAGCGGCGCGAGCGCCGCAACGGCAATGGTGCCGGCAAACGCGTCCACGTTGAATCCTGAGGCGCGACCGCGTCACTTGCTGCTCTCGGCCAGGAAGCTCTCTGCTTCGAGGGCCGCCATACAGCCGGTGCCGGCAGCCGTGATTGCCTGGCGCCACTTCTTGTCCTGCACGTCACCTGCAGCGAACACGCCCGGGACGTTGGTCTGGGTCGAGCCGGGTTTCGTGATGATGTAGCCCTGTTCGTCGGTGTCGATCTGGCCGTTCAAGAAGGCAGTGTTGGGTGTATGACCGATCGCAAAGAACAAGCCCGCGACCGGAACGTCACGCTCTTCGTTGCTCTTGAGGTCTTTGACGCGAATCGCCTCGAGGAAATCGTGGCCCTTTGCCTGCGTGACGACCTGCGACCAGAGCATTTCGATCTTCGGATTGTGGAGCGCGCGCTGCTGCATGACCTTCGACGCGCGCAGCTCGTCGCGCCGGTGAACGATGTACACCTTCGAACCGTACTTGGTGAGGAACGCGGCTTCTTCCACCGCGGAATCGCCGCCGCCGATCACTGCGAGAGGCTGATCCCGGAAGGCCGGCAAGGCCCCGTCGCACACGGCACAGGCGGAAATACCCTTCTGCCAAAGCTCCCCGTCATTCGCCCCCGGGATGTCGAGGCGCTTGGCCGTCGCGCCAGTCGCGATGATGATCGAGTCTGCAGTGCCTTGCTGCGAGTCGGCCTTGAAGTGGAATGGACGCCTCGAGAGGTCGAGCTCGTTGACGGTCTCCGTGTAGATCATCGTGCCGAATCGCTCAGACTGTGCGCGAAAGCGATCGGTCAGATCCGGGCCCATGATGCCTTCGGGAAAGCCGGGGAAGTTCTCGACATCGGTTGTGGTCGTCAGCTGGCCGCCTGCCGCAATCCCGCCAGCCATGAAGCCCTCGAAAAGCACAGGCTTGAGCTCGGCGCGCGCGGTGTAAATCGCAGCGGTATGGGCCGCAGGTCCGCTTCCAATGATCAACACTCGATGGCTCATGACACTCCTTTTGACGCCCGGGTTATGCATACCCGTAGCCGGGTGCGCAACCCTCAGCCGATTACATCGGACACGTGTCCTCCGATCGCAAGCGAGGCCGTCAGCCCCGGAGATTCGATACCAATCAGGTGGACCAACCCGGGTTGTGATGACGGGCTGGCGATCACGAAGTCTGCAAATCCGCCCGCAGGGCCGACGAGCTTCGGCCGAATTCCACTATAGTCCGGCGTCAAGTGCTCGGCTCGGATGGCTGGGAGGTAGCGCGCGACGGCTTGCGCAAACCGCTCCGCTCGGGATTCGTCGACGGAGTAGTCGATCGTGTCGATGAATTCCGCGTCTGGGCCGGCGCGTCGCGCGCCTGAAATATCCGCCGTGATGTGGACCCCAAGGCCGCCTCCATGGGGCAGCGGGTAGATCAGGCTGTTGCGGGTGGGGGGCGCCCCTGCGCCAAGCGCGAAGTACGAGCCCTTGCATGGATACAAGCGCCAAGGCCGCTGCTCGTCGCGCAACCCCGACATCGTGGCCACCCGGATCGCGGAAAGGCCCGCCGCGTTCACGACCCGGGGCGCGCGAAGCTCGTCCTGTCTCCCCATCGTGTCCATGGTTTGAATGATCCACCCATCCGGGGACTTCCGAATCTCTTCGACTGCCGTGTGGTACGCGACAGCGCCGCCGGCTTCTTTGACCTCACGAACGAGGCTAGCGATGAATTCGTGTACATCGACCACGCCTGAGGTCGGGGAGTGGAGGGCGAGCTCGCAACGGAGCTCGGGCTCATGCTCGCTCGCCTCGCTGGCGGTCATCAGCCGAAGCTCACCCGCCCCGACTTCTTTGGCATGGCGCGCTATGGCGATGAGGCGCTGCTCGTCCTCGGGGCTCGTTGCGACGATCAGCTTGCCCGTGCGTTTGTACGGCACCTCGTGGGTTTCACACCAGCGGTAGAGGCGCCGATTGCCTTCGATGCACATCCTGGTCTTGAGCGAGTCGTTCGGATAGTAGATCCCAGCGTGAATCACGCCGCTGTTTCGACTCGAAATCTCCCGTCCAGGTCCGACTTCGCGCTCGACGACCACCACCGACTCGAGCCGCCGGGAGAGCTCGTACGCGCAGGCGAGGCCCACGACGCCAGCGCCGATCACGACCGCATCGACCCGTTCAGACATCGCCATCCATTCTTAAAACGCGAGAGGATCGGTACGTGGAGCCGGCAGCCGAACCGACAACTGCGGCATGGGTAGCGCGCGCTGGTGCCGGTACGCTTCGTAGTAGACCAAGACCTTGCGGACATAGCGGTGGGTCTGTGTGAACGGAATGCGTTCTAACAAGACGTCGACCGGGGTGCCGTCGGCGCTCTCCTGAATCCAGCGCCGGACGTTGTGGGGCCCGCCATTGTATGCGGCAATAGCCAGTGGCAATCGCCCGTCGAACCGATGAATCAAGGAGCTCAGGTACCAAGCGGCAAACTCGAGATTGAGCCGTGGGTCGAGGAGATCGGCCTGCGTAAAATCGTCACGGCCAAGCGCATGGGCGATCAGTTGTCCCGTTCGAGGCATGATCTGCATCAGACCGACGGCGCCGGCGCATGATACGATGCGCTTCTGATAGGCGCTCTCGACTCGCATGATCGCGAGCAGGAGGTTGGGATCGAGGCCGTATCGGCTGGCGGCGGGAACGGCGATCCATTCATAGGCACGCGGCAGGGTATCGATGAAGTCCGGTCCCGCGAAGCCGCCGGCTGTTCCCATGTCGCCAAGCGCTGCGGCCACGGTCGCAAGTGTCATGCGGTCTTCCTCGCAGAGATCGAGTTGCGTCGCGCGGGCATCGGTTGCGATCGGTTCCTGATCCCTGCCGTCTGCTCGCGCGACGGATTGAAGGCCAGCCCGCGCGACGGGTTTCCCGAGCGCATGCCGCCATGTCAGGTACGCTTCGAAGAGCTCGGCCGTGGCCGCATCGCGCTCGTCCACGCGGAGGAGGTCTGCGGCGCGCGCAATCCATGGATAACTTTCAGCGTAGAGCTCACCGATCGGTTCGAGTCGCTTGGCGAGCGCGCGGTCGGACGCTCGCGGCGGCCGGGGATGCGCATGCCCTTGTCGGTCGAGCCCCTCCTGGCCGGAGCTGTGCTGGCCACGTTCCACCCGTCCAAGCCCGCTTTCGGCCCAAAGTGCATAGTAGATATCGCCATGCTGCTCGGCGGCCGCCTTTGCCTGTTTGAAGAAGAGGATGGCCGCAGCGGGCCGGTCTGCTCGCTCGTGGGCTCTGGCTAGGTGGTAGATCGCAGCCGTCCGGTAGCGCGAGCTGGGGCGTTTCGCGATCTCCTGTAGCAATGCGATGATTATGTCTTCGCTTCCTGTCCCGATGGCAGCCATCGTGGCGTCGAAGAGCACCCTCGATGACACGCCGGGTCGCGCCCGTAGCGCGGCGAGCATGCTGTCGACATCTTCCTGTAGACCGGCCGCAGACGCCACGCGCACCATGTCTACGAGGCGATTTGACGGAATCGACGCGTCCGGGCGACCCGCGCGCAGTCCGGAAAGCTCTTGGCGCGCACGATCTGGATTATGCGCGCCGGCGACTCGTTCCATCTCACTTGCGCGGGTTTCGATTCGCTTGGCGACCGCGACATCCTCGATGGGGAACGACTGCGCCGCTCGCATGTACTTCTCGGCGGTTTTCCACCGACCCTCGTCGCGGGCGAGGCGGCCCGCGAGGTAGCGGACCTCGGCGTCCTGCTCTGCGGTGAGAGGGCTGTCGAGGAGCTCGGCGATCGCAGCCTTTGCCTCGTCTAGAGGACCGGTGTCAACGAGATGGTGGGCCCTGCGCACTCGCTCTTCGTCGGTCATGGTGGGTGTCTCATGGCCAAGCGACCGCATCCGCGCGAGCTCGGCTTGTGCCCACAGTGCCGTGCGGTTTCCCGGGTGGTCCACGCGGATCGCATGCATCGCTGCGATGGCATCCTCGTACCGCGCTTGGCGCAGCAGGCTCCGTGCATGCTCGAACAGGAGCTCCGTACGATGTGGAATCGCCGGGTAGGTCAGCAGCAGGTCGTGCAGGGCCTGGTCAGCAGTCGGGTCGTCCGCCCGGAGGAGGGCAAGCACTTGACCGAAGTGGGCCTCGACCCGCACGGATTCATGAGGGCTTTGCAAGGCTTCCGCGAAGAACGCGGCAGCCCGCTCGGGGCGAGCGCGCAGGAGCTCGAGTCGGGCGCTTTGTAGGGAGATTCGGTCGCGGATGCGCCGGAGCCCCCGGTGGGCCAAGTCGAGCTCAAGGCGAGCCACCTCATAGTTCGCCGCAGCGACCTGTCGGGTAGCTTCCCGATAAGCCTCGATGGCGCGTGCTTCGGGGGGTCGAGCGTCTACAGCCGAGAACGTATCGAGATACGGTCCGCACATCGGCATGCGCCATTGCATCAAGCTGATCGGCGCAGTGTCCACGTCGGGTTGGTCCGCAAGGCACATCGGTACGTCGGGCGATGCGTAGACCGGCACAGGCAGCGATGCGAAGAGCACCGCCACGAACAGCATTGCGACGAGTCCGCGATGAGCCACGCTCCCTACAACATGGCAAATTTGTGAGGCGAGATGCAAAGATTGGCTTGTCAGCACATCTCTTTATACGCAATTGGCGCCCGTCCGCTTCATTCTTGCGAAGGAACATCCGATGGCGGTGTTTCGCTCGCCTGCATTTTCGCTGAGTTGGCCTGAGCCGGTTCGTCCTCGAGCGCAGGTTTCAAGACCGTGACTATGCTGATTCCTACGAGCGCCGCGAAGCCGACTGCGAGCCATAGTGTGCGCCACTTCGGGGTCATGTACCGTTCATCGTCGTATGGCATTTCAGCCTCCGAGCTCAGCCAATGCAGTGCGAATCGCGCCCAGCGCGCCGTCAGCCGGAACGTCTCGAGACGCGCTCTCGCTACGCTTCTTGAGCTCGACAATACCTTGCTTTAGGCCCCGAGATCCGACCGTAACGCGAATGGGAATGCCGAGAAGGTCGGCGTCCTTGAACTTGACGCCTGGACGCTCGGAGCGATCGTCGAGGAGGGTTTCGATACCGCACGCCTGCAGTGCCTCGTAGATTTCGAGGGCCTTGCGGAGCGGTTCATCATCTTTGCCGATGGGGGTGATGATCACCTGGTAGGGGGCAACGTTGACCGGCCAGCGGATGCCCTGCTCGTCGTGATGCTGTTCCATGATGGCGGCGATCAGGCGGGTGACGCCGATGCCATAACAACCCATGACCAGCAACTGTTTATTCCCTTCTTCATCGAGGAAGGTCGCGTTCATCTTGTCGGTGTAGTGCGTGCCGAGCACGAAGATATGACCACCCTCGATGCCGCGGTACAATTTGAGCTCGCCGCCGCAGTCAGGACAAGGGTCACCGGAGGTCGCTTGCCGGATCGAGACGACCTCCGCCTCGAAGTCACGCCCGTAGTTGACGTTCTTGTAGTGATAGGGTGTCTGGCCCGCGCCCGCGATCGCGTTTGGTACTGCGACCGCATCCGGATCAGCGATGACGCGACCCTCGAATCCCACCGGCCCGACGAAGCCTATCTCGGTGCCGAGTGCTTCTTTCACGCCGGTTTCGGAGGCGAGGACCACCTCGTCGACGCCGAGATAGCGCGCTAGGCCGATGTCGTTGACCTCGTGGTCTCCGCGAACGATGGCCAGGACCACTTCGTCGCCTGTGACGTAGAGCAGGGACTTGAGCGTATTGGCTGCCGCGGTCTTGCCGCCAAAGAAAGACACCACCTCATCGATCGAGCGCGTATTGGGTGTTTCGATCTTCTCGAGGGGCGCCTGCTCAGTCGAGACGGAGGCAGGCGGCTCTGCTCGGCCTGCCCGTGCAACCTCGACGTTGGCCGCGTAGCTGCACGAGCTACAAGCGACGATCCAGTCTTCGCCGGTTTGCGCTAGCACCTGGAACTCGGCGCTCTGCTTGCCGCCGATTGCTCCGCTGTCAGCTTCGACCACGCGGTACTCGAGCCCGAGTCTCTTGAAGATACGGTGATAGGTGTCGCGCATGCGGGCGTAGCTCTGCAGGGCAGCCTCCTCCGACACGTCGAAGGAGTATGCGTCCTTCATGATGAACTCGCGGCAGCGTAGGAGCCCGGCCCGAGGACGTGGTTCGTCGCGGTACTTCGACTGAATCTGATAGAGGTTGAGGGGGAGCTGCCGGTAGCTCTTGATCTCG
>Ga0114931_10002523_pt1 | contig 23268 bp, 18 predicted proteins | sample 2SBtaG_FD_89579 | JGI IMG/M metagenome (GOLD analysis project Ga0114931, IMG submission 89579) | Deep subsurface microbial communities from Kolumbo volcano to uncover new lineages of life (NeLLi) - 2SBTROV14_V59a metaG | ecosystem: Environmental > Aquatic > Marine > Volcanic | place: Kolumbo... | reverse complement strand
CTGCGCGGAAGAGTAGATATGCTCAACGCCATCAATTTGAAAAAGAAGTTTCTCAAGGGGGGTGACGACCTGGCGTTCAACCTCTTGCGCCGATAGGCCCGGCGCCGCCACCATGACATCGGCCATAGGCAGGACAATCTGAGGTTCTTCCTCGCGCGGCGACAAAAAAATGGCTGCCGCGCCCGCCATCAGACTGAGCACCATGAGCAGCGGTGCCAGACTGCCGCGCAGAAAAACGTCAATGATACGGCTGAGAAGGCCGTGCCTCATTTCAGGGAGATCGCTGGGAGGAATGATGACCCGTTGGCTGACTGCGCAGCGCGAACCTTAGCAGTTTCCGTGCCACAAATTCAACCAGTTGATGAGTTTCGGCGCCCCTTTTTACACACGCACCAAACCCGGCGTGACGCCGGGGACCAATGAATTGATGAACCTGTCTTCCAAAAAAGAAACTCGAAAAATCTCATCTCGTCTACGGAAGCTTGGGAACAACCAGCTTTGGTCTCTGCTGGGGCTCAAGATTGCTATCGTTGCACCCGTCCTGATCCATCCCCTCCCATCAATTTTTCAACTTCCGCCACGCTGGTCAGATTGAAATCTCCTGGAATGGAGTGTTTAAGGCAACTGGCCGCTACGGCAAATTCCAGACCCTGTTGATGGTCGTCATAAACGAGAAGGCCGTGAATCAGTCCTGCCGCGAAACTGTCACCGCCACCGACACGGTCAACGATATCGGTAATCTCGTAACGTTTTGACATATGAAAACCGGCCTTGTCCCGCAGGCAGGCTGACCAGGCATTGTTGTCCGCGCTGTTGGATTCTCGCAATGAGATGGCCATCACAGACAGGTTGGGGAATGCCTTCATCATTTTGGCGGTGAGTGCTTCATATTTAACAGGACTTAATGCGCCTGATTTGACATTGATGTTTTCCACTGTCACACCGAGGGCTTTCTGGCAGTCTTCCTCATTGGCAATACCGATATTCACATATTGCACAAGTTTGAACATGACTTCCGGGGCGGATTGCCCATAATTCCACAGCTTGCCGCGGAAATTGAAATCGCAGGACACGGTCAGACCTTTTTCTTGTGCTATTTTGACAGCTTCAAGAGACATATCTGCCGCGCTTTTGGAGAGGGCAGGCGTAATGCCTGTGATGTGGAACCAATCGGCGTTTTTAAACGCCCTCTCCCAGTCGATGTCGCCAGGTCCCGCTTGCGCCATTGACGAATGGGCGCGGTCATAGATGACTTTGGATGGCCGCTGGTTAGCGCCGGTTTCCAGAAAGTAAATCCCCATACGCTCGCCCCTGCGCAAGATAAAGCTGGTATCCACGTCATGGGATCTCAATTCCCTGATGCAGGATTCGGCGATATCATTATCCGGAAGTGTTGATACGAATGCAGATTTGTGGCCAAAGCGGGCAAGGCTGACCGCCACATTGGCTTCTCCGCCGCCAAAGCGCGCTTCAAGAAACGCCGACTGGAAAAGCCGCTCATGGCCGGGTGATTTAAGCCTCAGCATGATTTCACCGCATGTAACGATCCGTTTCATTGTTCTCCACCTATCGAGTCACGATCAGCCTTTAGTAGGCATGTCTGAAAGCATCCGGATTGTACAAAGAGCGCGGCGGGATTGAAAGCGTACTGTTCACCCATCCATTGATGGGAACTGAGGATATGCCCCTGGGTTTATAGGTAATTATACTCATAGAGTCATAGTATCCTCTCATATACGCTATTCATCCGGCCATTTGAAAAGTTAGTGTGTGTGTGATGCTTCTGATGCTAATGTTGAGCCGATCGCGCCTCTCAAATTATTTGGCGCTGAAGATGAAGCCGGGATAAACAGCCACACCATTTTCAAGCCAACATCTCACTTACGTTTCATCCGCAGAGATATTATTTCATCTTGGTCTTGCCCAGGGGAGAATACCTTATGAAGTCCGATGCGCCGTTTGATATCAATCGTGCGTCCACCATATGGGCGATCTTGCTGCTGGCCGCCGTGACCCCGGCGCCGGCCGTTCTGGGCCCTCTCCTTGTGGGGGCTTATGTGACGAATTTGGGATTTACACCGCAGCAGGGCGGCTATCTTATCGCTTCTGAACTCATCGGCGCAGCCTTATCCACCTTCTCGACCTTATATATTGTTGGACGCTTCAACTGGCACAAAGTCCTCACCGTCTCGGTGTTGATCATCATTATCGCGTATCTTGTTTCCGCCCTTTTGATCGTTGGCGGATTTGCTCAGATCGAAGTTCTGTTACCAGTGAGATTTGTTTCCGGGTTGGCGCTGGGGACTATCATGACGATGACCATTGTTGTTTCCGGTATGACAAAAGACCAGGAGCGCACTTTCGGTTTCTGGTCTTTGGGGCAGATTATTTTCGCCGTGGTTGGCTTTGCTCTCCTCCCAAAAATCTTCCCCGCGGTGGGCGTCAAAGGATTTTTTCTGATGATGGCGGTGTTTATGACTTTCATGCTGTTGCCCATTCGCTTTATGCCGCCAAAGGGGACGGAGGAGCACAAGCAAGGTTTGAAGAGTATTCCCCGGCAAGCGAAGCGATTGGTTCCACTGGGTCTGCTGGCTTTGTTATTGTTCTACACAGCCATTGGGGGAGTTTGGGCTTATGTTGAACGGATCGCCAATGCGGCTCACATAGAGGCGGATTTCATCGGTTATACACTCTCTGCGGCGTCACTTTTCGGCGTGGCTGGTGCCGGTGCGGCGACATGGATCAGTACACGTTTTGGCCGTTTTTTGCCGGCGGTATTTGGCTATATCACAATCGGCGTGGGTATGTTTCTGGTGTTCGGCCTGCAAAGCACCGTGTTATATGCGGCGTCTTCTTTGATCTTCAAGTTCGGCTGGTGGTTCACTTCGCCTTATGTTTTGGCGAATATGACCAATCTGGATCCGTCGGGCCGGACGGCAATTTTCACAAATTTTGTGGTGGCCTGCGGCATGGGGCTTGGCCCGGCGGTTGCGGCGACGATCTTAAGTCTGGTGCAGGGAGAAGACGGTGGACTTAACTATAATGCGGTGATCATATTCGGCGGGACGTGTTTAAGCCTATCTCTTCCTCTGCTTTATCCCATCGTTCGGGAAAATTCAAAAAAAGGCTGATTCAGGGATCTTGCCGGTATTGGATGATTTGATAGCGGAAAAGCGGAAAAACCTTCATTTCCCCACCGGAAAAAATAGGCCATTTACGCTATGGCTCAGGCCGGAATGGCTGATACCTTGTCTTTTGAATGCATATGCGCACGTTATGAGCGTTTTTTCTGCTGGGAATTCAGGAGGGAAGTGCCCACTTTTCACTCGACTGGGATTGGTGATTAACCAATATGGATACAGCCCGGAATTTGCCGATGAAACAAAGCATTGATGAATTGCTTGCCTCTTACCGAAGCATGCGCACGATCAGGACTTTCGAGGATCGCATGCATGTTGAGTTTGCCGGCGGGGATGTTCCGGGCTTTGTGCATCTCTATGCCGGTCAGGAAGCTTCCGCCGTCGGGGTCTGTGCCAATTTGAACGAAACAGATGTCCTCCTGAACACGCACCGTGCTCATGGTCCGGCCATTGCCCGAGGCGGCGACATATTCGCCATTGCGAAGGAAATTTATTGCCGTGAAGGAGGAATTTGCCGTGGACGGGGGGGGTCCGCCCATTTGCATGACGTGAAATCCGGTTTGTGGGGCGCGAACTCCGGTGTGAGCAGTGGCGTCTCACTGGGCTGTGGAGCGGCTCTGGCGGCGGTGAATAATGAGACCGGCGGCATCGCTGTCGCGCTTGTGGGAGACGGAGGTGTGAATCAGGGCGTCTTTTCCGAAGCGATGAATCTGGCGTCGATTTGGAAGCTTCCCCTCGTCATCATGGTTGAAAATAATGGTTATGCCGAAGCGACCGCAGCCGATTATGCTATTGCCGGCAAGGATGTTTATAAAAGGGCGGCCGCTTTTGATATGCCGGGCCTGATGGTGGATGGCCATGATTACTTTGCGGTATATGATGCTGTGCATGATGCGGTTGAGAGAGCGCGGGCCGGATATGGGCCAAGTCTTATTGAAGCGAAGCAACGCCGATATTACGGACACTTTGAAGGAGACGCTCAAACCTATAGGCCCAAGGGAGAGGTGGAGGAATATCGTCAACACAAAGACTGTTTGAAACGCTTTAAAGAGAAAGTCATCACACTTGATTTGATTGCACAAGGAGAGATGGATGCCATTGACGGTGAAGTCAGTGAATTGATTGATCGTGTGTATGCTGAAGCGGTTGCGGCGCCTTTCCCGCCTGAAGGGGATTTGATGAAGTATATATACGCAACGGATGTTTGAGGCGGGCTAGGGGATGTCAAAGAAAACGTACCGTCAGGCAATTCAGGAAGGCCTGTTGCAGGAAATGCGCAGGGATTCCTCCGTCATCTTGATCGGGGAGGATGTCGCGGGCGGGTCTGGAACAGGTGGGGATGTTGATGCATGGGGTGGGCCCATGGCAGTCACGAAAGGATTGCTGAGCGAGTTTGGTCCCCGACGGGTTCTGGATACGCCGATCAGTGAAGCGGCCTACACAGGCACAGCAATTGGGGCCGCAGCGTGCGGGATGCGTCCCATCGTGGATCTCATGTTCAACGATTTTGTGGGCGTTTGTTTTGATCAGGTCGTGAATCAGGCGGCCAAATACCGTTATATGTATGGGGGTCAGGATAGAATTCCATTGACGATCCGTACCATGATTGGAGCGGGTTTGGGAATTGCGGCACAGCATTCTCAATGTCTGTATCCGGTTTTTAGTTATTTTGCCGGATTGAAAGTTGTTGTTCCGTCAGGTCCTTTTGACGCCAAAGGTTTATTGGCAAGTGCAATCCGGGATGATGACCCGGTCATTTTTTGCGAACATAAAATGCTTTATGAAATGATCGAGGAAGTGCCGGACGAGCCATATATGATCCCTTTTGGAGAAGCAAAATTCTTGCGCGAAGGGGGGGATGTGACCATTGTGGCGTTGTCGCGTATGGTTCATGTGGCCATGGAGGCCGGGAAAGCTGTGGCGAAAGAAGGCATTGACTGTGATATCATTGACCCCAGGACGACCACTCCTCTGGATACGGAGACGATTATTGAAAGTGTAGAGGAAACCGGACGCTTGGTCATTGTCGACGAAGCCGGACCGCGATTTGGTTTGGCGTCTGAAATTGCGGCGGTGGTTGCTGAAGAAGCTTTTTCAGCTCTACGCGGGCCCATCGTAAAAGTTACCCCGCCTTACACGCCAATCCCGGCCGCACCAAATCTCGAAAACCTTTACATTCCGGATGCGCAGAAAGTTATAACGGCTGTGCACAAGGTGATGGGAAAGGATTAAGATGTGAGTGATGAGCAGACCATCGCTGTGACCATGCCCAAGTGGGGTATGGCGATGGCGCAGGGAGAAGTGGTGGATTGGTTGGTTCAAGAAGGCGCTCATGTTGAAGCAGGTGATGAGCTTCTGGAAATTGAGACGGAAAAAACGGTGAATATACTGGAGGCGGCTGATCCGGGGCGCTTGTCCCGCATGGTCGCCCGGCCCGGCGATAAGCTGCCCGTGGGCGCGCTGTTGGGCGTGATCACCAAGGGGGATGTGGAAGATCGTGTTATAGATACATTTGTTCAGAAATTCCAGGAACACTTCGTTCCCGAAGAGGTGGCTGATGAGGTGGATACCACGCCATTGATGGCGGATGTTCAGGGCAGGTCCGTCGCTTACCGTACATATGAATCAAGAAATGGGGCCAAAGGGATTCCGCTTCTTCTTATACACGGTTTTGGCGGGGCGCAGGAAAGCTGGGCGTTTCTCGCGTCTGAATTGAGCAGGGATCACAACGTTTATACGCTGGATCTGCCCGGCCATGGCGCGTCGGAAAAAGATGTTGGTGAGGGAACTTTATCCTTCTTTGCCGGGACGATTGCGGGTCTGCTGGATGAAATCGCGGAATCGCGCGTGCATATTGTCGGACACTCGCTTGGAGCAGCGGTGGCGGTGGGGTTTTCCGTTCAGTTCCCGGAACGAGCCGCATCCCTGACGCTGATCAGCGGCGCCGGGGCTGGCACCCGTGTGGACCGGGCCTTTATCGAAGGTTTATTTCCGCCAACCGGCGCCGCCAGTTGAAGCCGTTTATGCTGCAGCTTTTCATGAACAGGGATCTTGTGACGCGGAGCATGATTGAAGACACGCTGAACGCCAAAAGACTTGAAGGCGTGGAGGAAAGCCTGAAACTAATCGCTGAACAATCGGTGTTTGCGGTGGAAGGCATCGATCCCAATGAGGCCCTGGCTGGAATTTCCATGCCGGTTCAGGTCATATGGGGAGAGGAAGATAGAATTGCCTCTGCAGCGCATGTCAAGTCTCTACCACCTGCGATAAAAGCCACAATGATCGGTAATGCAGGTCATATGGTGCATATCGAAGCGGCATCACGGGTGAATCAATTGATCTCCGAATTTATTGAAACGGCGGGAGAGAGATGAAGCGATTCATCAATGATAAAAACGATATCGTCACGGAAAGCCTCGATGGTTTTCTGGCGTGCACACCCAATGATCATCTTGCGCGTCTTGATGGATATCCGTACACGAAAGTCATTGTCCGGACGGATTGGGAGAAAAACGGCGTTGCACTCGTTTCAGGCGGTGGCTCAGGACATGAACCGGCTCATGCTGGATTTGTGGGAGAGGGTATGCTCATGGCCGCCGTGTGCGGCGACGTTTTTGCCTCTCCCAGTGTTGAAGCCATTCTTGCCGCAATATTAAGCGTGACGGGCGAGGCGGGCTGCCTTCTCATCGTCAAGAATTACACCGGGGATAGACTTAATTTCGGTCTGGCTGCGGAGCGGGCCAAGGCGCTGGGCTATCAGGTCGAGGTGGTGATCGTCGCGGACGATATTTCCCTTCCCGATGCGCACCACCCGCGTGGATTGGCAGGAACGCTGTTTGTGCATAAAGTTGCGGGCTTTTTGGCGGCGCAAGGGGCGGCGCTGACGGATGTGGCGCAGGCCGCCCGCGATACCGCTGCCCGCACGGCATCCATTGGCCTGTCATTGGATACATGCACGGTGCCGGGTACGGCGAAGAATACCTATTTGAAAGAGGATGAGGTTGAACTGGGACTTGGCATTCATGGCGAACCGGGCGTTCAAAAAATTGTTTTTGACTCTGCTGCGGCGCTCATGGCGAGGGTCTGCCATCAACTTGAAGAGTCGGTGAATCTATCCACTTCCCGCTATGCAGCGTTACTTAATAATCTCGGGGCTGTTCCGCCGCTTGAAATGGGGATACTCGCCCATGCATTCGCCAACTCGCCTCTTGCGGGCGCCGTCGATCTTACTATCGGCCCGGCGCATATGATGACATCGCTGGATATGAACGGCTTCTCGGTTTCTCTTCTTGAGCTAAATGAGATGCGAAAGAAAGCGTTGATATCGGATGTGGGTACATCGTATTGGCCAGGGTGCCGCGAGGGCGGGGCGGTCACTCTTGCCGCTTTGCCAGATACAGGGAGCGTGAAGGAGTATGCGCGCGCGGCCGATGAAAACGTTCAGAACATCGTGGTGGCTGTGTGTAACAGACTAATCGAATCGGCAGAGGCTCTCAATGACCTTGATGCCCGCACGGGGGATGGCGATACGGGAACGACAGTCGCTAATGGCGCCCGGAGCGTTCTGGAAGATAAGAATAACGTGCCATTTGGTCATGGGGCTGACTTGTGTAAGGCTCTATCTGACCTGCTTTCCAGGAATATGGGCGGCTCCAGCGGCGTGTTGCTGGCGATCCTTTTTGCAGCGGCAAGCGAGGCCTATCAGAGCCAGGCCGATTGGCCGTCGGCGCTGATGGCCGGGGCGAAACGCATGATGGAATATGGCGGGGCCAAACCCGGTGACCGCAGTATGCTGGACGCGCTTGTTCCGGCGCTTGATGCCCTAGGACGGAAAATCATTGTCAGATGCCGCCAACGCGGCGCGGAAGGGGGCCGATGCCACAGCGCGCATGGAACAGGCCCGGGCGGGGCGCTCGGCTTATGTCCCCGCCGAAAACCTTAAAGGCGTGGTTGATCCGGGTGCGGAAGCTGTCGCGCGGGTTTTTGGTGAAATATCAACCTCTCTTTGAAAATAGCGGGAATTCAGTTGACTCTCTCAATCTGTTGAATGAGGTTCGCATAGGAAGGAAATTCGTCATAAATCGGCTTTACGGCAGCACGAAAAGGCGCGTTATCAATCGTTGAAATGTGGACATTCTTGGCAAGCATTTCCTGTTTGGCGTCCAGGTTCGACTGTTTCATGAAAACGCGTTCAAAGAGGGCCGCTTCATGCGCTGCTTTCGTAATGGCCTGCTGATAGACAACAGGGAGCAAGGTGAATTTGGACTCGTTCATGATCAATATCGCAGGTGGGCTTAAATGATTGTCTTCTACATAATAGGGGGCCACTTCGTAATGCCCCGATGTAGAATAGCTGACATAATCATTTTCCGCGCCATCGACGACGCCAGTGGAGAGCGATGAATAGACCTCTCCAAAGTTCATCGGGGTGGGAACCGCCCCTAATAGTTCTATCATCCGTGTGGTGATGCGGGAAGGCTGAACGCGGATTTTCAGGCCTTTCAGGTCTTCAAGTTTTGTGATGGGTTTGGAGCGTGTATAAAAACAACGGGAGCCCGCCTCCATATAGTCAAAGCCGATCAGGCCGACTTTGCTCATATCCTCACGGACCTCATCGCCGATCGCACCATCCAGGACTTTGTATTTGTGATTGTCATTGCGGAAAATATAAGGGAGTGTAAAGACGCCGATGGATGGACTGACATTTGCCAAGGCAACGGAATTGATGCGGGTGAGATCTATGATGCCGAGCCGCACCTGCTCGATTTCTTCCGGCTCCTGGCCAAGCTGGCCGCTGGCATACACTTTGACCCGGACATTGCCATTGGTCTTTTCTGTCACCATCCGCGCGAATTTTCTCATGGCGACCGTCACGGGGTTCGTGTCCGGCAGGGCCTCAGCCAAGCGCAATGTGATCTGGTCGCCAGGCGCCGGCTTCTTCACAGGCCAGTTAAGTTGAGCGACGATGGAAACGATGACAAACAGGGTTGCAAAAATAATTCTGAACACTGCGCATCCTTTGAGGGTGGAATAATTTGCTTGCGGGCAAGATATATATTTTGATCGGCTTGCCCCGATAAAAGTAGCGGCTGTTGGACTAATCTGTCAAATATATGAAGGGTGCCGCGCATCGCTGCGCAAGTGGAGTTGACGCATGAAAATTGATATTTCCGAAAATGATCGTGAGCTCGGTATGAAGGCGGCTCAAGAGGGCGCCGCTGTCTTACGCGCCAGCGCGCAGGAAAAAGAGCGCTTGACGCTGGTGATCCCAACGGGAGCCAGCCAATTCTCGATGTTTGAACAGCTCATCATTGAGCCGGATATACCCTGGCATCGCATCGACGTGTTTCATCTCGATGAATATGTCGGCATTGCAGCAGACCATCCAGCGAGTTTTAGGCGCTACCTGAGGGAGCGTTTTGTCGCGCATGTCCCCGATCTTGGATCATTTCATGAAATTATGGGAGATGCCCCCGTCATTGAAACGGAAATAGCCCGTTTGAATGCGATGTTGGGATCGCGGGAAATTGATCTGTGTTTTGCAGGTATCGGAGAGAATGGTCACCTGGCGTTCAATGATCCTCCGGCGGATTTTGAGACCACCGATCCCTATATTCTTGTCACTCTTGATGACAAGTGCCGGCGGCAGCAATATCATGAAGGCTGGTTTGAATCTTTGGATGATGTCCCGGTCCAAGCCATTAGTATGAGTGTTAATCAGATTATGAAGTGCCGCAGATTGATTATTTCAGTGCCCGAGGGCCGTAAAGCAGAGGCAGTGAGAGATTCTCTTCAAAATGAGATATCTCCGAGCTTTCCTGCTTCCATTTTGCGGCGACATGAAAATTGTGAACTTTTTCTCGATTTGGATTCATCAAAGTTATTGAAGGCGTAAAATTCTGCTCGAAAAGAATTCCATAAAACAAGTGATAAATTTTACGTCGCCACCGCGCCGTCTCGATACCGGAGCGGATTTTCTCACGGTTGCGACAGATTCCGTAGGGCGCATTGTCTCTGTAAGAGAAAAAATTAGCGCGCAAAGCGCAAAGAAGGAGGAACTAGTCCGCTCTGCCGGACTGGTCGATTTGCAGGTGAACGGGCTTAACGGTGTTGATTTTAATGACGAAAGCATAACGGCGGACGATGTTGACCATGCTCTTTCCGGCCTGTTGTCTACAGGAGTCACGACCTGCTTGCCGACGCTGATCACAGCATCAGCAGAGACGCTTCAAAAACGTCTGCACGCTTTGGATGCGGCTGTCTCACGAAGCACGCTTGGGCCGCTGATGGTGCCGGGTTATCACCTGGAGGGGCCATTCCTAAACCCCGCGAAGGGCTATGCGGGCTGTCATCCGCCTGCGGACATGATTTTGCCCTCAATCGACCTGATCAAGAATCTGGAGCGGGGCCTTGCCCGGCCCATTCTGTATGTGACGATCGCTCCTGAGCTTGAGGGCGCGCTTGAGTTTATCGAATGGGCGGTTGAGACTCATAAAATTGTCGGTCTGGGGCATTCGGCCCTGAGAAGACAGGATCTTTCCGCCGCTGTTAAGGCGGGGGCACTGATCTCCACGCACCTTGGCAACGGCGTCGCGCAAATTCAGCCAAAATTCGATAACCCTATCCTCTGGCAGCTTTCAGAAGACAAAATTTTTGGCGCATTCATTGCCGACGGTATTCATATCCCGCGTGAAATCTTGAAATTATTTATCCGGGCCAAAAGTATTGAACGCTCCATCTTGGTGACGGATGCCATCGCAGCGGCAAATTCAGCACCCGGAACATATTTTCTTGCAGGCATGGCCGTGGAACTCAACACACGGGGCATCGTTCATGTTGCGGGAAGTTCACTTCTGGCGGGTTCGTCTCTGACAATGGATCGGGCGCTTGCCAATATCGTTTCATGGGGCATTGCCGACTTTCGCTCTGCTTTGCGCATGGGCTGCGCCAATCCCATGGCCTTGCTATGGCCCGTCTGTGAAGCTCATGGGGTGACACAAGGACTGGGAGAGATTATTTGGGGAAGGAACCATCGCCCCCTTTCCGTCAGCCTTGGGGCCTATGAATGTTGCCTCAAAAATTCTGTACATGCACCAGAGCACGAATGACGTCTGATTTCTCCCCACTGCGCAAGGAGTGATAGGCTTTCTTGAGCGCTGTTTTGAAGATCTGATTGCCCGCTAGTGCCGCCGGAAAGACTTCCCTAAGAGCAAGGAAAAGGTCGACTGCGTGCGCCCCCCCCTCTGCACAGCGCTTGCCTGTCACCAACAGCAGGTCATCCAGTGGATCGACGATGGGTGCATCGTCCAGCGCGCTTCGCCGGAGCACGTGCATCCAGGCGGCGATAACGAGACTGAGGCGGGCGATGGGCCGGCCTGCATCCAGATTATCGCGGATGACGCTCAATGTCCGGATAGGAAGCTTCAGAGAGCCATCGCGGGATATTTGCATCAGGTGATGTTTAATGATCGGATTGCCGAATCGTTTTAGGAGCGATTCCATATAGGCTTTGAGATCGAATCCGGCTGTCGATTCAAGCGTTGGCAGAATTTCAGTGGCCATCATTTCCCGGATGAAACGGTTGAAACTTTCTTCATTTACAAAATCATAGACCGTGTCGCACCCGGCCAGCAGTCCGAGATAGGCGAGGGCGGAATGAGCGCCGTTCAGCAAGCGGAGTTTGGCTTTTTCATAGATTTCAACATTGCCGGTCATGGTGACCCCCACGCTTTCCCAATCGGGCCGCCCCAGGGAAAATCGGTCTTCGAGGACCCATTGCGCGAAAGCTTCGCGCTGAATGGGCCATGCATCCATGAGGCCAAGCGCACCGCTCACGCGCGCGCACAAAGACGGATCGGTTTGCGGGGTGATGCAATCCACCATGGTATTGGGAAAGCAAACCTCATCTTCAATCCACTTTTCCAAATCCGGCGAAATGATCGCTGCATAATCCCGCACGGCGCGCGCCAGAAGTTTGCCGTTGGCCATCATATTATCGCAACTGATGACGGTAAAAGGCGCAATGCCGGCCTCGTGGCGGCGTTTCAGTGATTCGGTAATATAACCAATGGCGGTGGTGGGAGTGCGGGGCGCCTCCAAATCCCTGCGAATACCGGGATGTTCACTATCAAGCCGGCCTTCCGTATCCAGACAATATCCGTTTTCCGTGATGGTCAGCGTGACAATGCGCGTGGTGGGAGCGCTCAATCGGTCAAGCACGTGACCCGGCTGACGGGGGGCCACCAGAATATCTTTAAGAGAGCCGATGATCCTGTAACAGATGTCTCGGTCAAGCGTGACCAGGGTATAGAGAAAATTCTGATTATTTAGCTTTTCCCAAACATCGGATCTGTTTAAGGATACCTCACAAAGCGCCCACTCCTGCTCCTGCGCCAGCACATCATCTATAAAAGCAGCCTGATGCGCCCGATGGAAAGCGCCGGGCCCCAAATGGACAATGCCGGTTGAGATGACCGACAGGTCATAGGAGGGTAACCTGACGCCATCAGGCAAAGCGCTCAATGTGTTGCGTGAAAGTGTTTTCAGCATACCCAAACCCGAAACTCAATATAGGCCATTTACGCCATATCTTCGTTCCTGGCAATTGGTAGTTTGTCATTCAACATGAGCCTGATGCAGTGGGCAAACATTTCTGGCGGGTATTATTGAAATGATTTATTGTTTTTGTCATCTTTATGGCAGGATCTTCTCTGGGAAACTATGAAATGATCAAATATGCTGGGCTCACATCATTGAGGATGGCGGGATTCAGTTTAAGTTCCCTTGTCATTTTGCTTCTATGTATGATCGTCCTCGGTTTTGCATCCGCCGCGGCTTCTTCACAAACCATAAACGTTCAAGAATTGACTGGACGCTATTCTATCATCCCCATCCCGCAGAATTTGAAACCAAAACCGGGTAACTTCGAGATCAAACGCACGACGCAGATCGTAATTAACAGCGGTAAAGCAACAGATGTCGCCGTCTATTTTCAAAAATTCCTTATTCCGGCGACGGGTTATGATCTGAAGATAGGGGAGTCGGATAAAGCACAAAGAAACGCTATTAACCTTCAGATCACTGACGGGTTCAACTCACCTGAAGCCTATAGTCTTTCTGTTAAACCAAAACGCATCATCATCAAGGCATCGGGGACGGCAGGTCTGTTTTATGGACTTCAGACCTTGCGACAATTGTTGCCGCCGGAAATTGAAAGTGCATATCCCATCAACACGGTGAAATGGAGCATCCCGGCCGTCAGGATCAAAGACCGGCCGCTTTATTCCTATCGCGGCATGCATCTCGATGTCAGCCGGCATTTCATGCCTAAGGAATTTATCAAACGCTACATTGATTATATCGCGCTCCATAAAATGAATGTCTTTCATTGGCATTTGACAGACGATCAGGGGTGGCGCATCGAAATCAAAAAATATCCCAAGCTGACAAGTGTTGGCGCCTGGCGGCCGAAAACCGTGATCGGGCACCACTATGACCGCGTGCATTATTATGATGGAAAGCCGGAAGGGGGATTTTATACACAAGCAGACATTAGGGAAATTGTGGCCTATGCAGCAGAACGGCAAGTGACCATCGTGCCTGAGATTGATGTGCCCGGCCATACATCAGCTTTGCTCGCGGCCTATCCGGAACTCGGCTGCATCAAGAAAGATTATAAGGTCAAAACAGAATTTCATATTTTTAGCGATGTCATTTGCCCGACAGAAAAAAGTTTTATATTTCTGGAAGGCGTTTTTGAAGAAGTGGCAGAACTCTTCCCCGGCCCCTACATTCATATCGGCGGTGACGAAGTACGTAAAGAACAATGGAAGTCCTGTCAGAGCTGCTCTGCCCTGATGCAAAGGGAGGGACTTAAAAATTACGAAGAACTGCAGGGCTATTTTGTGCGCCGCGTCGAAAAAATCATTAAGAGCCTTGGTAAGAAAATGGCCGGGTGGGAGGAAATACTGGAAGGGGGCATTGATCCGGGCGCGACCATCACGGTGTGGCTGAAACCTGAGATGGGTCTCAAGGCCGTGCGGGAAGGACATGATCTCATCATCGGCATGAGCGACAGGCTCTATTTCAATCAATTTGAATCTCTGTCACTCGATGAGCCGATGTCGTCGAGTTGGCAACCGCCGATACGGCTGAAAGACGTTTACGACTATGACATGATGCCCACGGGCCTGACGGAAGAGGAAGAGACGCATGTTCTGGGCGCGCAAGGCCATGTTTGGGGCAATTTTATCAAGACGCCGGCGCAGGCCGAGTATGCCGCCTTGCCGCGCATGAGCGCGCTGGCGGAAATTCTCTGGTCGGACAAAAAGAATCGCGCATGGCCCGGATTTTTGGCGCGGATGGGCAAAATGTATAAGAGACTCGCTCTCATGGGCGCGACGGCATCAAAATCTGTGTACAAAGTCTCCGCAACTCATGTGCTTATCGATGGTACGCTGAAACTCGATTTAATGGCGGAAGGCGATGGGCACGTTATTCGCTACACGCTGGACGGAACCAGGCCAACGGCACACTCGCCGCTTTATTCCGAATCCCTGATGTTGACGGCGCCTACGGTTGTGAGGGCCGTGGGGCAGGACAGGCAAACAGGCGAACTTTATGGCGATTTCCGGATGACCTTCGCGCCTCACAAGGCGCTCGGCAAACCGATCCAATTTTTGCAAAAGCCCAGAGCGCTGTATCAACCTGGCCCCCAAACAACCATTCTGGACGGCGTTCTGGCGACTGATAGAATATTTCATCCCATGGAGTGGGCGGAATTCCTTGGCGTCAATTTGGATGCTGTGATTGATTTTGGTGAGGAAACCACTTTTCATTCTGTCAGGCTTGGTTATGAAGCGGGAAAATATCGTCGGCTCTTTCGGCCGCAGGCGGTGGAGGTCATGGTGTCCGATGACGCACATACTTGGATTTCAGTGGCCAAAGCGGATGAATCGAAAATCATTGCGGACAGCCCAATCCTCAACCTTGAATTTGATGAGGTAAAAGGGCGCTATTTGCGCGTTATAGGCGTCAATGAGAGACAGGTCTATAGCACGAGGCTGGAGAAAAAAGCACCCGTTTCAATTTATATAGACGAGCTTGTTGTGCACTGAGCGTTCAGGATATCAGCTAATGCCGTAACATAAGGCGCGAGACAAGGCTGGTTCTGTTATGAACCTGCACTTTGTCATAAATGGACCTAAGATGGTTTTGAACAGTACGCACGCTGATGCACAGGTGATCCGCAATTTCATGATTGGTCATTCCCGTACTTACAAGGTGGGTGATATCAATCTCACGGCGGGTCAGGTTAAATTCGGAGAAAAAGTTGTGAGGATCAGTGATGGAAGATTCAACATCAAAACAAATCATAAAGCACAAGCCACTGGGCCTGGTTTCATAGGCGTAAACGTAACCGGAAATCTGCTGTGAGCCGAGATCAGCCGTGAAATTCTTACTATTTGTTTCCTGTGAATCATGAGAGGAGTTTAGGTGCTGTTTTATTTCTTCACAGCACAAGTAAATATTTTCAGGTAGAAGATCAGTATTGGTGATAAAATTTCTGGGATCTGGAGATGATTTTAAGTTGAGGATTTTAAGGGCACTCTCATTGATATACAAAGGAGATAATTCCTTATTAATAACAATCACGCTTTTATTGTGGAGTTTATTAGTCAGTGTGCTAATTATTTCGTGACGCTCCGTTAACATTTCGGCCAGTTTTATCTTTTGAGCCACTGCGGAAAGGTAAGGAACGAAAGCCTCAACCTTTGTGGCCTCTTTCTCTGTAAAAGCCCGGGATTTTTTTGAGCGGTGCAGGCCTATAAGGCCGATGGGTTGAGATCCACTTTTCAGGCCAATGACCATCATGTGATAGATGGATTGGGGCCTTAGAAAGTCACGATAAAAATCCATCCGTACATAGTCTTCATGACTGACCGTGTTATTGGACGTCAAAAGCCAGCCATTCTTAGATTGCAGGAGGCGGATCAGACGGAATACGAAAGGATCTTCGGCCTGATATTGATCACACCATATTTTTGGAGCTTCGGCAGGAACGCCCAGCGAGGCGCCGTTCACGAATCTCCATCCAATGGATGAACGGTTGACATCAAAAAATACGCTGCTGTCTGCGCCCAACATTTTCTGAATTTGCTGAAGGGTTTGCTGTTGAAGATCAGCAATCGATTCGCACCCTAAAGCCACTTCGTTCAGGGTAAAAATATCTTTCAGGTCTTGTCGCTTCAGTTCGATCATTTGGATGCTATAGTTGAGTGTGTGCTACGCTGTCTGTCCCTGTGAGCAAAGATTAATTTACACACGGCACATCCCTACTGCACCGTCCGTCCGCTGTGGTCATTTGTGTTTACATTCCCAGCCAATGTTACCACGCCCCAATGGTATTGTCACCCGTGCCTCACGTTTTGCCGACCGTTAAGCATAGGGAATATACCCAGGAATTCCGCCAATTTTTTCGTTAATTAAATAAACCCGGGAGGAACAGCGAGAGTGTAGGGACAAATGTGACGAGGATAAGAACGCAGAACATTACAAGATAAAACGGCAAGAGGTCTTTGACAGTTTTTTCTATAGAAACTTTTCCGATTGAACAGCCGACCATCAGCGATGTGCCGACAGGCGGCGTGCACAAGCCAATTCCCAGATTGATCATCATGATCACCCCAAAGTGCACGGGATCAATGCCTATTTTTGTCGCAATGGGCAAGAGCATGGGCGTCAGAAGAAGAATAAGCACTCCCATATCCATCAGCATGCCAAGAACAAGGAGCAGAAGGTTGATCGCGAGCATAGCGATAATTGGGCTGGTTGAGATTGAAAGAATCATGTTGGCGAGAGCTTCGGGAATTTCAAGATAAGAGAGCAGAAAGGCAAATGCCGATGACGTCATGATTATGGCAATGACGGTAGCAAGAGAACCAAGTGATTTTTTCAAAACCAGAATGATGGCGCCGAAAGGCATTGAGCGATAGATAAGATGCGTCACGAGTAATGCGTACAGGGTGGCGACAGCCGCCGATTCTGTTGCTGTAAAAATGCCGAGTACAATACCGCCAATGATGATGACAACAGTGAAAAGGCCGATGGACGATTCAAGACCCACCCTGATGGCTTCTTTCAGTGTATAGATTTCGCCTTTGGGGTGCTTTTCCCGAACGGCCAGCACAGCGCACAAAACGGACAACGCACCGCCGAAAATCAGACCGGGTATGTACCCTGCCAGAAATAGTTTTTCCAGAGAGATTCCCCCAGCAGCGAGCGCATAATAAATCATGTTCTGACTGGGCGGGATTAGGACACCCTGGACGGACGATGTAATTGTCACGGATACCGCATAACCGGGCCGGTAGCCGCGTTTGATCATTGAAGGGATTAGAAAAGATCCAATAGAGGCGATGTCCGCGACGGAAGAACCGGATATGCCACCAAACATGGTGCTGGAAACGATGTTAGCCTGTGCAAGGCCGCCACGCACACGGCCAACAAGAGTATCAGCGAACCGGACAAGACGGTCAGATATGCCGCCCTCTCCCATGAACTGGCCGGCGAGTATAAAGAAAGGAACGGCAAGGAAGGTAAAACTGTTCAGGCCATTCACCATTCGGTGCGCCACGATAACGGTGGGAATTCCGAGATAAAATGCGGTTGCCAGTGAAGACATTCCCAGTGCAAAGGCGATGGGCACTCGCAACAGCATCAGGAGCAGAAACAGCCCGAGAAGAATCACGGTCGCTATGGTCTGGTGGTCCACCCGGCTAGACCTCGAAATTTGAAATGGAGTGGTCCCGACCGGGGAAATGCTCCAGCACGATATTGCCAAAGGCATTGAAAGCCATGAGCGCCCCTCCGAACTGAAGTGGATAATACAGCCATGCCTTGGAAAATTGTGAAGCCGGCAGGTGCTGGCCATGCACGACTTTGATTAATATTTCCGCATTAATGCATATATTCAGGGCAAAGAAGATAATTAGGAGCTCAACACCAATATTTACAATATGCTGCGCGAAGTGTGGCAGACGGTCCCATACGACGGATATCGCGATGTGCGTATGTCTGTATACAGCTACTGCGACGGCGAGCATTCCAAACCAGACGAGAAGTAACAATGCAATTTCTTCGGCCCAGCTCAAGGGAGAATGCAGAGCGTATCTGAGAAAAACCTGAGCGGTTACGATAACTACGAGTGTTGTAAGAAGTAGATAGCACAGCCATTCCGTAAACTGATTAATGGCGTCAAAAATTCTCTCTGTCAGAACTTTCATACTCATCTCCCTGGCGAGCGGAAGCATGATCTATATAGTATTGTGGTGACTGGGCAAGTTGATTTTAATTTGCTTGCGGCATTCAAATGAGCCATGAAGACGCGGTTGCCATGCATAACCCTACGGGTCTGAACCACCACCCGGGCGGACTTGCGCAAAATTAACTAATCTATTGAAAAGTAATAAAAACTCATGATTTTCCTCAGAATTCCAGAGGCGGCATATGGATGTGATTTGAGTATTTTGCGCTATACTCCCACACGGCGGCAACTGTTAGATTCTTCCTCTGCAATTTACATAAAAAGGGGGACATTTTATGTCGAAATATCAAAAGAGACCGTTCGGATTATCGCAAAAGGTTGCGGTTTTCGGATTGTTGTTCGGCATGGCTTCAGCCATTTCACCAGCTTATGCGGCCATTGACGAGGTCGTCGTGACGGCGACAAAACGGGCTCAAAACTTGAGTGACGTTCCCATCGCTATTACGGCTCTGTCCACAGAAGCGATTGAGATACACAGAATTGACTCCATCGAAGGCATTGCCAAACTGGCCACATCGGTGAACTTCCAACAGGGTCTTACTGCATCAAACGCCACTGTTTCCATACGGGGTTTTGGAACGAATGCGTTTGGCATCGGTATCGAATCAAGCGTGTCCATCGTGCAGGATGGCGTCGTGCTTTCCCGCCAGAATGAAGCTTTTGGTGATCTGTTCAGTCTCGACAGAGTTGAGGTGCTCCGCGGACCGCAGGGAACGCTATTTGGCAAGAATTCATCAGCAGGTGTGATTAACCTGATTACGAAGGCGCCATCGAAAGATGTGGTTGAGGGTAAGGCGGATATTTTTTACGGTTCAAAGTTTGATGAAGTGACAACCCGCGCAACGCTGTCCGGCCCCATCACGAAAAATGGAAGTGTGGCCGCGCGTCTAACTGGGTTTTACAAAACGGTCGACGGTAATATTCGCAATCGGTTTGACGGCAAGACCCTCAACGGCATTGACGACAGTTGGGGCATTCGCGGTAAAGTTGCCATTGATGCGAACGAAAATCTAAGCCTTATGCTGATCGCCGATTACACCAAAACTAATTCAAATTGTTGCGCGGAGACAGTGCGTTTTCTGCCACCTGGAACAAATGTTTTTGGTGATTCATCACTTAACGTCAACTCAACACTGGCCGGCATTCCAGTCGGTGATAAAAATCGCGTGGTTTCTCAAGATGCACCAACGTTTGGCAATTACAAGGGCTATGGTTTCTCGGGTCAGGCCGATTACGACTTTGGCAACATGAAACTGACATCGATCACGGAGTATCGTGAATGGGAGGAAAACACGAATGCCGACATTGATTTTAGCCCGATTAATGCCTTTGTTTCGAACGGAGGCAGCAAGAAACAAAAGACTTTCACGCAAGAGTTGCGGATTGCGTCTACCACTGATTCACGCCTGCAATATGTTGGCGGTCTGTTTTACTTTAACAATAAAACGACGCAGGACTTCAACCGGGATTTGTTCGGTCTCAGCTTTCTCATGCAAACGCTCGATTCAAGAATCAAAGTTGAGAATTATGCAGCTTTTGGTGAGGTCACATATGAGTTCATCCCCGGCACAAGACTTGTTGCCGGTGGCAGGATTCAGAGGGAGACGATTGATTATACCGCCACTGCTTCAAGATTTAGCTTCGATAGTGCGACCACTCCTGGTCTTCCCACATCCTTTTCAGATACACATGGCATGGCCAAAGCAAGTATCCAGCAGGATCTTGGTGAGAACGATATGGTGTATTTTACCTTCTCGCAGGGGTACAAAGGATAGGCTCTGGATCTGACCACCGGAATTAACGTTGCCAAGGCATTTCTTCAGCCGATCTCACCGGAAACGGTCAACTCTTATGAAGTGGGATTAAAGGCCGACTTTTTTGACCGTCGTCTTGTCGTGAATGCGGCCGCGTTCTGGTCAAATTTTAACAATTTCCAGGCGCAAGCATTTGATGATGCTGCCCTCACTTTCCGTATTTTGAACGCGGGTAAAGTGCGCTCCAGAGGCATTGAGCTTGAGACCCAGCTTTCTGTGACGGACGAACTCACCCTGATATTCAATTCCACGTTTCAGGATATTGAAATCCGGAATATCGTGGGTACCGGATGTTATCCAGGTCAGACAATCGCAATGGGTTGCGTGAGTGGTAAGCAGAGCATCACCGGCGGCACGCTTCCGAACGCGCCGAATGTCAAGATTTATGCCGGCGCCAATTACGAGATGCCCATCGCCAGCACCGGTTATAACGGCTTTGTTAATGCCAGTTATTCATGGCAGGACGATGTGCAGTTTTCACTCAATCAAAATCCTCTGACGGTTCAGAAATCTTACGGCATTGCCGATCTGAGTTTTGGCGTGCGCAGCGCGGATAAAGGCGTGAGCCTGACGGGTTACGTCAATAATCTTTTCGACAAGAATTATGCTTCGTTTATCCGGGCGCCTGGAGGCATCTGGGGCGGTTCAACCGGTACAACGCAGCAAATACCGCGCAGTGCCACGCGTATCATTGGAGTCAGGGCGGGTTTTTCCTTCTGGCGCGGGGTAAAATATCGGTATGAATTCCCCTGAATATCGGTATGAATTGAGAGAGGTGCCGCTCAACTGAGTGCGCGCCTCCCTCTCGTGGTTTAATGCGGACATCGCCGCCAAGGAGTCCCTCACACATGTCAAAACGTCTGGTTTTCTTTCTGGTGCTTTGCATCAGTTTTCCCACCCTGGCCTGGGCCCATGGAGATGATCTGCCTGTCAGTGTCAATGGGAAAACCACAGAGGGTACAGCTTCAGTGCATCCCGATGAAGGGATTGCCGGCGAGTTTGGAACCTGGACGGTGTCTTATACGGTCGGTGAGAGCGGGATCAACACGGGGGGCGGCATCAGGGTGGAATTGCCCGACGAATGGCATGCCGGGCCTCGCAATTCCACCACGCGGCTTCAGACAAAAGATCCCAAAGCGAACAATTATATCACGGCGGCAACATCAAATGATTCTGTCCGGATCAAAACAATCGTTGAGTCGGAAAATGACGCCATATTGCAAAAGTTTGAAAAGGTTTCTTTGAATGGCAAACGTACCGAGCGGTATGTTTTTGTTGTCCGGGTTCTGGTCGAAAGTGGCAGCCTTGAAAAAGGTGACGTAATATCCGTGACCTATGGCGACCGGACAGGCGGTTCGGCTGGCTATGAGGCGCCGTATATTTCCACCAAAGCTCTGCCCATCATGATCGGCGTTGACAGCAAGGGTGACAATGAATTCAGGATATTGATCGAATCGCCGCTGATCATCGCGCGCCCCGGCGCGGCTGATGACATGTGGGTCAATTTGCCGTCCCAGGCGGTGGCAGGAAAATCCGTAACGGGGACCATTGCTCTGGTGGATCGCCTGGCCAACCCCATTGACCATGCTGTTCTGTTGCGCCTCAGCCAGAAGTCCGGCGCGGCAGAGTTTCCCCACGCGTTATCTATCGCGCCGGGAAAAGGCTATGTCCAGTTTCAAATCAAGCCCACACAGACCGGCGTGTTCCGTTTGAAAGTGCGCACGGAGGATTTTGAACTAAAATCCACTTCCAATCCCATGATTGTACAAAAAAAGGCACCCAAGGAAAAAATATATTGGGGGGATCTCCATTCCCATACGCATTACAGTTGGGATGGGGTGGGATATAACAGCTATGATTATGCGCGTTATATTACAAAACTGGATTTCCTTGCGACGACCGATCACTCCTTCTATCCGGAAAAGAAAGGCGTGCTAAGGGGATTAAGCGCTGCGACATGGCCTGAATACAATGCACTGATCAATAAATACAATGATCCGCGGCATTTTGTAGTGATTCACGCGTATGAAGCTTCTTTCGGCGCACCGTATGGACATCGGAATGTTTTTTTCCGCAGCAAACCCGGTGCGCTGGTCTATCCCAACCGGCAGACTTTGCCGGAGCTTTGGAAACTCCTTGAGAAGGGGCAGGCGCTGGCAATTCCTCATCATACGGGCAAAATGCCCGTCGGCGTGGATCTTTCCATCCATAATAAGGATCTGGAGCGCAATATTGAGATCTACTCCGCCCACGGCCTGAGTGAGTCGTATAATCCGTCTCACCCTCTGGCTTTTGAGCAGAGTATGTTTACATGGGATTCCACCTCTGCGAAGCAAAACACGACGGTGCAGGATGCGTGGAAAATGGGATTGAAGCTGTCTGTGATCGCCTCGTCGGACGAGCATCACTCCCGACCCGGTCAGCCGAACTACGGCCTTGCGGCAGTGCGCGCGCCTGGGTTAACCCGCAAGAAAATTTTCGACGGTTTGTATGATCGCAGAACTTATGGCACCACCGGGACGAAGATCATTCTTGATTTTGATATCAACGGTGCGGGCATGGGCGAAACGGTCAAGGTTGACGCTCCCCCCGAAATCAAGATCAGTGTCGCGGGAACGGATGAGATCGATTGGGTCGAGCTTTTACGCTATCAGGCAGGAGACGATGATTTCCGGGTGATTCAACGCTGGCGGCCGGATGCATGGGATTTTAATATTGCATACACGGATGAATCATATAAACCCGGCGCCATGTACTATTATCGCGTTCGGCAGAAACATCAGATCAGAGGGCGTGACGTGATGGCGTGGTCGTCCCCGATCTGGACGGAACAGTAAAAAAGCGCTCATCAAACGAATAGACCGGCTAGGGACGTATCATGCGAGAATCTTGGCGTTGGTTTGGGCCCAATGATCCTGTCAGTCTTGAGGATATCAGGCAAACGGGGGCAACCGATGTTGTCAGTGCTCTTTACGATGTACCCGCCGGT
>Ga0114931_10002522_pt1 | contig 23268 bp, 23 predicted proteins | sample 2SBtaG_FD_89579 | JGI IMG/M metagenome (GOLD analysis project Ga0114931, IMG submission 89579) | Deep subsurface microbial communities from Kolumbo volcano to uncover new lineages of life (NeLLi) - 2SBTROV14_V59a metaG | ecosystem: Environmental > Aquatic > Marine > Volcanic | place: Kolumbo... | reverse complement strand
GCAGGGCTAGATCGCTTAAGGGCGTCGATCGTAAACCGCTACGAGTCAAACTCTTGCAAACGAACGTCGAATTCAAACGGAGAGGGCGGGATTCGAACCCGCGGTACGGATTATATCCGCACGACGGTTTAGCAAACCGTTGGTTTCAGCCACTCACCCACCTCTCCCGAGCCCTTTTCGAAAAGGAACTCAAAAACCATATCAGCCAAGAGGCCTAACGGCTTCTCCCCGGTGAAAATGCAAACGAAAATCCGCCACCGCACTTTTTCAACGCATGGCCAACTGCCAAGGCGCGTCATGGCCTCATCCTGGAACGTCGCACGCACCCATGCTCCATCCGGGAAACGCGACAGAGACGCCGCGACGGCGCCCATCAACCCCCGTCAGTTTTTGGTCGGAAAGTTTATACCGAACAAAACAAAAACGAGAGCCGCGTGACCGAAGAGCCTCCGACTTAGAGCCCATCTCGATAACGGTTGCAGCACGGACCTTTCGCCCGTGAAAACACCGGCAAGATGCCGGTGCCACACTATTTTGGGATAGGCTGTTAGCGAAAGCGACGGGCGGCGTTATAGCTTGGACGATGGCTACCGCAACCGCATCGAACTTCCTCCCTCAAACCGAGCACTTTTGCACTATTGGGAGTTATCGGTCGATCCGCTGACGGGACTTGTGATGTCGTGTACTTTGACAACCACGCACCTGATCGTGTCGCTGCCACCGCACAATGCGTCGAGGCGTTCTGTTCTGCGATGCAATGGATAGTCAGTTCGGGCGGCTCCCCTAATCATTCAGCCCCCCGCAAACCCGTGTTTTTCTGACCGAGCCCGCGTAAGCGGAAAAAGAATCCCCCCCTGCGTTCCGGGCACGCTGTGATCCCGGCGGCGAGATGCTTCGCTGCGCTCGGCATGACAGGTTGAGTCCTGACTGGTTGAGGTGTCACACGTTGAGGCGCGATTGGTCAGGCAGGACAAATCAGGTGCGACAGGGTCTCTCAGGCTGTCGCGGACCCCGGATTGACCGGTCTCGCCGCCGATCGATAATATCGCCATGAGTCGGTCCGGCGGCGAGAATGCAGAGCTTCCCCGGCGTCGCGCCGAACTGGGCGACGACGAGCTTGCCATCGCCATTGCCTCGGGCCACGACGCCGCCCTTCGCGAGCTGATCGCTCGCTATGATCGCCTCGTTCGCTATACGATTTTCCGCTACGCGCCCGATATGTGTCACGCTGACCCGTATTGGATCGACGGAGTTGCCTCGCAGGTCTGGTCGGGAATGGTCCAAGCAATTCGCAGCGATCGGCACGCCGCCCCGACCTGCATGAGAGCCTACGTGGTCGGGGTCGCACGAAATCAATCAATCACCGCGCTCCGCAAATCCACGACGATCAAACAAAGGCCCGCTTTGGCGCTCGAGGCAGCAGCAGGCGAATCCGACCCATCCGCTCCCGATCCCGCAGAAGTGGCAGAACGCCTCGAAATGTTGGAAGCACTTCGGGACTGTTTGCAGGGCCTTTGCAAAGATGATCGGACCCTCGCGCAGCAACTGCCAGCCATACTCGATCGACGTTGGCGAGAGGCGTCTGAGGCGCTCAATGTCCCTGAATCTACCCTGCGATCGCGGTGGAAGCGGGTTTTGGGGCAACTTCGGGGGTGTGTAGAGGGAAAAACCGGGCGAAGTTTCGCGCCAAACGGGTCGGAACGCGACTCATGAGGCGTGCAACCGGTGCCCGAGCGTGTGAAAATGCCTGAGAACCGAGACAACCTGACAGGAGACGAGAAAGCCCTCGCCGAACTCGAGCGGTTGGAGCGGGCAGGCGTTTTCCGGCCGACCCCCGTTGATCTTCAGGCGGTACTTGATACGGGGCGCGACCCGCGAACGCCTTGGATCTACAAACACCGTGTGTCGGTGGTGGCTGCGTCGGTGGTTCTCGCTGCGGGGGTCTGGGTGACCATGTTCGCCACGCAACTTGGTGATCTTCATCGCGCCAAGCTGGCACAGGACAGCCGGTCTACCGGGGCGCTGGCTGCCGCAACCATTCAAAGTTGCGTCGCGGGACCGCAACGATCCCTTTCCAGAGCGTGCAAGTCGTTCGATACCGACACTGACGGCGACGTGGACCTGGCAGACATTCGTTCATTCCAGATCGCGTACAACCGGTAGTGCGACGACCCCTCCTTTCCCCTTTCCTCCTGTCGTCGACGATTGCTCATCGCGTACGCAAAGACTCACTGAGTCGCGCGGTCTACAATCCACGGATGAGGCCCATCCATCTATGACATTTCCATTTCGGTCTGCGGCGGCGGTTTGACTCGGACGACGTCGAGATCGAGTCGAACTTTGGGCTTGCGACCCAGCACGAAAACGATCAGCACAAGGGTCGCCGTTCCCGCCGCGAGACCGACATACCAGGGTTGATTGTATCCATCGCAAACAACCTCGCTGGCGCCAATGGCAACGAGCGCCGTAAGCAATGCGTAGGGAAGTTGAGTCCAGACGTGTTCCTCGTGCGGGCAGCCCGAAGCGATGGATGAGAGCACGGTCGTGTCGCTAATGGGCGAGCAATGATCCCCGAAAATCGACCCGGCCAAAACACTACCGACCGCTTCATAAAAAAGGGTAAGGGCTTGGGGATTGGTCATCGCTCCTGCGGCAATCTCTTTGCTGGCAAGACCTGCAACGATTGAAACGGTTACGGGGCAGAGGATGCCCATTGTTGCCCACGAAGTTCCCGTAGCAAAGGAAATCACCGCGGAAGATACGAACACAGCGAGCGGAATAAAATGCGGCGCGAAGTGGGCCTGCCTGAGGTAGTCCCCCGCGATGGCTCCCAACTCCAAATCCTTGGAGACGCTGGAGATCGCCCAGGCAAGAACCAAAATCACCACGGCAGGAAACATACGAGACATTCCGTTTAATCCCGCGTCCACCGCCTCATGCACGGCGCACGTTCGCGCAATCAACGTCAAGATCACGGCAACAAACGCCGACAGAATCGCCCCGTAAAAAATCGCCAGGTATGATTTGGCGTTTCCGATCAATATCGACGCTTTTTCCCAAAGCGGAAGGACATCCCATGCGCTGGACCCGTCGGCTGTCACGGCGTTCATCGCGGCCACGGTCTTTTCGCTTTGACTTCCTGAAATGGCCAGGATCACCAGCGTGGCGCCGACAAGAAAGGCGACGGGGACGAACCCAAGCCACCATCTTCCCGAGGATTTGTCACTGCGTTCCACTTCCGCCGCAAGTGCGGACGCCTGCGTTTGCGGTTTGCCCGCATCGCCTGCGCACCTGCTTTGCGACTTGCGCATCGGACCAAAATCGCGTCCGGTGGCCGCAACCAGAAACACCAGCACCAACGCAAGAATTGGATAGAATCGGTAGGCGAGACTATTAAGAAATGCGCTCATTCCGCTAACGCCGTCAAGAAAACCGGGCGTTCCCGCTACCGCAAGTTTGTCCAGCCCTGCATCGATAAACCCGATCTCCGCGCCGACCCACGTACCGATGACGGCCAGCGACGCCACCGGAGCAGCCGTCGAGTCGATGATATACGCCAGCTTGGCACGGGAAATCCGCACCCGATCAAAAATCGGCGCCATCGTCGGCCCGATGATCATCGTGTTGGCGTAGTCATCGAAAAACACGACCAATCCGGCGAACCACGCGGTGAGCGCCCCGCGTCGCGCGGACTCGGTTTTTCCGGTGATGACCCTGACCATGCCCGCGGTTCCACCGTTTCGCCCGATCACGCCGACGGTGAATCCAATGATCAGCGTGAACATGATGATCGTCATGTGGTCGGAATCGAGTGCCGACCCAAGGACGTATTTCTCAGCGGCCATCCTGAACCCGGCCACAACGCCGCTCATTTGGGCGTAGATGCTGCCGGCCGGTTCACAGGGAACGAGCATGTATGCCCCGACAAAGACGCCGACAACCAAAGCGGGGACCACCTGCCGTGCGAAGATCGCTATAAGAATCGCAATCGCTGCAGGCAGGAACGACCAGTATTTGTAGGTTTTGGGGTCCCGAACTTCAACACCGATCGGACTGGGGACGGATGTGGTTGCTTGATTGTCGCCCCCATCATCCTGATGAACCGCGTTGTCCTTGGGCGTATCCTCTCCCACTCTTTTCACACCGGAAGAATCATCGTGACCCTTTTGACCCGAAGATTCTCCATCCTGCGGGGATTTCGAGAGCATCGAAAGAACTGCCTCCTCCAAGGTCACTTCTTTGGGGGGTGGGGTCTTGGGGGAGTTTTTTCCGGATCGAGACTGCTCTGCGGCAACGACGATTCCGGAGAACAAAAGCGCAAATACCGACAAAAGGAGCAGACCATGCGCACGCGCAAAACGGGTAAACATCCGAAAACCAAGAAACGACACGACGAATTCCTCCGGATACTAGAAAGAACGAACGCGATCAACCCGCTCGTCTGCGTAACAATCTCTCCGACCCTCTGCGTTGCCCGCCAACTCGTCCGCCAGTGTACACGGTGCAATCTTCCACGCCAACGGAACGGTAGCACACCCTTTGTACACGCCATTCGGATACAAGGTGGTCGATATTTGGGAGGATTTTGGGGCGCACTTTCGTTTCTGCGGCAGGATCAAAAGAATGTGCGAGGCAAACCGCCGTGTTCCGACGATCCGGGCAAGAACCCGCGATGCGCTATATTGGCGCGGGATGCTCGAATCGCTTCGCCGCGACCGATGTGGTTCGAAACGCGACGCAACGGCTACAAACCGGCGTCACACGGGGATCGGCACCCCAACGAATCGTCGTTAACTTCCGATTCCCAAATCCGCCTTCGTAAACAGCGACTCGAACTTGAAACCGGCGGCTTCGATGTTTTCCCGTGCGCCTTCCTGCCGGTCGATCACCGCGACGATTCGCTCGACCTTTGCACCGACTGTTCCAATAAGCTTTGCGGCTTCGAGCACCTGCCCCCCGGTTGTAGCAATGTCTTCAACCAGCAGAACCGAGTCTCCGTCGGAAATCTTCCCCTCGTAGGGTTTGCCCGTTCCGTAGTCCTTTTTCTGATTGCGAATGATAACAAACGGTTTATCGGCCATCATCGCAGTCGCGGCTGCCAGGGATACGCCGCCCAGCTCCGCCCCGGCGATTAGCGTCGTTGAGTCAGCCACATGCTTGCCGAACATTTCGCCAAGCGCCTTGAGAATATCGGGCTGCGTTTCGAAAAGGTACTTGTCGAGATAGTAGTTGCTCTTTCGTCCCGATCGCAGGGTGAAATCACCTTCGAGATAGGCAGCCTCTTTGATTCGTCTTGCAAGTTCGGTTCGATCCATCGCTTTCCTCTCGTTGTTTTCTCTGTCTGCTTCCCTACGGGCGCGGCTCTGATAGCTATCCCTGCCGGGTCGATGACCCGACCTACGCTCGCTTGCAAGTTCGGTTCGATCCATTGGGGTTTTGGTTTCTAGCGGTTGTCAGTTCCCTCACGGTCGCTGCTCTGATTGATAATTGCCGATTCTGTTGGGTCGACGACCCTGTCCCCGTCACTTCGTTGTCATTTCGATCAATCACCATCTCAAAGAGTCGCAATCTGCCTACACACCGGGTGCACGACGCATCGCGTCGGCGATCGTCGGTCGAGCGACGTAAGTTCCCGGATAAATCAGGATACGCTGCGATTCGTTTTCGAAAACGATCACCGCCTCACCAACATAGGCGAAGGTTCTGGACAAGCCCGTCGTAGCAGGAGCATGAGAAAGACCACTAACCGCGTCGACCAGATCCGTCTCATCCTGATGCAGCGTACATGAAATCTCGTACAGATCGCCCTCCGGTTTTGACTCCACAAACTTCCACCCGACGCGCATTGCAGAACCGGACGGGCCACAAACGATCGTTCCCTCGCCGGTGAGCGGACCATCACACCCATGCGCGGGACCGAAACTTTTGTTGTTCACGAATATCCTTACTGGTCCGTACCTCGGCAGCGCCTTTCTTGCGATCTGCTGCGTTGGCGTTGGTGCTGGCTCGTTAGGTTCGCAGGCACCGGCAACAAGAAGCAGTAGCGGCAAAATGTTCATCGCGAAGCGCCACCGACTGCTATCGATCCTTCGGGACTCCAAGATTTTTGTGCTCATACCGAAAGCTCACTTTCTTGGGTTAGCAACGCGCGATAGCGACGTCGGATCGGCGTTATGTTTTCCTTCACAAACTCATCAACCTGCGCGGGTGCCCGGCCAACATAATTCTTAGGTTTCAAGGCGGCAGAAAGATTTACCCCCGCAAACGCCGGGTCGTTGGCAAGGCGCCGCATCAAATCGTTCGCCTTTCCTTCATTCTTAACCTTTGCGGCGGCTGCGTGCGAGTGTCTGCGAATTCGCTCGTGCAGCTCCTGTCGATCCCCGCCCGCCGCCGTCGCCGCCATCAAGATGTTTTCGGTGGCCATAAACGGCAGCTCCGCCTCGAGCCGCGCCGCGATCACTTTGGGATACACCACCAGCCCCCTCGCGACGTTGGCAACGATTCGAAGCATTCCGTCCGTTGCCAGAAACGCCTCCGGAATCGTCATCCGCTTGTTGGCAGAGTCGTCCAGCGTTCGCTCGAACCATTGCTCCGCCGCAGTTTGTAGCGGCGAGGAAACCAGTGTCATGACAAACCGCGCGAGGGCAGTCGCCCGCTCGGTTCGCATGGGGTTTCGCTTGTAGGCCATCGCACTGGAACCGATCTGCGACTTCTCGAATGGTTCTTCAATCTCCTTGAGATTCGCAAGCAACCGAACATCGTTGGAAAACCTGTGCACACTGGACGCGATTCCCCCGAGCGTCGAAACGACCTGCGCATCGACCTTGCGTGAATAGGTCTGCCCGGTGATCGGCTCTACTTGCGAAAAACCCATCTGCTTGGCAACGTCGTTGTCGAGCCGCTTGACTTTTGCATGATCCCCATCAAAAAGGGCCAGAAAACTCGCCTGCGTTCCCGTTGTACCCTTGACCCCGCGAAACCGCAGCGACGCGATGCGCTGTTCGACCTCGTCAAGGTCGCGCACCAGGTCGTAACACCAAAGCGCCGCCCGCTTGCCGACTGTTATCACCTGGGCCGGTTGAAAATGAGTGAAACCAAGCGTCGGGGTGGCGCGATATTTCTTGGCGAACGTTGCCAGCGCGTCAATTCCCACGGCAAGCCAACACGCCACGTGTTCCAGCGCCTCGCGCATAAGAATCAGGTCCGCATTGTCCACAACAAACGCGCTCGTCGCTCCCATGTGGAGGATCCCACGGGCCTCCGGGGCGACCTCGCCCCATGCGTAAACATGAGCCATCACGTCGTGGCGCAGCTTTTTCTCAAAACGAGCGGCCACTTTGAAATTGATCTCGTCGATGGTCTTTTCAAGCTGTTTGATCTGTTTGTTCGTAATTTTAAGTCCCAGCCTCTGCTGCGTTTTGGCAAGCGCGATCCATAATGATCGCCAAGTGCGAACGCGCCGCCGGGCACTGAACAATTCACACATCTTCGAGGAGGCGTAACGCGATACGAGGGGGGTTTGGTAGACGTTGTCGTAATCGAAGCGAGTTGACATGCAGGTCCCGTTGTGTTTCGATGAAAGCGGGGGCGGCGATCGCCCGGCATCCCTTGTGATTGTACGGATTTTGACGCGGCAAGCTAGCGCAAGAACTGTTGAAACGCCGATAGGAAGGCCATGTTAGAACGTCGGTCTGGATGGGTCAGCGTTGCGTTGGTCCGCTGCCCATTGCAGACGGCCTCCTTTGTTGTGATTTTCGCAACTGTTCTTGCCGCGGGCTGTGGAACCGTCACGGTCAGCCCGGGAGCCACTCGCCCAGAGGGGGACACGGATTTAAGCGTTGCTGCCAACCCAGACAAGCTCGTGCAGCAGGTGGGGGCTGCGTTTACGTTGCGGGCGTCGGCGTCCGGTGGCACCCCACCTTACCTGTTCCGTTGGGATCAAAACGCCGGTCCCGTGGAAGTCGTATTGCCCGGCGAAACGCAGCGGTCCATTGATCTTGGCCCCCTGTCGGTCGCAGGTCGCTATGTCTTTCGCGTTGTGGTGACCGATCAAAGCGGCGCGACAGCCGTCGACTTTTCCGTGATCGATCTGACCGATTCAATCGTCGCGGAAGCCCCCAAGCTCGTTACGGTCGGGGGGTCAAATGCACTTACCGCTTCGATCGGCGCGCAACCAGCAGGAACGACGGCTCACTGGTCCATTACGCGCGGAACCGCCACCCTTGAAAATGCAGACGGTGAAAATGCCACGCTCATCGCAACGACTGGCGAAACCATCGGCGTGCGTTTTACTCTGTCGATCCCATCTGGCGAGAGTACATCCGAGATTACTCGTGACTTCGAGGTCGTCTCCGTTTTCAACCTTCGTCCGGAGGTGCTCGTCGATACGACGCTTGGATCATTTACGATTCGCCTGGATGGTGAACAAGCCCCCCTTCACACCGCCAACTTCCTTGCTTACGTGGACGATCGGTTTTACGACGGTCTGCTCTTTCACCGCGTGGCGTGCATGGACAACTCCGGCACCGGCGTGTGCGATCCTTTCGTCGTTCAAGGCGGCGGGTTCGAGCGGATCGATGGTGATTTGATCGAGCGCATGCCCACGCGCGACCCGGTCGAATCGGAGTCGCCCAACGGTCTGAGCAACGGCGAGGTATTCTCCGTTGCGCTCGCCCTATCGGGAGGCGACGCGAACTCTGGCACGACGCAGTTTTTTATCAATCTCGACCCCGGAAATACGTTTCTTGATGCTCAGGGGTTTACGGTGTTTGGAAAGGTGATTTCAGGTACCGATGTCGTCGACGGAATCGCCGCGGTGTAACGAACGGACAACCCGCTGCTGGGAGGCGAGCTTTCGCTTCCGGTGGAAGATGTTATTATCAACCGCGTCTCGCGGATTTTCCCGTAGGAAACTGTTTTCCGGAGTGATGATGCTCGAACAAGAACCCAAGACACTTCTCGCGGACCTTTCTGCCCGGATCATTGCCATTCGGGACTCTCTTTGACTTTTCAACCAAACTCCAAGCCCTTTCCGCCGTCGAAAAAGAAATGGCGGCGCCGGGTTTTTGGGATGCGCCCGAAGCGGCACAGCAAACCGTTGCCAAACTCAAGTCGATCAGGGCGATTGTGGACCCGTTGCGCGATGCAATTGCGATGCGTGAAGAACTTCACGCCATGACTCAGCTCCTCGCGGAAGAGGACGATCCAAACATCCGAGCGGAACTCGAGACGGGTCTGGTGAACCTTTCCGCAAGTCTCGATCAAGTCGAGTTGCTGGCTTTGTTGTCCGGTCCTAATGACGCAAGCAACTGCTATTTCAATATCCAGGCGGGAACCGGCGGTGCGGATGCATGTGACTGGGCGCAAATGCTGCTTCGATTGTATTTGCGATACTTTGAACGCCGCAAGTTTGACGTTGAAGAACTCTCGCTGCGCGATGGAGAAGAAGCGGGCATTCAATCTTGCAGCTTGCACGTCAAGGCGCCTTATGCTTACGGATATCTCTCCTGCGAACTGGGTGTACACAGGCTTGTTCGCATTTCTCCGTTCAGCGCACAGGGCAAGAGGGAAACGAGTTTCGCTTCGGTGGATGTGCAACCAGAGGTTGATGACATCGACATTGATATTGATTGGGACAAGGACGTTCGCGAAGATACTTATCGCGCAGGCGGCAAAGGGGGACAGCACGTCAACAAAACTTCGTCGGCTGTTCGCCTAACGCATCTGGCGTCCAACATCGTTGTCCAATGTCAAAACGAGCGGTCGCAGCACAAGAACCGTGCAACCGCAAGGAAAATGCTGACCGCACGTCTTTTTCAGATGGAACAGGCCAAGCGCGACAGCGAACTCGCCAGGGTGTACAGCGAAAAAGGACAGATCGGCTGGGGCAATGCGATCCGCAGTTATTTCCTGTACCCGGAACAACGCGTCAAGGACGCACGAACCGGAGAAATGACGTCGGACACACAGGGCGTTTTAGATGGCGACATCCAGGCGTTTATTGATGCCGAGCTTCGCCGCCGTGCCTCCGTGCGACACCGATAGCACTTGAAACTCAGGATAAAGCGTGGCCGGACCATGCGAACGAAACGAACGTCCGCATCGCCCGGCCACGATTGTCCACGCCTTTTACGCGTACACCGATGCTCCGACCGGGAGGTTACCCGCCGAGCAACGTGAGCACGTTCTGGGATTGTGCGTTGGCGATGGTCAGTACGCTGTTGCCGGCTTGCACGAGAATCTGTGACCGCGTCAGCTCGGAGGTCTGGACGGCAAAATCCGTGTCACGGATGACCGACTGAGACGACGTCAAGTTCTCCGTCGTGATCTGGAGTTGCCGGATGTTGGTTTGCAACGTGTTCTTTTCAAACGCACCGAGTCGCCCGCGAAGAACGGCAACTTGGGTAATGACTTCCTGAACAATTTTGGAAGCCTCCTGGAATTTTCCGCTGCGTAAATCCTTGCTTTGGCCACTCTTGAGGTCCGACAGAAATCCGATCAGTGCGTTTCCGAGCTTGTTGGCCTGCATGCTCTTGACGCCGATGTTCTCCTGAAGATTGGTGCTGATTTGGGGTCCGAGTTGGAAAAGCGCACCTCCGTCGGTCACGGCAAAGCTGGTCGTTCCGAGTGTTTGCGACCCGTTTCCGTAATTTTCGGCAAGTTGCAATTCCAGTTTCAACAGCGTCGAGCTAAATGACAGCTTGAGTCCGTCGGCAGTGGCGGAAATGCCATTCACAGTCGCCACCGCATCACGTCCCTTGGTTCGCGCAACGGTTGCCCCCGTCCGATCGACGACGCTGAACGTGCTGTTGGCTGCCAGCGGATTGACGCTTACAAACGCGCCGCTTCCATAGTCCTTGCTCGTGATCTTCAGACCTGCGCTTCCCCCGGTTCCACTGGTCGTCGCGATGACGCCGGTGTCGTCAACCTGCTTGTTGATGGCCGCCGCCATTTCAACGGTTGTCGCACTCGCCGGAAAACTCAAGGTAATGATCCCATCGGGCCCGCGGATGTCCAAAGTCGCCCCGCTTCCGGTCAGTTGAGCAGAGGTGAAAGCGAGCTGCGCTTGCTGGGCGGACGTAGAAACACGAACATCAACCGGGACGAAGGCTGCGGAACCGAACTTGGCGCCGAGTACGTTCACGGTCGCCAGTTGCGTGGCGTTCACACCACTCGTCACGTAGTCCAATTCGCCGTTGATGAGCTTGCGCCCCGCGAACGTGGTCGTGTTGGCAATACGGGTGATGGACTCGATCGAATTATCGATTTGCAGTTGGTTGGCGGCGATTTCGTCATCGGAGAAAGCGCCGCTGTTGGCCGCTTCGACCAAAAGCGATTGGATGTCAGTCAGGAGCGTCTGGACTTCGTCCAAAGCGCCCTCGGTAGTAGCAATGACATTAATCGCCCTCGCCGAATTGTCGATCGCCTGTTTTACAACTCCGATTTCCGATCGAAGTCGTTCCGAGACAATCAGCCCCGCCGGGTCGTCCGCACCACGATTGATCTTCAATCCACTCGATAGGCGCTCAAGCGATCGCCTGAGCGACTGTTGTGCATTTCCAAGATGCCGCTGGGCGATCAGCGACGAAACGTTGCTATTGATCCTCGACATGAGTAATCCTCCCTGACTACCTCGACGTCTTTCAAGAACGTCGGGTCATGTCACCGTGGTACGCCTGTCGCACCACGTGTCTATCTTTTGTTACGATTGATTGCCCTTGGTTGGGCGCTTTTCCACACTGCGATCGTGCGAACCGGAATCATGAGGCTTGCCCTTTTTCGTATCCGCCTCGAGAACGTCTGTCACGTCATCAGGCTTGAGGTTGGCCGCGTTTTCGTTTTCGCGTTTGATCGCGTCGTACACTTCTTTGCGATGAACCTGGATCGTGCGCGGCGCCGAAATCCCCAATCGGACTTTGTCGCCTCGAATGTCAACGACGGTGATTTCAACATCGTCGCCGATCATGATCGTCTCATCGCGTTGCCTCGATAGCACCAACATTTACTCGGCTCCTTCCTTGTACCGCCGATGCGGGTTACAACTGCACTGTCGCACTTGGACCGAAGCGATGGATGATTTGTCGATCGAACGGCGGGGTTCGAACAGAGACCGCCATGCGAATCGCGTGAATAATGGCTTCGACCATCGTCCGATGCGGGGTGCATACGACCGCAACGGAATCGTGCGAATGGTGCAAACAGTTCTGGCATTGTACTCCTTACGCCTTGTTCCTGGAAATATCCGTGGGTCAGGCCGTTTTTCCCATTGCCACGGGTCCAGGAACCCTCATCAGCGGATGCCGAGTCGAATACTTCTTGTCACTGAGGACCAGTTGCCGAGCCTTGCGGTTGTCCACATTGACCACAAGCGGACCCTGCAGATTTCCCGTCAACATGTTGTCCACTTTGTTGACGATGACAAAAACCTGTGCCTCCTCGGGTCGTGTGAGATTGATTCCCACAAGCTCTTCCAGCTTCACCGGAACCTGATAGTCCACGATGAACAATCGCGGGTCGCACACGACGAACGCCAGGTCGGGGCGATCGACGGCCTGCAACCAATAGAACGCGCTGCCCTCCCCTGTCTGGATCAACGCGTAGCGATCCTGCTCCGGGAATCCCAGAACTCCCTCTTCGAAAACAATCAAGCGTTCCGGATTCACATCCAACTGCCCAAAACGCGACGTTTGGATCAGCATTGCACGTCTCCCTTTTTACCGATCCCTACTGGCATTTTCATGGGTCCACCGCAATCAAACACTGATCGCTATAAAGAGCGAACCCGGTCGCACGCAACCTCCGATTGCGCCCCGGCATTTCCACACCGGGCAGTTCTCCTCTACACGCGGGACTCGTGTCGAAACGAGTTTGCCGCGTTCAATTCGTCAGGCGCATCAATCGCCGAACGAACCGCCACTCTTCCCTCCTGCTCGAGCAAGTGTTTCCTCAAACCGCATCAAACTTCGTACGGACCGTGTTCATCCGTTTCCTTCCCTACCGAAGAAAATCGATTAGAGACAAATTGGAAACCAGCGAAGCCGTTTGCATCGTCGCCTGTAACTGCGTAATCGTTGCCTGCATTCGCGTGATCGCCGTCGAAAAATCCAAATCCTGTACGTCCGAAAGCGCGACCTGTGCGTTCGCGGTGGCATCTTCAAGCTGTGCGCGTTTCGACTCCATCGCCTGCGAACGAGCGCCGACGATGCCGTGGATGCGAACCACCGAGGTCCGCAGGTCATCGAGTCGCGCACCGGCTTTGGCGATCGCCTGCGTGTCGTTCGTACGCAGCGCGGTTTCCAAATCAAAAAGGGCGCCGATGATCCCGTCGGTACGCGTTGGGTTGACGTCGGTGCCCACGAGCTTTGTTTTGTCGCCGGTAGCACTCGTTGAAATGCCCAAATCCAGTGCCGCTTGGGATGTATCCGCGAAATTGACCGACAAATCGCCCGAACCGCCCGTAGAATCCTCAAGGACGATTCCATTCCCTACAGTCGCGAAGGACGCTTTGATCCCCACTCCCGCGTCGGTCGCCGCCTCGTTGATCTTGTCAAGCACGTCTCCGACCGTGACCGCGCCGTCCAGGTTGACATCCACGGTACTGCCGTCTTTAGCAACAATCTGAAGGTCGTTCAGACCGTCGCGGATCGTAACCCCGTCATTAAAATTCAAACTCGAAAGCGGCGTGGCGGTATCAAACGTTCGAATCCCCAGGTCGGTAGCCGTCGTTCCGCCGTTCTCGCCAATGGTTAGTGAAGTTCCTGATACGCGATTGAACACGTCGATGCGGGTTCCATCGTCACTGACGCGTGCCATCACAAACGTACCTGAGTTATTGATCGCGTTGATGATATCCTGGACGGTTTTGGCATCACGAATGTCGACGGTCACCGGGTCGCCTCCGTTAGCGATGATAAAACCGTTCTCCAGGTCGATCCCCGCACCGGCGGAAAGCGAATCAACCGGTGTCAGTCTCGATATTCGCGCCGTAAGAGGCGCCCCTTCGATCACCGACGTGGTAGGGTCTTTCGTCAGGATCCCCAGGCTCGATGCAATGGTTGCGTCGCTTTGATCCGTAACCGTTACGGAGGTACTTCCCGGAGTGATGGTCAGTCCGGTGTCGGTCACCTTCGCGGACAGACTCGAACCCGCCGCGGTCGCTGCTGCGTTGATCGCATTGGCAACATCGCCGATCGTATCTGCCGTCGACAGGTCCGCCGTGTACACACCCGCGCCGCCCTGCTCGTTAAAAACAAGCACCCCCTTGGCAATTTTTCCGCCTTTGGCCGCGGTGATATCCTCGAGACGAACGTTATCTGCAAGCACGGGTGTAAGGTCCACCCCGCTGGCGATTGGATCCGAAAGGGCGTCGAATGCACGACTTCCGGGGACGTTGACCGGAGTGAACAAATCCTCACCGATCCTCGTAAACATTTCTCCGACGTCACCGAGATAAGCAACGCCCCCTTGTGCATCGACGAACGGTTGATCCTTAACGTCGCGTCCCCCGAAGATAAACCGCCCGTTGAACTGGCGATTCCCCGTGTTCTGGAGTTGGTTTCGAATGGAAGCGACGACCTCCGCCTCGGAAGCGCGCTCACTTTTGCTCGTTAGATTGCTGACCATCGAACTGGCAATGACCGATGCTTGAATCAAAAGCCCGCTGATTTCCGACATCGCCAAGTCTGCTGCCGCCAGAAACGAATCACCCTGCTGCACGTTGGAGGTAAACTGTTGCTGTCGGCGAAGCGCCTGCGTGAGGTTCAGCACGCGCGCCGCTCGAACCGGGTCTTCGCTCGGAGTTAAAAACGACCGCCCACTGGCAATCCGTTCCTGTGATCGAAACAGATCACGCTGCGTCTGCCTGAGCGACTGAATCACCGTGTCAGTTCGCAAGTTCTGGCTGATGCGAGATACGTTGACCGGACTTAACGCCACCGCACGACCTCCCGGATTTCCACGCGATTATTCCCTTGCATGTCCGTTACCGAATCAATGCCACCAACTCGCCCAACATGTCGTCCACGACCGACACGAACCGGGCGGTCCCTTGAAAAGCCCGCTGATATTTCAGCAACGACACCGCTTCCTCGTCGAGATTGACCCCGCTAACGCTTTCTTTCTGTGCCTGCAGGGCGGAGAACACCGAGGTGGCCGCGTCCATCGCCGCGTTTGCGGCTGAACCGTCAACCGCGACCGCCCCGGCCAACGAGTTGAAGAAATCCTGAATCGACACATCGCCTCGCAGCGTGTCACTTGGGGTCGTGTTGAGTGTGGCGATCTTGGCGGCATTGGCGCCATCCCCCGAAACAAACACCGAGCCGGCCGCCAGCAACTCCGGATTCGCTACGAGTGTGTCCGAAACCGCGATACTGCTCGCATCCGTACCCTGAAAAAAGTTGTTGACTCCAAGCGCCGCCAGGACGTGCGACGTATCTGAGCGTGGCTCCTGCCCGTCATACCCGAAGGTAAACGAAAACCCGTTGTCCGCTTCCATTTTCAACCGATTGTCAGCGGTGATCGAGGCGGTGACTCCTGAAATGTTGGCGTTAATATCGTCGACCAGCGAAGCAAGCGTCGTATCGTTTTCGGTCCCATCAAGGGTGACGTCGATCCGATAGGCCACGGGAGTTCCCGTCGCGTCATCCGCGACGGTAACGAAAAAGCTTCCACTCTGCGGCGGAAATGCAAGACCGGCATCCGAACTGTTCAGCGCCACGTCCGCTGCACGGACGTCGTAACTTCCGGTGACCGAGGTAAACCCCTGCAAGCCCTGCCCATCGGCGTGTGCACGGTTGACATCGACAATGAGTGCGGCGGCAAGTTGATCGATTTCGTCGGTCCGACCATACGCGTCCTCATCGCGTGCGGAGATCAAGCCCGCCATTCGTCCACCGCTCACTTGTACCTGCTGATTGGTATCTTTGAATCGAGGCGTGGTTCGAACGAATTGACCATCGACCTGTTGAACCGCAGCGAGATCGCGCACCGACGCGCCTTGAACAAGCGCCTCACTTCCGATGTAGACGTTGACGGCACCGCTTGGTTCTTCGCGGACGGTCACGTCAAAAATCTCACTCAAATCACGCAACAGTGCGTCCCGTTGATCCCGCAGCGCCGTAACCTGACTTCTCCGCCCCGCTTCGCCGGTGGTGATCTCTTGATTGAGTTCCCCGATCTGATGAGCAATCTGATCGGCTGAGACCACCAGGTCGGATATCTGCGAGTCAACCGCCTGACCGAAGGTGGCAAGTTGCCCGCGCAGGTTCTTCAACGACTCTGCGAGCAGAGAACCGCCCGCGATCGTCAAATCACGCGACGCAATGTCTTCCGGAGCGTTTTGAAGCCCCTCAAAGAGTCCGAAAAAGTCCGTTAGACGTGCTCCGACCCCGGCGCCGCTTACGTCACTGAAGAACGACTCAACCTGAGAGAGCGAACCCTGTCTGGCCTCACTTTCGCTCTGCCCTGCGATGGCCAAACGCAACCGGCCTTCCAACGAGTCGTCGATCATCCGCTTTATGTCCGTAATCGCCACACCCGCGCCCGGTTGCAGATCAGTTCCGCTGATACCGCCTTGGACGGAACCAAGCAGCGGGTTTAGACGCGTGTAATCCGGACTGGCGGCGCTGCTGATGTTGTTACCAACGGTCTGCAACGCACCCTGATATGTCAGGATCGCGCTTCGTCCGATCTGCAATGCCGAGTTTATCAAGCCCATTGGTTTATCACCGATCCTTGCGTTCAACCCACGGCATCAAACAACGGTCCTGCCGAGCGAGATACAACAGCGCCCGACTTGGAATACTCTGACGGCTCTTCTTCGCCCGGACGAACCGCGGCGAAGACCCATTGAAGATGATTCACCACTTCTCGCGCGACGACTCCGGCAACGCGATTGGCTTGCGCCACCTTTGACACTTCCTTTCGCAGCCGATCCGCCGCCGCAAGCAACCCCGCCCGATGATGATCCTCAAGGCGGTTGGCCAGTTGCGACACCGTAAGACGGCGTCCCGACCGACCGGTCAATCCGATCTCATCGCCGACGGCGTCCATAAGCTGTTTGCGGAATCCTTCGCGTTCACTCAGGCGATCAGCCAGAACACGTTCTTTGGCGGCGGCGTGGGCCATCGCGTCGACATCGGAACGGCGCATCGCCATCAACTTTTCGTCGATGACGGCAAACATCTGGGCGTAGAGCGAACGCATCTGGTCCAACAGTCGAACAAGATCACGCACCTTCGCGCCCGCTTTGTTCCGTTTCATGACCGAATTCGTCTTCATCTTAAACCCCCTGCCTGCGGGAATCTCCGCGCTGCGTCTACCAGTTGCTGCTGCCTCTCAAGATGTTTGTACAACGCCGCGGCGAGTCCGTTTTTGGTTCCTTTTCCGGCACGCTCCGCAAGGATCGCATCCAACTGGGCACCGAACGCCTCTTCTCCGCGCCCACCGTGACCGAACTTGCCTTTCAAATTGCTCTTACGCATGGTTTTCAGCAACGTTCCATAAAAGACCGTTCCAACCAGGGAGCGCGTGGCCTCGTCCAGCTTCTTGTTCCTGGGGGCAAGCGATCTGTCCGACAGCACCCGCGAACCCGCTGATATTTCTGTGACGCCCTGCATGGTTATCCCTCATACATCAAACGGGCATGCAATTTGCCCGCGCGATGAATCTCCTCCAGAATCGAAACGCGATCCAAAAACGGAACTTTCAGACGGTTTAATGCTTCGAGGAGGTCTCGAACATTGGCCTCGCGGTTTCGCTTCGAATCCACCGCGATGAATCGTTGCTGAGTCACCGCAGGACCGCCAACGGTGCCCTGGGCATCGGGTCCGGCCACCGTAACGGTCAAACCCATCTGCGACACGATCACCGGAGAAATCCGCGTCTCGCCTGTAACCACGATCGTCCCCGCACGACGATTGATCGTTACACGCGCCTCGCCCGACTCCATCAGGATGGGTGTTCGCTCCACGTCACGAATCCATGAGGCCGGATCGCTCCGCTGATGTTGCGGAAGAAGTACGACGATGTTCTTGCTGTCAATCGCCAGCGCAACCCGTTCGGTATCCGCGGAAATCGTGAGTTCCTTGTCAACAGCTTGTGCAATGGCGGTGGCCATGGACCACCCCGCATGTGCGTCGTCGAGCACCAGGGTGATGTAGGTTTCCGCATCCTTCACAAACGGGCTTGTAATCCCAGAAGCGTGAAGTTGTTCCCCGGTGGCTACGACATTGATAAACACATCCCGCTCCAACCGAGCACCATCGCGAATGAACCCCGACGTCAGCGATTTCCCATCTACGATGATTCGCCCTGATGCAAACGCAAAAAGACCTTTGACGTTGCGATCGTGGTAAATCAGTGGGGTCGAGATCAAACGCCCGCCCACCAGGCTCTTGGCGGCGATTGCCGTCACATGCACGTCCAGAAGTTCGCCCTCACGTATCCCATGATCCGGAATCACCGCCTCAAGCATGACAACGGCGGTGTTCTTGCTGGCCTCGACGTCCTTGATCGAGTCAACCTGCACTCCGAATCGCCGCATCAATTCGGCAAGTTGGCGCATCGTCGGAATGTACTTGCTTCCGTCACCCGTCCCGCTCAATCCCGTGACCAGTCCGTGCCCCACCAGGACGTTGCGCCCCTGCCCCTGCAGATGCGTCAGATCACCAACGCGTGCCGTGGGTAATTGGGCGTGCAACAGCGAAACGGTCGCCATCAGAAAAACGGTTGTCATGATGTGCGTTCGCATGGAATCCATTCCTAAAACGCCGAAAACAAATCCAAGAGTTTGTGCAGCCATCCCCGCGATGAAGTGGCACGAAGCGCCCCATGATTATCAATCTTGACGACCTTTTCAGCGACCTGGGTACTGAGCACCGTGTTGTCGGGCGTGACATCCTCCTTGCGGCAGATGCCCGTAAAGGAGATGTTGCTCACCTCGTCGTCGTGAACAATGCGTGCTCGCCCTTCAAGAACCAGTTGACCGTTGGGTTTTACATCCGCGATTCTCGAAGTCACCCGAAATACCAACTTGTCCTCGCGATTCAGATCGCCCTCATTCTTGAGTTTCTGATTGAGCGTGTAATCCACGTTGGGCTTTCCTCGTCGGAACGTCGCGGCTCCAATTCCCCGGTCGATCGGACGAATAAAGGCATCGATTTCACTCTTGAGAGTCAGTTTTTTTCGGGTCTCGAGGTCCGAATCCGCCTCGTAGGTTCGCTGTTCACGAACGATGACGGTAATCAGGTCGCCGCGCTTAAAGGTTCGCGGAGGCGCCGCGGGAGCGGAGGTCCAGCCATAGCGTTCGTAGACGAGATTTCGCTTAGGAAGACGCAGTTCGCGCGGCGCTTTGGGAGTTGGATTTTTCGCAACTTCCGCGCGATGCTTGGCACCCAGCGACGATCGCTGTCCGAACGCAGCTTGCGACAGGCTCAGCCAACCGATGATACCAACGCCCCAAAGAATATGTCGCATCACGATCCACCTCCCAAGGCAACGTGGCTGTTGTGCTGACGCCGCACCGAACCAACCCGCACCTGTCCGGGACCGGTCACAATCGCATCGTATTCCACGCGGCGATCCTCGACGGAACGGACCTTGATCACATCACCTAGCAGACCGTCGGCTCCGGCCTTGGCCGTGGTCACGATTTGAACGACCCCCGCAACTGACGTCAGCGTCACGAGCTGCCCTCGACGCACGACGGGAACGGGTTCAAGCATGTCCGATTGAATCGCGGTACCCGATGGAATCAAACGTCTGGCACGTTGACCGATCGCTTGCGTCGCATCCACCAGGCCGATCGCTTCAGCCCGGTTGAAGGAAAGATCAACCAGTTCCAAATCCTTCGCGCTGATCGAGGCACCCTGATTGATCGTACGGCGTGCAACCAGGACGCTTCGATCCATAATAACCTGTACAATCATGGTCACTGTTTGAATGAGACGACCCTTGGAAAGGACATCGACCTCCAGTGGAACCAGACCAAGCGCCTTGGGCTCCTGACTTCGCACCTTGAAGGTGTACTCAGGTTCGGCCAGCTCGAGCAGGCGGTCGGACGTGTGATCAAACGTCACCTCGGCAGTCCCGCCGAGTCGCGCTATCCGCGCATTGCAAAAATCGATCACCGCCTGCCGCAACGTAACGGGGGCGTCGTCGTTCGAACCGTCCGAGTTTCGCCCCTTCCCGGCATTCCCGCTTGCATCGCCAAAACGCGAATCGTCGCCAACCGAAGGACGATCCGGCGCAATCAGGGAAGGTCGTGAAACCTCGCACGCCGTCGCACCGACGATCGTAAGACGAGCCATGTTGGTGCCGCTCTTGCGAACCACAGACCGGACCAAATCAATCGACACGCGACGCACACCGCCCGCAGGTGGTGCGCCTGCGATGATCAGTTTTGCAATTTTCCGGCCTGTTTCCACCTCAAACCCCGTGACCTCGCAAACATCGTCGACGCGAATCGAATCATGGACCACCAACGCCTTGGGCCACAACCGCAGCGACCCGGCGCGCGCGCTCGACGCACCCGCGAAGCATGTGCTCAGCACCAACAAGAGCACCTTGCCACGGGCGATTCGTACTGGGTTGTCGCAATCCTTGCGAATCATTCCTGCGTCCTGCTACTGCGTCCGACCGCTTTGGTCAGACATGCCTGTTTACTGTAACGGTCTCAGATTCGAGACGACCTGCAGCGTTTGGTCGGCGGACTGAATCGCCTGGCTGTTTAGCTCGAAAGCTCGCTGGGTCGTGATCAAATCAATTAACTCTCGTACCGGGTCAACGTTGCTAAGCTCCAGTTCCCCCTGGTTGATCGCCCCCAATCCATCGGTCTGCGGAGTGCCGGTTACCGGCGTCCCCGATGCGTCCGTTTCGAGGTAAAGGTTGCGGCCAATCTGTTTCAGTCCTTCCGGATTCACAAAACGAGCAATTTCGATCTGTCCCACCGTCGAAAGCGTGTTGGTGCCCTGTTGTCGAACACGCACTTCCCCGTTGCGACTTACGACGACTTCGATCGCATCGGTGGGAATCGCGATTGGCGGTTCAAGCTCCGCCCCGTCGCCGTTTCCCAGCACGATGTTGCCCACCGCGTTTTGTGCGAAATTGCCCGCACGTGCGTACGCGGTTTGCTGGCTTCCGTCTTGGATTGTGCGCACCTGGAAGAACCCTTCGCCATCGATTCGCCAATCCAGGGGACGACCAGTCGGATCGACGGACCCTTCCTCAAAATTGAGCTGCGTCCCGGAAACTTTCACACCCGTTCCAACCAAAACGCCATGCGGGATCGGCTCATCGTTGGCATTGAGCACACCGGGTTCACGTCGAACCTGGTAAAGCAAATCCTCAAAATTGACGCGCGAACGCTTAAACCCCTGCGTGTTGATGTTGGCCAAGTTGTTGGCAACGACGTTGAGCTTCTCGTCAAGCGCTCGCATTCCCGAAGCGGCTGCATGTAGTGCGGTAATCGCCATAACCCGTCGAAACTCCTAAGCCAGACGCCCAACCGTCGAAACCGCCTGTCCGGTCAACCGATCCTGTATTTGAATCATCGTTGCGTTCAGTTGATATGCCCGCGATGCCTCGATCATCGAAGCAATCCCCGCGATCGGATCAAACGTGGAACGCTCCAGCGAATTCGCCACGACAACCCCCCGCGCCGGACGCATCTTCCCTTCGCGCAACTCGAAAAGCGTTTCGCCGACCTTCGCCAACTTCGTAGGATCATCATTAACGACCGGTGAAAGACGGGCTACCTCCTCGCCATCCTGCTGAATCATGCCATTGTTTGTCACGATCGGAGCCGGACCTGTCGGGTCTAAAACGACTTCGGCACCAGACGAATCAACGACCTTCCACATCCCGGATTCCGTGGCAAGAACCAGGTTGCCGTTGGCATTCATTGTGAACGCCCCGCTACGCGTGTATCGCGTCTGATCATCATTCTTGACCGTAAAGTAACCCTCACCCTCAATGGCAAAATCCAGCGGTCGCCCCGTCCGGTCAATGTGACCTTGCTTCGTCGTGAAACGAGGCTGCATCACCTCAACACCTCCCGCCATTTCGTCCAACACGGGTCGCCCAAACCGCATCCCGCCCGCGTCCTCCCGTGACTCAACAGGCCTCATCCTGACAACCGCAAGGTCATGCTTGAACCCGGTCGTGGACGCATTGGCGATGTTGTTGGCCGTCAGCGTCTGGCGATGCTCACTCACCTTCATCCCCGCCGTGGAAAGAAACATTCCGTAACTGCTCACGCTGCGTCCCCGCGATCTGTCTCTTCGCCTTCAACGCGAGTTGCGTCGATGACGATTTCTTCAAACTCGATGCCCATTAGCGACAGCGATTCGATCTCAACGAGCTTTCCTAACCCGCCCCAACCGAGCGCCAACAGGTCAACGCCATTGGTTTCGCGAATCGCTGCGTTTTCATATTCAAGTGCCAATCTCATTTCCAACTCCATTCGTCGCGCGACCCCGGCATTGGCGCTAGGATTCTGTGCGTCGACATTTCGCCCAAGACAATGACCGTGCCAAAAGTGAACCGACGCACGAACGTCCAGTCTGCAAAGAGATTGCAACCTACGCGAAAACCGTACTTTACAAGTCTTCCCCATAAAAACGGATGGGTGGAAACAGGGCGTCACAAGCACCATCCGACGCGCAGAACCTGCACGAAAAACGCAACGTTCGCCGCATGTACCGGAGCGTTCAAAGAAAATGATGATGATTGGTACCAATCGCGTCGGTTGCGGGAGGTCAACTGCAGGGTCCGTCATTCTGCCCCCCTGCGTCATTCTGAGTCCGCGCAAGCGGACGAAGAATCTTCCGACGTCCCGGGCACGTTGCGATACCGCAGGCGAGATGCTTCGCTATGCTCAACACGACGGGCTGGAGCATAGCCAATCAGACGCGACACAACCGCCACGGGTGTCGCAGACCCGGTTGCCCCCCTCACTTGGGGCGCGAGGTGCTCTAAACGACAACGGAATAAGGAACACAAGCGATAAACGAGGAAGTGAGACGGCGTTTTGTCGGCACCTCCGTACTACACCGTCAAACCCGCCGATCGCCAGAGGCCGGGTGCAAGACAGATTAGGTGGTCTCTGAATAGGGGGCTCTCGTGTTCCAGTAGCGAGTCCAGCGATCATCTTGCGAGAGCCAGAGGGATCTCAGGGCGAGGATGGCCTCCACGCCGTCTTCGCTCCAGAACTGTTCGGTGCCCTTGACCCGTTTGTTGAACTGTTTGACGCCCGCCTCGGTCATGCCCGAG
>Ga0114931_10002521_pt1 | contig 23270 bp, 24 predicted proteins | sample 2SBtaG_FD_89579 | JGI IMG/M metagenome (GOLD analysis project Ga0114931, IMG submission 89579) | Deep subsurface microbial communities from Kolumbo volcano to uncover new lineages of life (NeLLi) - 2SBTROV14_V59a metaG | ecosystem: Environmental > Aquatic > Marine > Volcanic | place: Kolumbo... | reverse complement strand
GAAGCAGAAGCTGAAGATCTCCCGACTGCAGTTCCCGCTCGGATCCACCCGGTTGACGGGATCGTTGCGCACATAGGCATAGGGGTTGAACCCCTGGGGGTCGTAGGTGGGGGCGAGGGCATCGGGCTGCAGGAAGCGCCCGAGGGCGGGGTCGTACCAGCGCGCGCAGTAGTCGTAGAGGCCGATGTCGGCTTCGAGGCGCTGGCCCGTGAAGCCGAGCTGGGGCGGGTTCGTGCCCCCGCTGGCCCCCGGATCCACCGCTTCCCCGAACGGGCGATAGACCACGCGCCGGAGGCTCGCGGACCCGGTCTCGTCGCTCGTGAACGACGAGCTGCCGAGGGCGTCGGCGTGGAGGTACGTCACGTCGGGCGGCGAGACGGCCTCGGCCGGGCGAGGCGTCACCACCATCGGCGGCACGCTCATCACGATGGCGAAGACGGTGGCGGTGCCACTGGCGACGGCGCCTCGCCGCGTCCACGGCCTGCGCCGGGCTTCGCGCACCAGCCGCGCCGCGGCCACGCCCGAGAGTCCATAGGCCAGCAGCAGCAGGAGTTCGGCACCCGGCATCGCCGGCGGCGCGCCCGGGCCCCGGGTCGCCGGCAGGATCGACCCGCAAGCCGGAGGACCCGGATCCGGGGGATTGAAGACCTCCTCGTGGATCGCGATCGTGCGGCCGCCGAGGCCCACGTAGATGCGGCCGAGGCCCGCCGTCGCGTCCCACTCGAAGTCCTCGCTCGGCCGATAGCGGGTGGCGCCTCCCAGCGACACCTTCACGGCGTTTCCATCCGCGCGGTAGGCGACCTGCTTGATCGCCTGGCCACCCTCCTTGACGAGCGTCAGACGGCCCAGGTCGTCGTAGAGGTAGGTGCGCGAGCCCACGCTCTGCACGGTGCCGTCCGCGAAGTACCCTATCGGAGTCGTTGTAGAGGCCTCCGTCACGTCGCTAGCGGCGTGAGGTGCTCCGCCGGCCGGGAACCCGAAGGATCGGCCTCCCGGGCAGCTACCGGACGAGGCCGGTGCGGTGGCGTCCATGCAGAGCAGGTTGCCGATGTCGTCGTAGTCGTAGTACAGGGTCGTTGCAGCGAAGCCCGCGTCGTAGGGGCCCGTCGCCTGCGAGAGTCGGCCCAGGCCATCGTACTGGTACTGGAACTCGCTGGTGTTGACGGCCTGGACGCGGTCGTCCTTGGTGTAGTCGTACGTAAAGGATTCGACGACGGATGTGCCGTCCAGGATCTTGAAGCTTCCGAGGCGGCCGGTAGCGGGGCCTCCGCCACCGACTCCATGATCGACCGCGTATTCGGTGACGAGACCGCTGCCGCTGGTCCACGCTTCGAGCGGATAGGAATTTCTAGCCCCGTTTTCCGTTCGAGGTCCGATAACTCCACGCTATGTCAAGCAGGGACCTGAGGGGTTCACGCCCCCCGCCGCGGGACGATTTCAAGCCCCGCGGCGTGCCACCAGCTGGCGCGGCGCGCCTGCCCGGCTGGCCATCGGCCCGCGGGCCGATGGCCGGGCGCATGGGTGCCCGACGGGATCGGGCGACGTGCGTGGGGCGTCGTCAGGCGCCTGCATCCCACTCGGCCGGGGTGCTCTGGTCGAACTCGAAAGCGGACCAGAGGGCGTCAGCCCGTCCGGCGCTCGGGGCTTCGTCGGCCGGCCTGGCGACTGTTCGGCCGCCGGGCCGGCTCCTCGCGAGCGGGGGAGCCCGCGTCGGCAGGTTCAGGCAGGCGAGGATCCGCCGGGCGGCGTCGGCCTCCGTGATGGCGGCAAGCACGCGCATGCGCCCGCCGCAGCGCGGGCAGCGCAGAGCATCCACCTCGAAGACCCGCTGCAGGAGTTCTGCCCACAGGGAGCGCCTGGTGGGTACCTTGGGCGGCGTACGGCCGCGACCGTGCTGTGCGCCGGTGCCGGCCGCGTTCGTCGTGGCTCGGTCGGCGCGGAGGTCGGGTGTCGCCGAGCTCGCGGTTCCCAGCGATCGCTCGAGTGATTCGGAGATGTTCGGCGCAGGCTCGCTTTCGCCTTCCCTGGGGTTCGCTTGTTCGAGCAGCCTGGTAGACCCGTCGGCGACCGCAGCCGGCCCTGCCGCCCCGGCCTCAGACGAGACCACGGGCTTTGGCACCACCCGATCCCTTCCGCTCGCGCACGGCGCCAGCAGACCGTGGTATCGCACTTGGTGCGCTCGCGGCGGCGGGATCAGCGGCGCAAGCCGCTCGAGCAGCTCGTGGCGCTCCATGAGAACGTGGGTCGTCCCGTCTCGCCATCGCGTCTTTAATCGGTAGGCCAGGCGGCCGTCGGGTAGCGCCTCGAGCCGATCGATCGCGATCGGGGGTCGGGCGACATAGCGGCAGAGGCGTTCGAGCCGCTTGCGGTCTCGCGCGGGCACTGCGACATCGGCGTGCAGGCTCATCCCGCCTTCGCGTACGCACCGGGGCGGAGGCTTTTGGGTGCCGTCCTCGTCGGCTGGCTCGACCCGGTCGCCGAGCCGCCGCCAGCCCTGTCCCGCTTCCGGGCCCGTCGCGATGCGCGACTGGATCGAGGCCGCCATCAGCGTCGCGAGCAGCGGATCGCCTTGCGCCGCCTCGTCGAGGCCAGCAGACTGCCGACGGCCCTCGACGAGCCGCATCAAGCGTCGCGACGTGCCGGCCATCACGCGCGCCACGTCTTCCGTCTCGGGAGGCGGCAATGGCAGGAATCGCCCCGGCGAGTGGGCAGGACCCGCGTAGACACCGTCGAGCACCAGGCTGTGGAAATGCGGAGTGAGGTTGAGCGCCGATCCGAAGCGCTGGATGAACGTCACCGCCGCGCACTGACCATTGCGAATGCCGTGGATCTCCTTTGCGCGGCGCCGTTGATCGGCGAACACGCTGCGCAGGAACGCACGGAGCACGGCGCTCGTCAGTTTCGCGTCCCAGGCGCACGGCAGCCGCAGCGGGTACGGCAACGTGAGCACCCACTGGCGGATGGGCACCTCGGGCAGAACCGACTCGACCAGATGCGCCGCCGTGTCGGCCATACGCCGACCGCCGCACGAAGGGCAGAACCCGCGTCCCTTGCACGAGAAGGCCACGAGGCGGTCACAGCTGCAGTCATCGCAGTGCACGCGGAGGAACCCGTTCGCGAGGATGCCGCAGTCGAGGTAGGCGCGAATCTCGCGCTCGACGAACCGAGCCACCGGCGCGCCCAACTCGCGTGCGCGGGCGAGAAAGGGCTCGAGCTCGTCGCGGACGACGCGGTAGAGGAGCGTCTTCTCGGGCTCGCGGCGTTCGTACTCGGGCACGCGGTCCCGCACCGGGACCGGCCTGGGGGAAGGGACTGCAGAGAGTACGCCGGGTGCGGACGAGCGTCAGCGGGATGTGTGCCCTGTTGCCGACAGATCGCGACCGGGGGCCCCGGCCGCGCGTCTTGCCTCGAGCGTCATCCATCCGATTCGGAAGAGGAATCTGCCAGCCGCGCGGGGCCCGTTTCCCACCAACGCCGACTCGCTCGCTCCGCTTCCAGCTGACAGCCCGGGGCCGATCGGACCCGACTGAACCGGAGCTTGCCTGCTCCCATTCCGGGCCCGGCTTGACGGCGGCAGGTTCGTAATAGACGATGCCTATCACCATGATCGATCGCCCGGGCAACTGGACCCTCACTGCAGCCGCCAGGCTCCTCGAAGAGCCGCAGCACCGCCTGATCTACCTGTGCGAGAAGGGTGTAGTGGACCCCGACGTCAAAGACGCAGGTGGGCGGGGAAGCAGTCGCCGCTTCTCCAACCGAAATCTGCTCGAGTTCGCCGTGGCGCTGTGCCTCCGCGACCTCGAGCTGCCGGCGACGGCGATCGCCGCCGTCGTCCACGTGCTGCGGGCCTTCGAGGGGGCAGTGGCTCGCGAGATTGGCGGCTTCCAGCTGCCCGAGAGCCTGCGGGCCGAGGGCGCGCCCGATCTTCGCGTGGTCATCGTCGACGGGCGGCGCCTCTACTTCACGCTCGGCGTGGGTGGGCGGGCGGCGAAGGTGTACGGCGGCATTGATCTCGATGCGCTGAAGACTCGAGCGAGGGAAGGAGCGTCAGTCCGCCCGAAGCTGAAGCTCGTGAAGCCCGAGGGCTCGGGAGGCGGCGGTTCCGGGGCGCGCAAGTTCGGTGGTCTCGAAGGCAGCCGACACACACGCTTGGAGATCAGCATCACGCGAATCGCTCAGGACTTGGCTCTCGACGGTTGACTCCCGGCCGCCAAACTGATAGACATTGACTATCATTGTGGAGGCGCCGTGGGAAGCGCGAAGGCGACGGCAACGCAGTCAAAGGGGCAGGCTGAGCCGAGCGGCCTTCCCTCGACCCGGCCGTCACCGCACTTCTCGACCATATCGCCGAAGATCTGGCTCGCGAGTACGTGCGCCTGATGGAGCGCGCGGCCGACGCCGGCCGCCACGAACGCCTCCCCTCCCCTGATGACGCCCAGGAGGCAGCCGATGCGAGCCGCGATCTACGCGCGGTACAGCTCCGAGAACCAGCGCCCGGAGAGCATTGAGGACCAGGTCGGTGCCTGCCGCCGCCTCGCCAGTGAGCGCGGCTTTCGCGTGCTGGAAGACCACGTCTACGCCGACCAGGCGCAGTCGGGTGCACGCCGCGATCGCGAGGGGCTTGGCGCACTGGTCGCCGCGGCGCAGAACGAGCAGTTCGATGTCGTGCTGGTCGACGACCTCTCGCGCCTCGCCCGCGACAACTACCTGATGCTGTTAGTCATGGCGGAGCTCCATTTCGAGGGCGTTCGCGTGATCTCGGTGGCGGACGGGCTCGACAGCGACGACGAGGAAGCCACGCTCGGCATCCAGATCCGTGGCATCTTCAACGAGCTGCAGCTTCGTGATCTCAAGAAGAAGACGCTGCGCGGCCAGCGGGGCCAGAAGGAACGCGGCTTCTCAGTCGGGGAGCGAACCTTCGGCTTCAAATCCGTCCCGGTCGGCACGATCCAGATGGACAAGAAGGGAAGGCCGCGACCCGAGGGCTACAAGATGGAGATCGAGCCGAGGGAGGCGGCGGTCGTCCTGCGGATCTTCAAGGCCTACGCCGACGGGCTCTCGCTCACGCGCATCGTCCGAACGTTGAACGAGGAGAAGGTCCAAGGGCGGATGCGAGCCGCGAAGGGCTGGTCGCCCGCGACGGTGAGTCGGATCCTGGACAACGAGAAGTACGTCGGGCGCTGGGTGTGGAACAAGACCGAGAGCCGCCGCGACCCGCGGACGGGCCGACGGCGCAGGTTCACGAAGCCCGAGTCCGAGTGGGTCGTGCAGGAGGACGAGGCGCTGCGCATCATGCCCGCGGCGCTGTGGGATCAGGTTCGATCCCGACGCCAGGAAGTGCGCCGGAGCTGGCCGGGTGGCAAGGGGCGGCGCGGCTTCTCGCGCAATCAGGGTGGCCGGGAGCGGCACTTCCCGACTCACCTGCTCTCCGGCTCGATGGTCTGCGGCAAGTGCGGGGCCACGATCGCCCAGGTAAGCGGCAAGGCGGGCGGCTACTACGGCTGTCTCGGAGCTGCGAAGGGTGCCTGCGAGAACAAGATGCTCGTCCGCCGGAAGCTCGCGGAGTCGGTCATCCTGAACGCCGTCCGGGAGCAGCTCGATCGGGCCGAGCGCATCCGCTATCTGCTCGAGCGCGTCGAGGCCGAGGTGGCGAAGCTCTACGCACACATACCCGAGACGGTGCGAACCAAGGAAGCGGAGCTCGATTCCGAAGAACGGCGCCTCGCGAACTTCGTCGACTTCATCGGCGAAGGGCGAGGCAGCCAGGCGCTCGGCAAGGCGCTGGTCGAAACGGAGCGGAGGGTCAAGGCGCTTCGCGAGGAGCTCCAGGGGCTTCGACGCGGGTCCGAGAAAGTCTTCCAGGCGCCGCCCGTCGAGTGGATCGAGGAGCGGCTCGCGGGCACGCAGGAGTTGCTGGAGAAGCGAACGGAGCGCTCGGCGCTCCTGCTTCGTGCCTTGCTCGGGAAGATCGAGCTGGAGCCGACGAAGGGCGAGATCGGACGCCCCTACTACATGGCCCGGACGTCGCTCGACACGCTGTCGCTGCTCGCACCGCCCCCGGGCCAGGATGGCCCGGAAGGCGGTTCGAATTCTTTGCGATGGTGGAGGCGGCGGGAATCGAACCCGCGTCCGCATGGCTTCCGGCCATTGCGTCTACGTGTGTAGTCCCGGCTCGATCTCGGGGAGGCCAGTCGCTGGGACCGGAGCAGCGCTCCCCTTGGCAAGCAGCTTCTCTCGACGCCGGATGCGGAATGCCAGCGGGCCGGCGCCCAGTCTTCTGATGACGCCGGCTGCCCCGTAGAAGACGTCCGGGACCGGCGTCGCCTACCTAGGGGTTAGCTAGGCGGCGAGTGCGTAGTTGTCGTCGGCAATTGCATCACCAACTTGCCACGGGATTTACGAGGTCTTGGCCCCCTCGACACGCAGCAATCGCTTTCGACCACCCGTCGAAGCCGATCGCCCCCATGACGTGGCAGAGTAGGCACCGCGAGCGGGGTGGCAAATCCGGGCAGGGGAAGCCGTCTTCCGAGATCCGGAAGAAGTTTTCCCTCCGCGGACTCACGCGAGGCCGACCGGATCGTCCCCGGAGTGCCGAAATGTTCCCAACTATTCGAAACAGAAGCGTTTTATGGAACGCGAGCCCGGACCGATCGCCGTTTGCACGGTTCTTGCTTCAATGGGGCCGACCGGAACGTCGTGCCCGCGTTGCGCTCCAGAAACGATCCGCCACCCCGCCATGGGATGCGGTGGAAACGCCCGGACGGGCAAGGACCGACATGACGAAATTCCTCCGCCTCCTTTCGAGCGTTCTCCTGGTCGCCGCCGCGGTCGCGCTCCCGCTGGCGGCCAGTGCCGTTTCCTCCTTCGTGGTCACGGGCGGTCAGCTCTCGACCGTGCAGTTCGTCGACGCGACCGGGGCGCCGGTGCCCTGCCCCATCGGCAGCACGGCGAACTGCCTGGTCGCACCGGTCGCCATCGGCGCCGGCACGCTGACGCTCGACACGACCGGGGGCCAGCTCCTGGACCTGGGCTTCGGTCTCAGCGGAACCGGCAGCGTGGTGATGGGGGGAGTCAACGGGCTCTCGACCGTCGACTTCTTCGCGACGGCCTACCAGTCGTCGGGCGCGGTCGCGCTCTCGGCGCTGGGCGGCGGCAACTTCAACTTCGGCCCGATGCCGGGCACCGTCACCACCAGCGTGACGTTCAACCCGCTCGCCGGCCCCTCGGTCGGCGTGAGTGGGACGAGCTTCGCCTCCGCTCCGTCGGGCACGATCTTCACCAGCCTGAGCACCGCGAACCTGAGCCTGATCGGCGTGGACCTCGGCCAGGTCTGCGATCCGCTCAACCCGCAGAACTGCCTCTTCGTGAAGGCGGACTTCAACCTCATCGCGGCCGCGATCCCGGAGCCCAGCGCCGCGCTGGTCTTCGGCATCGGCGCGCTGGTCGTCGGCGCGGGCACCCGCCGCAGCGGCCGCACGAGCGCCTGAAGCGGCGCCACAGACCCTCTTCCCGGGAAGGAAATCCAGATGTTGTCGATCGTTCGAAGGACCCTCGTCCTCTCCCTCGTGCTGCTCGCGGGCTCCACCGCGCAGGCGCTGACGATCCAGTCCGCCTCCATCGGAGACGGCCAGGGCTGCACCGATCTCGCCTGCACCACGCAGACGCACACCTACGTCGCAGCCACGACCGCGGGCGGCGGCACGATCAGCCTGGCCGGTTCCACGCTGACGTTCTCGATCTCGGGCCTCGGCGCGACCTTCGCGCCGGGCGTGACGTTCTCGGGCGTGAGCTTCGACGGCACCGCCACGGTCGTCGGCGCCGGTGTCTTCGCGGTGACCGGCGGGAGCGCCACGGTCGGCGGGACCTTCGACGACGGCACCGCGAGCGCCCTCGCGACCGCCGCGATCACGGTCGGCGGAACCTGCACCGACCTCGGCGGAAACCTCGCCTGCGGCCTGCTCTTCTCGTTCGCCACGCCGGACGGCATCACCTTCAAGCACACGGTCAACCTGGCGACGCCGGAACCGGCTACGGCCGGACTGCTGGGCCTGGCGCTGCTCGGCGTCGCCGCGGTGCGCCGCCGCTCCTAGACGACACGCCCCGGGATCCACGGGCCCGTGGCGCCAACGCGCTGCGGGCCCGCTGCGTTCCGGCCGTGCGCGGCGCGCCTCCCCTGACGGGTGTCAGTCAACACGGTATCCTGGCGGCCGCCCGAACCGCCCGACGAAGGAGCCCCGATGGCAGGCCGCGCACTGATGCAGAACCGCGAAATCATCGACCCCGACTTCTATGTCGCGCACGGCTACCCGCACGAGGCCTGGGCGGAGCTTCGCCGCGAATCGCCCGTCTTCTACTGGGACGAGAACGAGAACATGCCGTTCTGGGCGATCACCAAGCACGCGGACATCACCCAGATCGGGAAGATGCCCGAGAAGTTCCTGAGCGGTCCCGACCTCGTGATCCGGACCGATCCCGAACCCCCGGGCGGCGAGTTCCAGCCGCCGCCGACACTGATCCAGCTCGACCCGCCGATCCACGGCAAGTACCGCAAGATCGTGTCGAAGCGCTTCACCCCGGGCGCGCTCCGGAAGATCACCGCCGACATCGACCGGGTCGCGGCCCAGATCGTCGAGGGCCTCCTCGCCGAAGGCGACGAGGGCACCTGCGACTTCGTCGAGAAGGTGGCGGCACCGCTTCCGATCGCGGTGATCTCCTGGCTCCTCGGTGTACCCGAGTCGGACTGGCACCTGCTCTTCGACTGGACGAACCGCACCCTCGGTGCCGGCGACCCGGAGTACCAGATCGAGGGAACGGACCCGGGCGAGACCGCGCGCCAGGCCATGATCGAGCTCTTCCAGTACTTCACCAAGATGGTCGAGGACCGGAAGAAGAACCCGACCGACGACCTCGTGAGCCTCTTCGCCCACGCCGAAGTCGATGGCAAGCCGCTCCCGCCGATGGACGTGCTCTCCTACTGCATGATCATCGTGATCGCCGGCAACGAGACGACGCGCAACGCCACGGCCGGCGGAATGGCCGCGTTGATCGAGCACCCGGACGAGCTCCGGCGCGTGCAGCAAGACCCGAGCCTGTTCCAGCCGTGCATCGAGGAGATGCTGCGCTGGACCAGCCCGATCATCCACTTCGCGAGGACCGCGACCGAGGACTTCGAGCTGCGCGGCAAGACGATCAGGGCCGGCGACAAGGTCGCCCTCTTCTACCCGTCGGCGAACCGCGACGAAGAGGTCTTCGAGGACCCCTACACCTTCCGGGTCGACCGGAACCCGAACCGCCACATCGCCTTCGGGATCGGCGAGCACTTCTGCGCGGGCGCCCACGTGGCGCGCCTCGAGATGAGCTACGCGTTCCGCTCCCTGATCCCGCGGATCGCCGAGATCGAGTTCGCGGGCCCCCGCGACCGCCTGCGCTCGAGCCTGGTGGGCGGCATCAAGCGCCTGCCGATCCGCTACAAGCTCCACGCCGCCTAGCGAAGGGGGCACCCGCGGCGGCCTCGCGCCGGTCCAGCCTAACGTCGTCCACGCCGCGTCACGCGGTCGAGTTCGCGGCGCTCCTCGCGTTCCCGGATGGCGTGCCGCTTGTCGTGGCTGCGCTTGCCGCGCACCAGGCCGATCTCGGCCTTCGCGCGTCCGTCCTTCCAATGCAGATCGAGGGGGATGACCGTCAGCCCCTTCTCCCGCACCTTTCCGGCCCAGCGGTCGATCTCGTGCTCGTGGAGCAGGAGCTTGCGATCGCGCGTAGGCTCGACATTGGCGCGGCCCGCCTGCTCGTAGGCCGAGATGTGCAGGTTCACGAGCCACGCCTCGCCCTTGCGGAAGACGACGTAGGCATCGCCCAGGGTCGCGTGACCGGCCCGCAGCGACTTCACCTCCGGGCCCACCAGCGAGAGCCCGGCTTCGAGCGTGTCGATCACCTCGTAGTCGTGCCACGCACGGCGGTTCGTGGCGATCCGGTCCGGATCGCCGCCCTTCTGCTTCTTCTTCCCGGGCTTCGCCACGCGCGGCAGCTTAGCGGGGTGCCGCGAACGCGCTCAGTCGACGATCCGGTTGTGTCCGTCCACGAAGACGCGCAGGGCGCGGTGCGCCCTGGCCTCCGCATCCTCCATCTGGACGAAGCTCGCGATGATCACGACGTCGTGGGGCTTCACCAGGTGGGCGGCCGCGCCGTTGATGCAGATCTCGCCGCTGCCGGCCTCGCCGGGGATCACGTACGTCTGGAGCCTGCTGCCGTTGGTGCAGTCCCAGATGTCGACGTGCTCGTAGGGAAGCAGGTCGGCGGCTTCGAGCAGGTTCGTGTCGATCGTGACGCTGCCCTCGTACTCGAGGTTGGCCTCGGTCACGGTGGCGCGGTGGATCTTGGACTTGAGCATGGTGCGGGTCACGGGGATCTCCTGGGGTTCGGGCCGGCTGCGACGCCGCGCAGCGGTCAGGACGGGGAAGTCTCGAGGACTCGGTTGTCGATCAAGCGGACGTCGTCTCCGTCCGCCGCGGGGAAGAACACGGCCAGGGCCAGCACGGCCGGCCGATCGAGGCACTCGCCCAGCGGGGAGAGCGACGCGGCGCAACGCAGTTCGGCGTAGTCGGGCCGGGCGAGCGGAGCCTTCGCGAGCTCGGTGCGCGCGAGATGGAGCAGGGCCTCCGTGCGTACCTCCCCCGCAGCCACCGCCTTCTCCGCGGCGTCGAGGGCGCGGGAGAGGACCGGGGCCTGCCGCCGCGCCTCCGCGCCGAGCCGGACGTTGCGGCTCGAGAGCGCCAGCCCGCACGCCTCGCGCACCGTGGGCACGCCGACGACCTCGATGTCGAAGCCGAGGTCGCGCGTGATGCGCTTCAGCAACGCCAGCTGCTGGTAGTCCTTCTCGCCGAAGCACGCGACGTGGGGCTTCGCGGCGAGGAAGAGCTTCGTGACCACCGTCGCGACCCCGCGGAAGTGACCGGGCCGCGACGCGCCTTCGAGGGGCTTCGAGATCTCGCGGGCCTCCACCCAGGTCTGGGAGCCCGCGGGGTAGAGGTCGTCGTCGCCCGGAACGAAGACCGCGTCGACGCCGCGCGCCTCGCACGCGGCGAGATCGGCCTCGAGCGTGCGGGGGTAGGCGGCGAGATCGCTCGTGGCATCGAACTGCGTCGGGTTCACGTAGATCGAGACCACCACGAAGTCCGTCCGCGCGCGCGCCGCGTCGACGAGGGCCAGGTGTCCCTCGTGCAACGCGCCCATGGTCGGGACGAGGCCGATCCGATGGCCGTCGCGGCGGAGCGCGTCCGCGCGCGCCTGCAACGCTCGTGTGGTGCGATGGATTTCCACGCTGCGTCCTAGGAGAACGAGTGCTCGTCTCCGGGGAACTTCCGCTGCGCCACGTCGTCGGCGTAGGCCCGCGCGGCTTGGGACGCCATCGCGCCGAGGTTGGCGTAGGTCTTCGCGAACGACGGCGTCCAGTCGCCGAGGCCCAGCAGATCGTGCAGCACGAGGACCTGGCCGTCGCAGTGGATGCCGGCGCCGATCCCGATCGTGGGGATGGACACGAGGCCCGTGATCTCGTCGGCCAGCACCGCGGGGACGCCCTCGAGGACGACGGCGAAGGCGCCCGCGGCTTCCACCGCCAGCGCGTCCGCAATCACCTGCTCGCGGCCGCTCTCGCCCCGGCCCTGCACCCGGTGGCCGCCCATCCGATGGATGGCCTGCGGCGTGAGGCCCACGTGGCCCATCACCGGGATCTCGGCGGCCACGATGCGCGCGATCGTGTCCCGCACGTTCCGCCCGCCCTCGAGCTTGACCGCGGCAACCCCGCCGTCCTTCACGAGGCGGATCGCGTTGCGCACCGCCTCTTCCGACGACACCTGGTAGGAGCCGAACGGCATGTCGCCCACGACCAGGGCCCGCCCGGCGCCGCGGGAGACCATGCGGCAGTGGTAGACCATCTCGTCGAGCGTGACCGGCAGCGTCGACTCGCCGCCCTGCACGGTGTTGCCGACCGAGTCCCCGACCAGCAGCACGTCGATCCCGGCCTGGTCGAAGATGCGGCTGAAGGTGTGGTCGTACGCAGTGAGCATCGAGAAGGCTTCGCTGCCTCCCTTGCGTCGCTGCAGCGAGCGGGTGGTGACCTTGTGCTCGCGCCGGGCTGTGGCCTTCGTCACGGTGGACATCGCGGGATCCTCCGACCCCTTCAGCGCCGTTGTCCGCCGACAAAAAACGCGCCTGCCGGATCCTTCCGGTGGCGCGGCCGCGGAGGACTTCGAGTCACGCGTACTGCCCGGGTGGGGCGTTGCGGGGTCTCGGGTCCCTGACTCGGCCTTACCACCCTTCCGTCTCGCTCCCGGGGGATGCGAGCGTGCGAAGCTGGGGCAGGTGGGCTTCGTCCTCTGTCGGACGGGCGGTGGCCCGTCGGGGGGTTTTCGAGCATCGATGAGGACCGCGACTTGCGGTTCCCCTCAGCTCGAAAGCGATCCTAGACGGCGGCCGGAAAGCCTGTCAACGGCGGAATTTGCCCCGTGGGGCAATCTGCGGGCGGCCGGATCGGGCGGCTGCGCCACACCGCGCGGAGGCTCAGCCCTCCAGCCGTTCGCGCAGCGCGGGCGCCAGAAAGCGGCTCTCGAGGAACTCAGCCGCGTGGTCGCGCAGCGCGCCGGCCAGCACGCTGGCCTGGTCCTCCAACGAGTCGCTGGCCGCCAGCATCACCCACCACTCGCCCCGCACGCGGCAGGTTCCACTGCCGGGCCCGACGTCGCCCTCGCGTGCGGAGGCGGCGGGAATGACCCGGACGCGCAGCCCGGCTTCCTCGGCGAGTGTTGCGAGCTGGTCGCGGAGCCCGGGACCCTGCACCGCCTGGCTCAGCGGCGCCGCAGGATGGGCTGGTTCGCGTAGTGGCGCAGACGCTCCTGGGCCTCGGCAGACAGGCCCTCCAGGTGGATTCCGGCCTCGAAGAAGCGGTTCGGCGCGCCCACCTCGCCGGTGTGGCTGCTCCAGACGACCTTGCCGGTGGCCTCGACACGGAGCCCCTCGGGCGGCAGCTCGAACACGACGCCGACGCGCTCGCCCACCGTCATCGGTTCCTTCACGTGGAGGCAGAGCCCGCGCGGCGAGAGGTTCACCGCGTATTCCTGGCGGGGCACCCCGTCTTCGATCGAGAGTTCGACCGGGATCGGAACGGAGAAGTCGCGACGGGGGTCCTGGCTCATGTCGTACCCTTTCCTCCTATCCTCCATCGGACAGGTCCCGGCTGACCTTTTGCCATGCCGTGGGGGAGAGAGCCTCGGCCCGGACGCGGGTATCGAGGCCGTGGGCCGCGAGCACGGACTCGGCCCGCACCGGTTCGATACCGGCGGCGCGTTTCAGCGAGTTCACCACCGTCTTGCGACGATGGGCGAACCCGGCGCGAACGATGCGTTCCATGCGGGCCAGCTCCCCCCGGTCTCCCCGATCGACGAGCGGCTCGTCGCGGGGCCACATGGCGACGAAGGTCGAAACGACCCGGGGTACAGGATAGAAACACTGGCCGTGAAGATCGAGCGCTGGACCGACTTCGACCAGCCATTGGTGGACGACCGAGAGCGAGCCGTAGGCCTTGCTCCCGGGCGCGGCCCGCAGCCGCTGCGCGACCTCGCGCTGGACCATCACGCCCCAGCCCGAGAGGACGTCCACGTGGTCCAGGAAGCGCCGCAGGAGGGGGCTGGCGACCGAGTACGGCAGGTTGGCCACCACGCGGACCGGGCGCCCGAGTTCCCCGACCTGGGCCGCGAGGTCGAGTTCCAGGGCGTCGCCGTGGACGAGTTCGACACCGTCCGGCAGGACGCCCTCGGCCCGCAGGCCGCGCACCAGCCCGCCGTCGATCTCGACGGTGCGGACGCGGCGCGCCGCGGGCGCCAGCGCCCGCGTCAGGATGCCGAGCCCGGTCCCGATCTCGAGCACCGCGTCGCCCGGCCGCACGCCCGCGGTCGCGACCAGTTTGCGGGCCAGGCGATCGTCGTGCAGGAAGTTCTGGCCGCGCTCGCGCGAAGGTGCCAGGCCGTGGCGATCGAGGAAGGCCTGGGCCTGCGCCGGCGTCACGCGGGCGGCTCCGCCCAGGGCGCCTGGTCGAGCGGGACCCGCGAGAAGGCCCCTAGCCCGAGCCCGTGGCGCTCGCCCCAGGCCAGCAGCCGCGCGCCCGCGGCCGCGATCATCGCGGCGTTGTCGGTGCACAGGCGCAGCGGCGGAAAGAACACCCGCACGCCCTGGGCCTCGGCGTGCCGGGCCATCTCCGCCCGCAGGCGGGCGTTCGCCGCAACGCCGCCGACCACGGCGAGCTGGCCGAGGCCCTCGCTCCGCGCGGCCCGCAGGGCCTTCGCCACCAGCACGTCGGTCGCCGCGGCCTGGAACGAGGCCGCCAGGTCCGCCCGCACCGGCGCCAGATCCGGCTGCGCCTCGACGGCGAGCGCGACCGCGGTCTTGAGCCCGCTGTAGGAGAAATCGAAGCCCGGCCGGTCCTGCATCGGCCGCGGAAACGGGAAGGCGCGCTCGTCGCCGCCTTTGGCCGCGGCGGAAACGGACGGGCCGCCCGGGTACGGCAGGCCCAGCAGCTTCGCGACCTTGTCGAATGCCTCGCCGACCGCGTCGTCCCGGGTCTGTCCGAGCAGCGCCGGTGGCGCGTCCGATCCGATCCGGTAGAGCGCGGTGTGACCGCCCGAGACCACGAGGCCCAGGTACGGGCGGGCGAGATCGGGCGCCGCCAACTCGGCCGCCGCCAGGTGACCGGCCAGGTGGTGGACACCGACGAGCGGCAGGCGGTGGCGCCACGCCAGCGCCTTGCCGAACGAGAGACCGACGAGGAGGGAGCCGAGCAGGCCCGGACCGGCCGTGACCGCGACGCCGCCGAGATCTGCCGGGCCGACGCCGGCCTCGGCCAGCGCGGCGCGCGCCACCTGCGAGACCGTGCGCAGATGGTCCCGCGACGCGAGTTCGGGGACGACCCCGCCGTAGGGCCGGTGCACGTCGAGTTGGCCGTGGACCGTGCTCGCGCGCACCTCCAGACCGTCCTCGACGACGGCGGCCGCCATCTCGTCGCACGAACTCTCGATGCCGAGCACCCACCGGGGCGGCCGGGGCCGCGAGGGGGCGTGGGTGCCGGCGGGACTCATCGCGCCCTCAACCGAGGTTGCGCTCGAGCTTCTCCTGATCGCTCTTGCACTCGATGCAGAGCTCGGCGACCGGACGCGCTTCGAGACGCTTCAGCCCGATGTCCTCGCCACAGTTCTCGCATTCGCCGTAGAGTCCGTCCTCGAGCTTCTTGAGCGCGCCCTCGACCTTGGTCAGCAGGCCGCGCTCGCGTTCGCGCAAGCGGCCCTGGAACGCCAGGCTCATCTCGGACGACGCCGCATCGATCTCATCGGGGAAGTCGTCGGGGTCGAGATGGATCTCTCCCCCCACCGCACTCTTCGCGTGCTTCAACAACTCTTCCCGCTGCCGCAGCAGGATCTTCCGGAACTTCTCGCGTTCGCGCTTTCTCAACCTCTCACCCTTCGGTACTGCCGGGTCAGCGGCCCGAACCCAGGAGTTCGAGCTGCTCTGCGGCTGCTTTCGCCCGGCGCGAGCCGGGGTATTCATCCAGGATCCGCTGGAACGCTCCGCGCGCCGCCTTGGCGAACCCGGGGCCGAGCCGGAGCAGGGCCTCCCCCTGTCGGTAGAGCGCCTCCGGCGCTTTATCGCTCTTGGGGTATCGGTTCGCGACGTCGTCGAAACGCAGGATCGCGTTCTTGTAGTCTCCGTCCTTGTAATGGCAGTCTGCGAGCCAGTAAGCCGCATCATCGGCGTACTGGGAAGCGGGGTAGGATTGCAGAAACGCGGAGAAGCGGCCAATGCAGCCGGCATTGTCGTCGGTGCGCCACGCGTCGTAGGCCTCCCGGTAGGCGCCGAGCTCGACCGAGGTGGCGCCCGGGGCCGGCTCCCCCTCGGGAACCGGCTCCTTGCCCGGCGCCGCGGCGTCCGTCGACGGCTCTCCTTCGGCCGCGGGCGCGCTGGAGGCCGCGAGGCGCGCCGCGCGGGCCTCCTCGAGCGCATTGCGGGTCTCGTGCTCGGCCACGTCGAGCCGCCCTTCGAGGCGTGCGACGTCGGCGCGCAACGCCTCGACCTCGGTCCGGACGTCCGCGACGCCCTCGGTCCGGGTCTCCTGTTGCGCGACCTTCAGCTTGTTCACCTCGTACTCGAGCTTCCGGAACTCGGCGGTCGAGATGCAGCCGGTGCCGGCACCGGCCACGGTGGCGGCCAACACCGCGATGCCGGGAAGGTGTCCCCATCGTCTCATGTCCGTGTCTCCCCTGTCGTCTTGGATCCGTCGCCTAACGACGGTACGGGCCCCAGTCGGGCCCCCGGTTCTCGCCCTCGGTCGTCAGGCGGCGCAGATGGCTGCCGTCCACGTCGATCACGTAGATGTCGGCCCGGCCCCGCCGCGTCGAGGTGAACGCGAGTTTGCTGCCATCGGGCGACCAGGTCGGGTGCTCGTCGCTGCGCCGATGCGTCACCAGCGGCCCGGCCGCCCCGCTTTCGGGATCGACGAGCCAGATGTCGAACTGGCTCTTGACCCGCGTTTCGTAGGCGATCCAGCGGCCGTCGGGCGACCACTCGGGTGCGGTGTTGTAGGTGCCGTCGAAGGTGAGGCGCCGCACGCCGGAGCCGTCGGCCGACATCACGTAGACCTGGGGCGACCCCGCGCGGTCGGAGACGAACGCGAGGCGCTTGCCGTCGGGCGACTAGCTGGGCGAGACGTCGATCGCGCGGTTGCGCGTCAGGTTCCGCAGCCCGGAGCCGTCCGGGTGGACGAGATAGATGTCGGCGGCCGCATCGACGCTCATCACGAGGGCCAGGCGCTCGCCCGTCCGATCCCAGACCCCGCGGTACATCCGATGGTCCTTCGGGAGTCCGCGCAGGATGCGTCCGGGCGAGCGCGTGCCGCGCGACACCACGAAGAGCCAGGGCCGGTTCCGGTAGCGATAGCTGGTGTAGACGACGGCGTCGCCGCTCGGCGACCAGTCGGGGAAGTTGCTGATCGACCGGTTCCGGGTGGCCGCGCGCTGGTGACCGCCGGAGGCGTCCATCACCCAGATTTCCTTGTCGCCGGTGCGGTCGGAGACGAAGGCGATCTCGGTATCCGAGACGCCGGGCGTCCCGGTCACGGCCGCGACGATCTCGTCCGCGATCACGCGGCCGAGGCGGCCCGCGTGCTGCGCGCGGCCGGTGAAGCGCTTGCCCCGGATCAGTGCGCGGCACGACGAGGCGTCCCAGAGCCGGAACTCGACGCGGATGCCGTCTGCGGTGGTGAAGACCTGGCCCTGCACGAGGACGTCGGCCCCGATCTGGCTCCAGTTCGCGCAGCGCGGCGTGCGCACCCGGTCGAGTGCGGGCGAGCGGACGGGTTCGAGGAAGGCCTTCTCGTCGACGATCGTGAACAGGCTCGAGAACTCGAGGCCCTCGCGCAGCGCGAGCTGGAGTTCGGCGGCCGCGCGGTCGGCGCCGGGGTCGGGCAGGAAGCGCTGCACCGCGGCGTGGTACCCCTCGCCGCGCGCTCCGCGGATGTCGATGGTGGGCCGTCCCTGGCCCGATGCGGGGGCGGCCACGGCCACGGCCGCCAGCAGGGAACCGATCGCGAGCAGCGCGCGGCGAGGGATCAACGCGCATCCTCCGGCGAGAACGAGAAGGGCCACGAACCGGGTTCCGGCGGCGGCGGAAGCGGGCTCGCGCGATAGAGGGCGCGCTCGACGCTCTGGTCGTACCAGGGGTTGCCGGAACGCCGCAGGATCTCGACGCCCTTCACCTCGCCGTCGCGGCCGAGGAAGACCTCGACGTCGGTCTGGAGCGTCTGGGTGTGGAAACCGGGCGCCAACACCCAGGCCCCGCGCACGCGGCGCTTGACCCGGGACACCCAGCGGGCGACCTCGGGCGCGACGGTGCGCCCGGTGGCGGAGCCAGCGACCGGCGCGACCGCGTCGTCGTCGGGCTCGGGCTCGGCCGCGGGGTCGGGCTCTCCCAACTCGTCGCGCAGCGCCTCGAGCGCATCGCCGTAGTCGATCTCGGGCTCCGGCTCGGGGGCGGGCTGCTGGCGCGGGGGCTTCGGCTTCGGCGGTTCGGGCTCGATCGCGCGCACCCGTTCGGGAATGACGACGCGCTCCTCCTTCGGCGGCGGAGGCGGCGGGGCCGGGCGCGGCGCGGGCGCGGCTTCACGCGGCCGGGTCGGCGCGAGCGTCACCATCTTCACCTCGACGATGTGGGCCCCGGCCAACGGCATGCGGTCGAAACTCGCGGGCGCGAGCGCGAGCGCACCGCCCGCGACGACGTGGAGCGCGCCCGAGACCGCGAGCATGCGGCCGAACCCGTTCGACCCCGAAGGCTTCCCGCTCCCTGCCCCGCCGATTGCGGCCAACGCCTGCCGTCCCTCCCTGATCGTTGTCGTCACCCGGCGGAACCCGCGCCGGACCCGGGGGTTCCGGCTACTCCGGGTTCGTGATGATGCCGATGCCGGGCGCTCCCGCGTTCTGGATGGCCGCCATCACCTTGGCCACCGCCCCGTACGGGGCCTTCGCGTCTGCGCGCAGGAAGACGTTCTCGTCGCCGCGCGCGTCGAGGATGGCCTCGAGCTTCGGGGTCAGGTCCGCGATTGGCACCTGCTGGTTCGCCAGGAAGGTCGTGCCGTCCTGCTTGACCGTCACCACCAACGGCTCTTCCTGGAGGTGGATCGCCTGGGTCGTCGTCTCCGGGAGTTCGACCTCGATGCCCTGCTGCATCAACGGCGCGGTGACCATGAAGATGATCAGCAGCACCAGCATCACGTCGACGAACGGCGTGACGTTGATCTCGGCCATGGGGCGGTGCTCCCGTCCCGCCGGCGCGCCGGCCACGTCAGGCCTCCCCGGCGGCGGGGGCGCGGTCGTTCAACGCGAACACCGCGTCCTCGCCGAGTTCGTCGCCGAACAGCGAGATGGCCTCGTGCAACTCGCGCAGCCGGGCCACGAACACGTTGTAGAAGATCGCGGCCGGGATCGCGGCCAGCAGCCCGACCGCGGTCGCGATCAGGGCCTCGGCAATGCCGGGCGCCACCACGGCCAGACTGGCGCTGCCCGCGGTCCCGATGTGTGTGAACGCGTCGATGATTCCGATCACGGTGCCGAACAGCCCGACGAAGGGCGCGGAACTCCCGGTCGTCGCCAGCAGCGACAGGCGCTGCTCGAGGCGGACGCCCTCGCTGCTCGCGGCCCACGCGATCTGGCGCGCGACGTTGCGCCGCTCCCGGTCATCGAGGTTCGCGTTGCCGCCGCTGCCCCGGTACTTGGCGATCCGGAGCAACTCGCGGTGTGCGGCCAGGAAGACGGTGGAGAGCGGACCGCGGTCGAGTTCCCGCGCCGCATCCACGGACTCGCGCCACGATCCCTCGTGATAGACCGCAAGGAACGCCTCGCTATCCTGCTCGGCGCCGGACAGCTCCCGCCATTTGAACAGGATCGCGGCCCACGAGACCACCGAAGCTGTGACGAGGAGCAGGATGACGCACTTGACGAGCCACGACGCCTGCCAGACGAGCTGGAGTAGATCGAGGCTCACCGGACGTCCCCCCATGACCGTCCCGGCATGACCTGGTTCACCTTTCTTGCGTCCGGGCCCGGAAGACGACACGGTCGGTTCCGGAATCGCGTCGAATGTGGGCCCGCGTCGGCGGATTTCAGGGTCCGGGCGATTCTAGGAGAGGCCCCTACCCCCAGCAACTCGACGCGCCGGGCCGACCGGCCGAAGACGGGGCGCGCGTGACGTCCCGACGCTCCCACGGCGATCCGCCGTGATGCGCCGCACGAAACCGAACACCGAGGAGATTCCATGTCCATCCGCGTTGAATCCAAGTCCCCGGCCGCCGCGGCGGTGGACCTGCTCGCCGTCCCGCTCGCCAGCACTTCCGCGCAGGCCAGGCTCCCGGCCCGGATCGCGGCGCTCGATGCCGCTGCCCACGGCCGGATCTCGGCCGCCATCGCGGCCGGCGACTTCACGGGCGGGAATGGCCAGACGCTGCTGGTGCATCCGGGCGACGGCGTCGCCGCTGCGCGCATCCTGTTGATCGGACTCGGCGACGACGCGAAGCTGGACGCAGACGGACTCCGCGCGGCCGCCGGAACCGCCGCGCGGGCCGGGCGCAAGGCGCGAGGCCGGAAGGTCGGCATCGTCGTCCCGGCCGGCCGCCGGGCGCGCGGTGCGGAGGGCGCGCAGGCGCTGGCCGAGGGCGTGGTGCTCGGCCTCTATCGCTTCGACCGCTACCGCGGGCCCGACGAGGAGGAGCCGCGCGGCGACGTCGATGCAGTCCTGCTCGTGGACAAGACCGGCGACGCGCGGGCCGCGCGCGCGGGAGTGAAGACCGGGGTCATCCTCGCCGAGTCCCAGAACCTGACGCGCGACCTCTCGAACGAGCCGCCGAACCACCTGCCGCCGGCCGCGCTCGCGCGCGCGGCCCAGAAGGTGGCCCGCGAGGTCGGGCTCCGCGCCCGCGTCCTCGGGCCGAAGGAACTCGAGAAGCTCGGGATGGGGGCGATGCTGGCCGTCGGCCAGGGTTCCGTGAACCCGCCGCGCCTGATCGTACTCGAGCACGGCGCGCCGGCGAAGCGCGCGCGCAAGGGAGCGCGCACGCGCAAGACCGTGTGCCTGGTCGGCAAGGGAGTCTGCTTCGATTCCGGTGGCCTCTCGCTCAAGCCCTCGGCCAACATGGTCAAGATGAAGCACGACATGTCGGGCGGCGCGACCGTGATTGGAGCGCTGCGTGCGGTGGCGCTGCTGAACCTTCCGCTCCACGTGGTCGGCATCGTCGGCGCGGTCGAGAACATGCCGAGCGGCACCGCCTACCGCGTCGACGACATCCTGAAGAGCGCCTCGGGCAAGACCATCGAAGTGACGAACACGGACGCCGAGGGCCGGCTCGTGCTGGCCGATTGTCTGCACTACGCGCAGACCGGGTACGACCCTGCGGTCGTCGTCGACCTGGCCACGCTGACGGGCGCGGTGATCGTGGCGCTCGGCCCGTGGGCGGCCGCCGTCGTGTCCAACGACGAGAAGCTCTCGAAGTCGATCGTCGCGGCCGGCGAGACGACGGGCGAACGCTTCTGGCCGCTGCCGCTGTGGGACGTCCACCGCCAGCACATGAAGAGCCGGATCGCGGACGTGCGCCAGACGGGTGGGCGCGACGCGGGCACGGTGACCGCGGCCGCCTTCCTCTCCCACTTCGTGGGCGAGGTCCCGTGGGCCCATCTCGACATCGCGGGCGTCGCCGACACCGAGCGGGGGACCCCGACGCACGTGGCCGGGGCGACCGGCTTCGGCGTGCGCACGCTGCTGGGCTGGCTCCGGGCCGGCAAGGGTTTCTAGACCCGACCCGGCATGTCGCTGGTCGACCTCGCGGGGGAGGCGGCGAGGGGTGGGCGCAGGCGAAGTAAAGCGCAGCAGGGCCGCGCTCCGGTTCCCTGTGGCTTGGGTCCCTCGAGTGGCTTCCGCCAACCAGCGCCTATCAGGGGCGAGCCATGAGCCGGAGCCCACCCCTCGCCGCCTCCCCCGCGAGGTCGACCTGCGAACGCCGGATCACGGCGAGCGGACATGCGGACAGCGGCCACGGCGAACTGACCCGGGGTCAGGCCGGTCCCCGAACCGCGCCAGGGGTTCTTTGACGGCCGTGAATAAGCCTCTAACTTCCGCGTCCAACTCACCCGGGAGCCGCCGCGAGCGTTCCCGGCACCCGGGCCGCAGGCCGATGCCACGGCACCCATCCAAGGAGAACCCGACCCATGACCCGCACGATGACGGCGCTCGCCGTATTGCTGACCGCCTTCGCCTTCTCGAGCCCCGCGTTTGCGGCCGATGCCGCCGCCGGCAAGGTCACGTTCGAGCAGCTCTGCTGGACCTGCCACGGAATGACGGGCAAGGGCGACGGCCCGGCCGGTGCCGCGCTGACCCCGCCGCCGCGCGACTTCTCGGTCGGTCACTTCCTCTTCGACGCCAACGGCAACGGCCATCCCGGCGACGACGAGGACCTGATGGCCGTGATCAAGCAGGGTGCGGCCGCGTTCGGCGGCAACCCGACGATGGCGCCCTGGGGCCATCTGGCGGACGACGACATCGCCAACCTCGTCGCGTACATCCGCACCCTCAAGCAGTAACCGGATGCGAGCCGGGCGCGCGCCCGGCTCCGACCGACGGACAGAGCGGGACCCGGGTCACCCCCCGGGTCCCGCTTTTCTTTGCCCCCGTCATGGCTAGGGTTCGAGCGTGAGTGCCACGAAGGACGACGACGCCGCGACCCCTGCGCTGCCGGTCCCGGTGAAGCCCGCGGTCCCGGCCACGCTTCCGGTTCCGGCGGAGGAACGCGGTGTCGAAGCGCCGACCGCGCTCAACCTCTACATGCGGCAGCTGCGCGAGCACGCACCGATCTCGCGCGAAGAGGAGCACGCGCTGGCCGTCCGCTGGACCGAGGAGGGCGACAAGGAGGCCGGCCGCCTGCTCGTGCTCTCGAACCTCCGCCTCGTGGTCAAGATCGCGATGGAGTACAAGCGCGCCTGGACCAACACCCTCGACCTGATCCAGGAGGGGAACGTCGGCCTGCTCGAGGCGGTGCAGCGCTTCGATCCCTACCAGGGGACGAAGCTGTCGTCGTACGCGGCCTACTGGATCCGCGCCTACATCCTGAAGTACCTGATCGACAACATCCGCCTGGTGAAGCTCGGGCAGAGCCGCGCCCAACGGAAGCTCTTCTTCCGCCTGAACAAGGAGAAGCGCGAACTCGAGCGGCAGGGCTACAAGCCCGAGCCCAGGCTCATCGCGGAACGCCTCGACGTGGACGAGTCGGACGTGATCGAGATGGAGAACCGCCTCGGCCAGAGCGACCTCTCGATGGACGCGCCGGTCCGGGACGAGGAAGGCAGCGCCAGCTACGGCGACTTCCTCTCCGCGGCCGGCCCGACGGCCGAAGACACGGTCGCGGACGACGACCTGCGCGCGACCTTCATGGGCCACGTGGCGCGCTTCCAGCAGGGTCTCGCCGAGCGCGAGCGCCGCATCCTGGAGGCCCGCGTGCTCGCCGAGGAACCGCTGACGCTGCGCGAACTCGGCGAGGAGATGGGGCTCACACGGGAGCGCATCCGGCAGCTCGAGAAGAAGCTGATCGGAGACCTGCGCGAATTCCTGCGCGAGAACGTGGTCGACTTCGAGTTCTACGCGCCCGACGGCGACTGATCGCGGTCCGGATCGCGTTCGGGATCCCGGTCGGTGTCGGG
>Ga0114931_10002520_pt1 | contig 23271 bp, 13 predicted proteins | sample 2SBtaG_FD_89579 | JGI IMG/M metagenome (GOLD analysis project Ga0114931, IMG submission 89579) | Deep subsurface microbial communities from Kolumbo volcano to uncover new lineages of life (NeLLi) - 2SBTROV14_V59a metaG | ecosystem: Environmental > Aquatic > Marine > Volcanic | place: Kolumbo... | reverse complement strand
CGTTGATCGATCGTCGGGATTGAGACGACTGAGGGGGCGAGAGTGACGCTACATGGGAGCTGCAACGGGCAGAGGGTCGACTCTGAGGGGGCAATCGCATCCGGCCGCATGCCAAACGGCATGTGGCCGTGATGACTTAGTATCACAGCGCCAAATTAAACCGCCGAGACGCGGAGTCTAAGCAGAAGCAAGGCAAACGGTTGTGTCCTGCCTGGACGATACTCAGCGACGAGGGGATCGACTAATTCTTCTTATCGAACCGAAACGGAAAAACGCGCGTTTTTTTTACTGGTTTCTCGGCGTCTCCGCGGTGATTTGATTCTTAACTGGCATAGCGTTGCAGGGTTAGAGGCTCATAAAAACAGCCGTGATAAGCTGAGAAGCCCTGTGATTCCGCGTTGCCATCCGATGATTTGTCTATCTCAAAAAGGCCAGGACCGGCCTAGCGCCTGTTGCTGGGCCGTGGTCAGTTCGCAAGTTCCACGCCGGGCGAGCCGAAGCATGGCGGCAAGATCCTTTTCCCCAAAAGTGGCTTCCTCGCCGGTGCCCTGAATTTCGACAAAGCGGCCGTCTCCGGTCATGACCACGTTCATGTCGACGGAGGCCGCGCTGTCTTCGGCATAGTCGAGATCCAAGACCGCGCGGCCGTCGACCATGCCGACGCTTACCGCGGCTACGCTGCAACGCAGCGGATAAGCGCCGCGACGGCGCCAATTTTCCAACCCGGCAATGGCATCGACCAGCGCGATCATCGCTCCGGTGATGCTGGCCGTTCGTGTGCCGCCATCGGCCTCGATCACATCGCAGTCGACGGTAATCGTGCGTGGCCCCAAAACTTTCAGGTCGACGATCGCTCGCAGGCTGCGGCCGATCAACCGCTGGATTTCGGTTCCGCGGCCGTCAACCCGTCCGCCGCGATCGCGACGTTTACGGGGTCGCGTGCTGCCGGGAAGCATGCCATATTCCGCGGTCACCCAACCGCGAGGCTCTTCTTCGGACTTCATCCACGGCGGCACGTCTTGATCGACGCTCGCCGTGCAAAGCACCTTGGTACGGCCGGCTTGCAACAACACGCTTCCGGGGGCAGAGCGTGTGTAGCGACGCTTGATCTTCAGCGCCCGAAGCGCGTCGACGGCCCGACCGTCATGGCGAGGGGGGTGCGATGTAGCCATTCGTCCGTGTGGATAAAAAAGAAATGTGGATAAAAAAGGAAAAGGAGAGATTCGCTACCGAAAAGCCGATCGAGCGATCAATCATCTTGGACGATTCATGACACAGAGTCAGGTTTGTGGCCCCAAGAGCCAGGCCAGAACGCCTTTTTGTACGTGAAGCCGGTTGGCGGCTTGCTGAATGACGACACTCCGCGGGCTATCGATCACTTCCGAAGTCACTTCATCGCCGCGATGGGCGGGCAAACAGTGCATGAAAAACGCGCCGCTCGGCGCTTGCGACATGAGCTGCTCATTGACCTGGTAATCCATGAAGTCCAACCGGCGCTGCTGAGCTTCGGATTCCTGCCCCATGCTGGCCCAAACGTCGGTATACACGGCGACCGCGTTCCGCACGGCGTCGGCCGGCTGACGAACGACACGCAACGGAAAGTCGGGTAGTTCACGACTCACCAGGGCGTGAAACTCACGGTCGAAGTCGTAGGCCTCGGGCACGGCGGCCACGAAATTCATTCCCAGCTTGCCACATCCCAACGCAAGGCTGCGTGCCACGTTGTTCGCATCCCCGATGTAGGCCACGGTTTGCCCATCCAAAGGTCCGGCAAGCTCACGAAGCGTATACAAATCGGCCAGCGCCTGACACGGATGGGACAAATCGGTCAACCCGTTGACCACCGAACAACTTGCGAAGCGGGCCAACTCTTGAACCGTGGCGTGCTTGAAAGCCCGCACGACGATGCAGTCGACATACTGGCTCAGTACCCGGGCAAAGTCGGCCAGGCTCTCGCGTGATCCCCAGCCGGAATCGCGGCCGAGCAGCATGCTGCTTCCGCCAAGATGCGCCATGGCGGTTTCGAAGCTGACACGGGTGCGCAGCGAGGGTTTTTCAAACAACAGCGCGGCGACGCGGCCTGGCAATAGCGGCTCGCGCAGTCCTTGCTGATACTTGGTTTTGAGATCCGCCGTAATGGCGAAGATCCGTTCGATCTCGGCCCGCTCGAGTTGGGCCATGCTAAGCAAATGTCGCATCTTCTTGCTCCGCGCATCGGGGCGACGTTGTTTTTTCTTAGGGTGCCGCCGCGCCGGCGTGTTCGGCAAGCACCGCGTCCAGGATGTCACAACCTTCGTGGACCTGCTGTTCGGAAAGATTCATCGCCGGCAGAAACCGCAACACGGTGCCTTGCGTGCAGTTGATCAGCAGCTTTTGCTCCAAGCATTTTTGCACGACGGGAGCCCCTTCGACCGATAGTTCGAGGCCGATCATCAGTCCGACGATCCGCACGTCGGTGACCAGATCGGATTGCTGCTCGAGCGCCGCGAACCGTTGACGAAAGACGTCGCTGATCTTGCGGGCGTTTTCTAGCAGCCCTTGTTGTTCGATCATTTCGAGCGCGGCGATGCCGGCTCGCGCGGCGATGGGGTTCCCTCCAAACGTGGCCGCGTGCATCCCCGGTCGCAGACTCGGCGCCAACTCCTGTTTGACCAGGATCGCCCCTCCGGCCAGACCGCCGCATAGGCTTTTGGCCAGCGTCATGATGTCCGGCGTGACGTCGAAATATTGGTGGGCGAACCACCGTCCGGTCCGCCCACAGCCGGTTTGGACCTCGTCGAAGATGAGCACCAAGCCATGTTCATCGGCCAGTTGTCGCAGGCCGGCAAGATAGCCTTCCGGCGGGATTCGCACGCCGCCTTCACCTTGAACCAGTTCGACCAGAATGGCCGCCGTTTCGCCGTCGATCCGCTGGGCCACTGCGTCCAGATCGCCATACGGGGCATAAACAAACCCGGCCATCAGGGGGCCAATGCCCTCGTGATATTTTGGTTGGGCCGTGGCCGCGGTCGCGCCGAGCGTGCGGCCGTGGAAGCCGCGTTCGAACGAAATGATCTTGTAACGCTCACTGGGCGTGTGCAGCCGGGCCAGCTTGATCGCGGCCTCGACGGCTTCGGTCCCTGAGTTGCAAAAGAATGCCTTTCCGCCGAAGCTCCGCTCGCTAAGTGCCTTGGCCCACAGACCTTGAGATTCCGTGTACCACGTATTGGGAACATGGATGAGCGTGGCCACCTGCTGCTGAACGACCTCGACCACCGGCGGCGGGCAATGCCCCAACAGATTGCACCCCCAACCGGGGAAGAAGTCCAGGTAGCGATTCCCTTCGGCGTCCCAGACATAAGACCCTTCGCCACGAACCAAACAGACCGGAAAACGGAGATAGTTTGGCACGACATAGCGATCAAACAGCGACGTTACCTCGCTGGACGACATGGTTGCACTGGCCACGGCATGCTCCTGAATAAAAACCGCTGACAAGCGATCGGCGACGCGGACCGGCAACACGCCGGCCGCGAGAAACCGCGGATCACGAGATCCTGGATGGATACGTCGGCCCCTGATAAGGTTCGGCCTTTTCAGTCCGGCTATGGTAATTCGGCGCTATGTTGATTCGGCGCTGCGTTGATTCGGCGCTGCGTTGATTCGGCGCTGCGTACCAGCTCGGTTCCAACGCCGCTGGTAGTATAAACTTCGAGCAGCAACGAGTGCCGCAGCCGCCCATCGATGATGTGCACTTTGCGGACACCGCGCTCTAACGTCTCGAGGCAGGCCTCGACCTTGGGAATCATGCCCGCTTCGATCGCCCCGGAAGCAATCAGCCGCCGGGCCTCGTCGGCGGTTAGTGAATGGATCAGCGAGTCCGCATTTTGCTTGTCGCGGCGCACGCCGTTGACATCGCTCAGATACACCAGTTTTTCCGCGCCCAACGATTGGGCCACGGCCACCGCCGCGGTGTCCGCGTTGACGTTCAAGATCTCTCCCGCATCATCCACGCACATCGAGGGAATCACCGGCACGATGCCGGCGTAGCAAAGGTTCTCGATGGCGTTACGGTCGGTGCGGGTCACCTCGCCGACAAAGCCCAGATCGACCGGCTTGCCGGCGTCATCGGCCAGCTCGAGCCGCTTCCCGAACAGGGCGTTGTTGTTGTTTTGAAAATTCAGCGGCGCCGCGCGTCCCCCGAGTTGCTCAATGTGGTTGGCCAGCGATTCATTGATTTCACCGGCGAGCACGCGGCGGACGATGTCGCGGACCGGCGCGTCGGTGTAGCGCCGCCCTTGGACGAATCGCGGCTCGATCCCGGCTTCGGCCATCGCTCGACTGATCGCCGCCCCACCGCCGTGAACTACGACGGGCCGCATGCCGACGGTTTCCATAAAGACGATGTCCAGCAGCACGTGCCGCAAGGCGTCTTCATGCTCCATGACACTACCACCCAGCTTGATCACGGTGACCTTGTCACGGAACTTGCGGATCCAGCCCAAGGCCTCGATCAGCACATCGGCTTTCTCAATCGCGGTCTTCAAGACCGTTCTGCTCCAGGCACAATGACCGCCACGGCGGCTTCGGGTGATTGGAAGGCGTATCAGCTTCTCAGCGACCACGATCGCCGGAGCTGAGCGAACTCTTCTTGGTGGTGGGAAACGTGTCATTTTAGGGCCGTCCCCCAACGTGTCAACGAGCCCCATCGCGGCGGGTGCGGTCTGACTCGGGGCGTTGTTTCGGCCGGAGAGCGGTCCTTTTCGCCGCCGGGGGGACGCGGGACATCAGCCGCGGGCCGCCCGACACTGACGCCGCGATTCGTAAAACAAAACGGCCGCCGTGACCGACACGTTCAAGCTGTCCGCCACGCCGCACATCGGCAGGCTAAGGTCGGTCACCTTGTCGCCGGACCACAGCAAGCTTAGACCTTCGGCTTCGCTGCCCAGTAGAATCGCCGCCGGCGGCGTTAGATCACACTCAGTGTAATCGCGCCGAGCACCAACTCGGGCCGCATGGATCGTGCGGTTGCGCTCAAGCAGCCAAGCCAGCGCCTCGGGGCCGGTCGCGATGCCCAGGGGCACCGTAAAAACCGTACCCAGGCTTGCGCGAATTACGTTGGGATTATAAAGGTCGGTCCGCCCATCGACCACGATCAATCCGCCCAGTCCGGCGGCATCGGCGCTGCGCAGAATCGCCCCCAGGTTGCCAGGCTTTTCGATGCCTTCGACGACGGCGACCACTCGCCCCGGGTCGAACTCAACTTCGTCAAGGCGAGGTTCGGCAACGGTCGCAACCGCCACAAGGCCCTCGGATCGTGCCCCGTAAGCGAGCTTTTCAAAAACGCGCGGAGTCGTTTCGATGGTTTCGATACCACGTTGCCGCGCGCGCTCGACGGTGAACATGCCTTGCGCGGAATCGCAAAACCGCCCGCAATAGAACAGCTCGTTCAAGTGGACACGGCCGTCGAGGGCCCGGTTCACCTCGCGCACGCCGTCGATCAGCGTTCGCCGTTGCCGAGCGCGTTGGCGGCGCTGCCGCAGTTTGGCCGCACGTTTGATGCGCGGGTTCTGCAAGCTGGAAATGATTTCGCTCATCAGCGGGCTTCGTGGAGAAATCGTTGGGGAACGTCGTGATCGGGCCGCATGCCGTCGATCGGGGTCATCGGCCGATCGACGACCAATATACCGCGGCCCCCGCGGCCAATGGGCGATCCTCCGAGGTACGCAGCCACATAGCCGCGGTGCGTATCTTTCGCTGTTCGGTCCGCGGCAAGACGCCTTGCAGAAGTCGCTTGAGCAGGGGCCGATCGTAGCCGGTCGAATGGCACGTCAGCAACAACCACCGTGGATCGGGTTCGATCAGCGCTGCACACGATTGAAGCAGCCCGCTGAGATCCCTTTCCAGCCGCCACGCCTCGCCTTGGGGGCCGTGGCCGTAGCTGGGAGGATCGAGGATCACGGCATGATAGCGATTTCCGCGGCGGATTTCCCGGCGCACAAATTTGACCGCGTCTTCGGTGATCCAGCGGATCGGGGCCTCGCCCAAGCCCGATCGTCGGGCGTTCTCACGTGCCCAGGCGACCGTATTGCGGGCCGCATCGACATGCACGACCTCCGCGCCCACGGCCGCCGCGGCCAATGTGCTTCCGCCCGTGTAGCCAAATAGGTTGAGAACCTTCAACGGCGTTTCGGCCCGGCGGACTTGCTCGGCAATCCAGCCCCAGTAGTTCACCTGCTCGGGAAATACGCCCACATGGCCAAACGGCGTCAACTTCAACTCAAGGCAAAGCGGTCCCTGCCCACCTACCACCCACGGAGCGGGCGGTTGGCGGACCACGGACCAAGCCCCTTTGCCGCCCGCCCGCCTTTCGTATCGGGCATCGACCCGGCGCCAAGCTTCCGGATTGCCACGCGCCATCTCCGCGGTCACCGGCGCCGGGCGATCGACGAGATACGAACCAAAGCGTTCGAGTTTGCGGCCGCCGCCGAAGTCGATTAGCTCATAGGCATCGGGCGACCACGACATCCGGGCAAGCTACTAGATTCAGGAAGCAAACCGACCGGCTCGCGCGCGACCATCACGCCGGCGGCCCATGCGAAACATATAATACAATGACAGGTTGATTTTTTCGGCCCGGGCGGCCGATTCTCCACATCGGGGGTCCGTCGCCGCGGAAGGCTGTGGCCGTATGCGGGGAGAACCGTTTATATTCAACTCGGTTTCCTTGAGCGACGCGAGTCGCCTGGTCTGGGATCGGGGAGGGTTGATGCCATGGGTCGCTTTGTCGAGATCACGTTTGATTGCCTGCCGCTACGATCCGTGGGCCGTGTCGACATTCCGCTCGACGCTTCGCCAAAATTCCGGCAACACTGCGAAAACGTGCTCGCGGCAATCTCGAAGCATGGTACGCATAATACGTATTATCTGCACCACGCGCGGTGTGTTTTTCATCTGACCAATGCCGAAGGCCTTGGCATGCTGGAGTTCGGCTTCGAAGGCACCGCGCTGACCGACCCCAGCGATCAGAAGACCCAATCGTGCGATCTGCGTGTCGAGCTGCTGCATGAAACCTGCGAGTGGCTCACCGAACCGGTCGTGGAGTGGTTTGCCGACACCGTGCCCCGGGCAGTTGCCGCCGAATTCGATCTTTACATCACGGATGGCGATCTTAAGAAGACCCTCGAACGAATTGAGCGCGTTCAATCCGAATGCGACGAGCACGGCGGTTTTGTCGGCATGTATCTCTAACGGCACGCATTTCCGCGACATGCTTTTATTGAGACCACTGGCCGGGAGACGATCGCTCGGTCGTTTCCCCCGCGGTCTAAGCCTTCTTCAATCTTTGTCCGGGAAACGTTTTTGGGACAGACGACGACGTGCCCGCGGAGCAAGATCGACCGGTTTTCGGAGTCAAGGCTAGGTGCGACGGCGCGAACGTCGCGCCCGGGACTCCAAGAAACGACGGTTTTGGTACTTTTTCTTATGGCTTCGTCGTTGCCGTCGGGCCGATAACGATGAGGTGCGTTGACCGCTTTATCAGCGGTTGGCGCGGCTTACGTACGGCAAGGATGCCATGGCTGCCAACGCGGCGGCACGAAATCCGGGGATCCTTGTCCGTTCTGGTTTTCGAGCAGGCTAGTGCGATCGTCGCCGTGTGGCGACGGTACGAAAATATGCTCAGGCGAAAACAGGTCGGACATCATGCAAATTCAAACCACGCGTTTCGGGCCCATCGAGATCGAGACCGAAGATATTCTCTTCTTCGCCGAAGGGTTGCTCGGTCTGGAAAATTGCCAGCAGTGGGTGCTATTGGCGGATGCCCAGAACACGGCTTTGGCATGGCTGCAAAGCACCGAGCGAGCCGATATCGCCTTGGCCGTTGTAAGTCCACGACGTTTCATTCCGGATTACCAGCTTCGCGTTGCCCGGCGTGAGCTGGCACCGCTTCGGCTGCCGCAATTGGGTGACGCGCAAGTGCTTGTCGTCGTCGGCAAGAACGGGCATGGCGTCACGTTGAATCTTAAAGGGCCGCTCGTCTTGCACTTAGGCGCGAGGTTGGGCCGGCAGGTGATCGCCAACGGCGAACTTCCCGTGCAGTACGAATTAGGCGTATTCCAGGCCCCTCTGAAAAAGAGCGCCTAACCGAAACAATCATCCATTCCGGGATCGCAAACAACCACCCCAGCCCCGCGGATGAAACGCCAAAGGGCTGGCTTCAGCAGACGAACGATATTTGCCCGCCTTCCTCGGATACCACCGAATCCCCGGATCGCTTGAGTGCGCCAAGCCCTGGTGCCCGGGCGTTTCCCACCGACGTAAAAGGAGCCCTCGATGCTGGTTTTATCGAGGCACCGCGACGAGAGCATCATCATCGGCGATTCGATCGTTGTGACGATCGTCGATATTCGCGGTGACAAAGTCCGCTTGGGCATTACGGCCCCCACGGAAATCCCCGTGCATCGCCGCGAGGTCTATGAAGCGATTCAGCGCGAGAATCTGCGCGCCGCTCGTCTCGAGCCCGAAGATACGGACGGCCTGAGCGACGCGGCTCAGCCGAAACCGCGGCGCAACCGCTGAAACCCGCATCTCACGCACGACGCCGTTGACCGTCGTGACCGGCCGCCAGACGGTACCCTCCGTATTTCTTCCACCGAAGCTCGGTTTTTCAGCGGGCTGCCGAGAAATCATGCTCCGCGGCTGTGTCGCCGATTTAGCAAAGGTTTCGACCGTTCCCGTGGCGCTAATCATCCCACCAAAACATTCTTGCCGGGCATCCGCCGTTTTTCTAGATCCGAGGAAAATCGCGACGATCCCGCCACGCGACAACCAGTTGCCGACCCGGCGGAACACGAAAAACGTATCGTTTACAACGGCTGAATCAGCCGTACGGGCCGTTGGAAGGAAACTCGGATCATTCACGCCCGAATTCTTTTATCCACGCCCGGTGATTACCCGAGAACGTGTTTGAGGAGCAAACGCAACGACACGGACGCTGGCCCCAGATTGCCTAAAGTCCTCATGCTTTCTGGTCGATGTCCATGGTTGTAGACGTAATCTCCGCTCGGATTGCTAAGTGGGCATATAAGCCCGGCGGCTGCACCATCGGCTGGTGCAACCGATCAAGAACAAGAGATGGAGAAGTACTTTTGTTTCACAGTGTCGCGTGTTGGCTCGACCGAGCCGAAGGCACGCGGCCAAGCTGGTCCGGAATGAAATCGACTCCCCCGCAGTCCGGTCGGGCTTGGACCTACTAATTATCTTGGATTGGAGGGTAGCCTGGCATGACCCGGATCAACACGAATGTAAGTTCTTTAATTGCGCAGAAGACGCTGTCTCGTTCGAACGATCAACTGCAACAATCGCTGCTCCGCTTGAGTACCGGTTTGCAAATCAATGTCGGTCGTGACAATCCGGCCGGTTTGATCGCTAGCGAAGTGCTTCGTAGCGATATCACCAACGTCCAACGGGCGGTGACCAACAGCGAGCGGGCCAATCAACTGATTGCGACCGCGGACAGTGCCTTGGGCCAAGTGGGATCACTACTCAACGATATCCGCGGACTGGTTTCCGAGGCGGCCAACAGTGGTGCCTTGAGTGCGGATCAGATCAGCGCAAATCAATTGACCATCGACTCCTCACTGGAATCGATCGACCGTATTGCCCGCGTCACGTCGTTCCAAGGCCAGCGTCTGCTCGATGGCGGCCTGGACTTCATCACGACCTCGCCGGGCACAATCGACCAAAACGCTGCGACAACCATTGGTTCAGTGGCGGCCGACGTAGCCGCGACCGCGGCCGTCTCGGGCGGTGCCGCGAACACGGATATCACGTTCACGGCGGTTACGGCCGGTGCCAACCAGAACGGCGTGAGCGTCTCGTTCGTCAATGGCGGAAGTGCCGGCGGAGCGACCGTGACCTTCGCCGCCGGTTCGCTGACCTTCACGATTGCCAGTGGTGGCACGGCCGCCAACGCGATTATCTCGGCCCTGAACGACTCGACCACGGCGGCCGCCGCCTTTACGGCCAGCTTGGGGACGGGCGACGGGACGGGAACCTTCTCCGCGGGTGCCGCGGCGGGGGCCACGAGTTTCACCGGCGGCGTCGACGGCAACACGCTCGACATCACGGCGGCCCAAGCGGGTACGGCCTTTAACGACGTGACGATCCAGTTCGCCAGCGGTGGCTCGTCCGACGCGGAGTCGGTTGTCTTCAACGCATCCGCCAAGACGCTCACCATTACGATCGAGGACGGTGCGTCGACCGCGCTGCAGGTCGCCAGCGCCATCAACGCCGAAGGCACGTTCAGCGCGGCGGTGGCTAGCGGCAGCAACGGCTCGGGGGCGGTCGCCGTTAGTTCAACGGCCACCACGTCCGGCGGGTTGAGCGAGGCGAATATCTCGAGCCTGCAAATCGACCAGGCCAACTTCGGCACGCAATCCGCGGTCGGGGTCAATCTGCAAATCGATACGCAGGCGACCCAGGCCCAGTTGAACTACTCGGGAGGTTCGCTCACCAGCGACGTCACCGTCGAAATCGGCGGTTCGCAGGGGTTCGAGGTCTTCAGCTTCGGTTCCGGTAGTACGATCAGCGAAGTCGCCACGGCGATCAACCTGGTTTCGGACGCCACGGGGGTTGACGCCACGGTGAACGGCACCGACTTGGAACTGAAGTCGCAGAATTTCGGCTCGAAGCAGTTCGTCTCGTCCAAGGTGCTCAACGGAAGCTCGACGGCCTTCCAGACGTACGATACCACGGGAGCGTCGCAAACGCGAGTCGACGGCACGGACCTTCAGGCCCGGATCAACGGCATCACGGCAACGACCGATGGTTTGAATGCCTCGATCAACACCTCGACCTTGGACTTGAGCTTCTCGGTCAACCAGCGTCTCGTGGCCGGCAACTCGGTAAGCTTTAACATCACCGGCGGTGGGGCCAACTTCCAGCTTGGTCCGGACGTGGTTTCGAACCAACAGGCCCGGCTCGGGGTTCAGGGCGTCAATACGGCGACTCTGGGTGGCGTGAGCGGCACGTTGTTCGAGCTGCGTTCCGGTGGTCTGAAGGCCCTGGGAACCAACACCACCGGCGCGGCCAAGGTGGTCGACGAAGTCCTTAGCAAGGTCACCTCGTTGCGAGGCCGGTTGGGGGCCTTCCAGAAAACGACGTTGCAGACCAACATCTTCACGTTGAACGACACGCTGGAAAACCTCACCACGGCGGAAAGCTCCATTCGTGACACCGACTTCGCCGCCGAAAGTGCCCGGTTGACACGAGCCCAGATCCTGGTGCAGGCGGGTACTTCCGTGTTGTCCATCGCCAATCAGAACCCGCAAAACGTGCTGGCCCTGCTGCGGTAAGGCCCAGCTCGACGGACGGGAAAATCAACCCGCCGGCTCGTTGCCCTTTCATGGTGGCGAGCCGGCGGTTCTTTTTTTGCGCGGAGATCCCCCGCACGGACAGAACGGCTGAAGCCGTCTCGCCCGGCGTGCCGACAAGGTGAAGTGCGACCGCCTGTGGCGGTTGTACGGCGATTGCCGAATTTGCCTGACGCTGCCTCCGCTCGGAGAAACACTCTGGGGGCTTCATCGAATCCAGGCAACCATGGCAAGCCCAAACCCTTCCCGGTCCATGCACTGATTTCGAGCGCCGCCATGCCTGAAACCGTCCAAAGCCTGCTGCCGCGCGCGGTCGCCGACCAGCAGGCGGGTCGCCTTGCTGAAGCGGAACAGGCCTATCGTCAGATCCTCGAACAATCTCCGCGGCATCCCGACGCGATGCACTTGCTCGGCGTGCTTAAAATTCAGCAGCAGAATTTTGACGAGGCGGTCCCGTGGATCGAGCGGGCCATCGCGGCGAAAGGCTCGGCGTGGTCGTTCCACAGCAATCTGGCCTATGCCTTCCAGGAACTCGGACGTCTGGACGAGGCCATCGCCAGCTATCATCGCGCGATCCATCTCGAACCGCATTCGGCCGCTTTGTACAGCAACCTGGCGACCGCTTGCCAGCAGCAAGGCAACCATGACCAGGCCGCGGCGTGGTTCGCCAAGGCAATTGAGATCGACCCGAAACACGCCGACGCCCATTACAATCTAGGCAATCTCAATCGCGAGCAAGGCCACGTCGACAAAGCGATGGCCTGCTATGAACAGGCCATACGCCTGCGGCCAGATTACAGCGAGGCTCACGCGAATCTGGCGAACCTACTTCTGGATCAAGGGCAACTAGACGAGGCCGCGCGTAGCTACCGCTGGGCGATCGAAATCAACCCTCGCAACGTCGAGGCCCAATACAATCTCGGCCGTGCCCTGAAAGCCCTGGGGCAATTCGACGAGGCACTGGCTGCCTACCGAACGACGCTAAAACTTCGCCCCGACTACGCCGAGGCCCACAACGCGCTCGGACTGCTGTTGCTGCGGCTGGGCCAGCTCGAGCAAGGCTGGGAGGAATACGAATGGCGATGGCGAAAGACCGACGCGACACCACTGCGCGAGTTGCCCTATCCTCTGTGGCAAGGGCAACCTCTCAAGGACAAATCGCTCTTGGTTTACAGCGAGCAGGGCATTGGCGACGAGATCATGTTCGGTTCCTGCCTGCCGGATATCATCCAGCGGGCAGGTAAGTGCGTCATTGAATGTGACCGCCGGCTGGTGTCGTTGTTCCAGCGATCCTTCCCCGAGGCCATCGTGCATGGCCGCCAGGGGTGGAACGAGCATGGCTGGCTGGCCACTTGCCCGCCGATCGACTTTCAGGTTCCCACGGGTAATTTGCCGCGGTATTTGCGACCGAGCCTTGCCAGCTTTCCGCGGCGCGATCGGTTTTTGTGCGTCGATGAAACGCAGCGACGCCGCTGGGCCGCCCGGCTCGACGAACTAGGCGACGGATGGAAAGTCGGCATCTGCTGGCGTGGGCATCGCGAAGACGAAATCAAGCAGCAGCGATCCACCGAACTTCGCGACTGGAAACCGCTGCTGACCACGCCGGGCTTTCAACTGATCAGCCTTCAATACGGCCCGTGCGAGGAAGAAATCGATCGAATATCTCGCGAAACGTCGCGGACCATTCACCGCTGGGAGGATTTCGACCCGAGCGTTGAAATCGACTCGCTGGCGGCGTTGATGTCGAGCTTGGACCTGATCATCACGGTCGGCAACACGACCGCCCACTTGGCCGGCGCGCTGGGCCTCAACGTTTGGACGCTGCTTTCGGCCCAGCCAAGCTGGCGTTGGATGCAGCATCGCCTCGATTCGCCTTGGTATCGCTCGATGCGGATCTTCCGTCAGCAACAACCGGGAGAGTGGGCCGAACTGTTCGATCGCGTGGCCCACGAATTGCATGATCGCGTGCGGCACGGCGGTTCACATGCGTTGAAGCTCCGCGCTTCCGTCCCTCACCAGCAACCGGTTGAGCGCCCCGCCGGCGATCCTCAGCCGCTCGATGACCATGAGGCGACGACCCCCGAAGCGGAAGAAGTTCGCCTGACCGATAGCCGGCTTGGCCTGGAAAACTGCACGCTTGAAGAGGCTTATCAGCGAGCAATTGACGCCCACAAGAAAAAGGACTATTCCCGCGCCGAGGGGATCTATCGCGAATTGCTGCGTCATCGACCGGGAAACTTTCCCACCTTGCACATGATGGCCTGTCTGACGCGTGAAACGGGCCGGCCCGAACTGGCGGTGCAGTTCGCGCGCAAGGCCATCGCGGTCGAACCCAACAAGGCGCTGATCCACGCCAATCTGGCCACCGCGCAGATTGATCTGGATGAACTCGAAGAGGCCGAAAAAAATCTGGCCAACGCCTTGCGGTTGGACCCCGACTGCGCCGAAGCGCACATCAATCTGGGAGCACTATACGAACGGCAAGGCATCTTGGACCGCGCGCTGAAACATTGCACGCGAGGAATTGAATTGGCGCCGCAAAAGTCCTGCGCTCATTACAACATGGCGAACGTCCTCTTTCACCTGGGCCGCGTCGATGACTGTATCGCCAGCCATCGCCGGGTACTGGAAATTGAGCCGAGTTACATCAAAGCACGGTGGAATCTTGGCTTGGCGCAACTGCTCGACGCACGGTTTGCCGAGGGCTGGGAAGGTTACCAGTACCGCGAAGAGGCCAAGCAGGTGGATCTCGATCATTATCCTCAGCCCTGCTGGGACGGCTCTTCGCTGGCCGGTAAGACGATTCTCGTGCATGCCGAACAGGGGGTGGGCGACGAAATCATGTTCGGCTCCTGCCTTCCCGACGTGATCGAGAAGGCAGGGCACCTCGTGTTGCTTTGCGAGCCGCGGTTGGCCCCGCTGTTCGCGCGATCCTTTCCCCAAGCGACGGTTCACGGGGTTCGGCGCGTGATCGGCCACCCCTGGATCCCGCCGCAGCCGATCGACCTCCAGATTCCCCTGGGCAGTTTGCCGAGACTTCTGCGCCACGCGTGGGACGATTTTCCTCGCCGGCCTTACCTCGCGCCGGACGCCGACCTGACACGAATTTGGCGAGACCGTCTGGAATCGCTCGGCGAGGGGCTGAAAATCGGCATTTCCTGGCGCGCGGGAGGCCGCGCAAACGAGCAACGCCGCCGCACAACACTACTGGAAAACTGGGAACCGCTGTTTAAGGTGCCCGGCGTAAAGTGGATCAATCTTCAATACGGCGAATGCGAAAACGATCTGGCCGCGGCACGCGAACGCGGGGGAACCGTGATCCACGATTGGCCGGACGCCGATCCCAAGTCTGATCTAGACAGCTTCGCGGCGCAAGTGGCCGCGCTGGACTTCGTCATCTCGGTGGGAAACACCACGGTTCACATGGCCGGCGCGATGGGCGTTCCGACCTGGTCGGTTCTGCCCAAGGTGCCCGGCTGGCGCTGGCTGCTCAGCCACGATACCTTCCCCTGGTACCCCGACGTTTGGCTGTATCGTCAGCGCGATTTTCAAGACTGGCGGGAACTGTTCGAGCGGATGGCCAAACTGCTCGAGGCGCGGCTGGCCGACGGATGGCTACCCACCCTGGTCGAAGATCGCCGCCAACAGCGGTTCGCCGCGCTCGAAGCACGGCGCGCCGCGGCCGCTGGTTCGTCGCAAGCAAGCCTCGTCGTGTCACGCGGCCTGCCCCCCACGCCGGCTTCCGCCGCCCATGCCACGCGACACGACCGGCACGAGCAAGACCTCGTGACCGCCATCCGGCAACATCGCCTGGGTGATCTGGCGGCGGCAGAGACCATTTACCAGCGTATCTTGCAAGAAGACCCGAGCAACGCGGACGCCTTGCACCTGCTGGGCACACTCGCCCATCAGCAGGGCCACGCCGAGCGTGCCATCGGGCTGATTCAAGCCGCCCTGGCCAAACAACCGCGTGCCGTGGCCCATTACAATCTGGCCAACGCACTGCGCGACACAGGGCGAATCGACGAGGCGATCGGCCATTACCGGCAGGCGATCACGCTCGATCCTCATCTTGCCGAAGCGCACCTTAACGTAGGAATTTTACTCAAGGACCAAGGCCGGCTTGAAGAGGCTAAAGAAAGCTTCAAACGCGCGCTGCTCGCCCGCCCCGACTTGGTCGAAGCCCATACGAATATGGGGCTGTTGCATATCGAACAGCACGCCCCGGTCAAGGCCCTCAAATCATTCGAGCGGGCCGCCGAACTGCAACCCAATCAGGCACGCACGCAGATGCACGTCGCCGGCGTTCTGCGCCAGCTCGGCAAAAGCGAGGAAGCTCTCGAGCGATACGCGCGGGCCATCGAGTTGGACCCCAACGACGCCGAAGTGCGTGTGCAACGGGCGATGCTGCTGCTGCAACTCGGCCGCTTCGCTGAAGGTTGGCGGGAGTGGGAGTGGCGTTGGCTGAGCCGCCAATCGCCGCGGCACCGCAACTTCCCGCAGCCGGTTTGGGACGGCTCGCCGCTGAAAGGCAAGCGGATCATAGTCCATGGCGAGCAAGGGATCGGCGACGAAATCATGTTCGCCTCTTGCCTGGGCGAAGTGGTCGCGGCCGCGGAACATTGCCTCATCGAGTGTGAACCGCGGCTGGCCGGATTGTTTCGGCGCAGTCTGCCGCAAGCGTCGGTTCATGCCCGCCAAAGCTGGGATGATTCCAAGTGGCTCGAAGCCTACACGCCGTTCGACTATCAAATTCCCGCCGGAAGCTTGCCGGGAATTCTACGGAGCCGGCGCACGGATTTCCCCGCGCGGCCAAGTTTTTTGCTCGCGGATCAAGACCTCCGCGCCGCCTGGCGCGAGCGGCTCGATCGGTGGTCGCCGGGCCTGAAGGTCGGAATCTCGTGGAACGCCAGAAGTCATCCCGAGGAGCCTCCGCGAAACGCCCCGCTTACGCACTGGCACCCTTTGTGGCGAATCGGCGGCATTCAGTGCGTCAACCTTCAGTACGGCGACTGCCAAGCCGAACTGGATGAAGTTCAGCGGCAGTGGGGAGTTCGCATTGCGAACTGGGACGACTTGGACGTCGGTCGCGATCTCGAATCGCTAGCGGCCCTGATTGCCGAACTCGACTTGATCATCACGGTAGGCAACACCACGGCCCATCTCGCGGGCGCCTTGGGCGCTGAGGTGTGGACGCTTGTTTCCTCGGCTCCTAGTTGGCGTTGGTTGCTTGGTCACGGTGATAACCCTTGGTATCCCACGATGCGCGTCTGTCAACAGACGACGCATGCCTGGCAGGATGTTTTCGGCCAGCTTGAGACGATGGTCGAGCAACGTAGCCAACAAGCCGGCCGCGCGGCAAAACGCACCGTACCGACACCGCACTCGTTTTCGGCCCAGAGGCGTGCCTCGCGCAAGTAAGAGATCCCATGCCCGCGGTGGCGTTGTCGGCGCGGCGTTGGTGTGGCCTCGGTGGACCGCCAAGCAAACGAATGACCTGCGAGACGAACATGGCCACCTCACTGCAAGCGGCAGCCGACCTTCACCGGCGCGGGCGGCTTGCCGAGGCCGAACGGCTTTATCAAGACATTCTCGCCCGCCAACCACGGCACGCCGATGCGCTGCATCGGTTCGGTGTGTTGAAGCAGCAAACAGGACGCGTGCAAGAGGCGATCGACCTGCTAGATCAGGCCCTCAGCATCGCGGAGACCAATCCTCGGGGCCACTATGATTATGGGCTCGCGCTTCAGGCGGCCAGACGCTTCGGCGAAGCCGCCGAGCAATTTGCCCGGGCCATTCGCTTGCAGCCCGATTTTCGTCAGCCGCGGTCGGCGCTAATCGCTGTGTGCCGGGAAACGGGCGATTGGCAAGCGGCGGCAAGCGTCTTCGAACGGCTCGCTCGGCAACGTCCGGCTGACGCGGAAGCGATCTTTTGGCGGGGCGTGGCGGAGCGCCAAGTCGGCCGCTTCGACTCCGCGATTGGTTGCTTTCATGCGGCGATCCACCTGGCCCCCGGGTTGGTCGAAGCGCATCACAACCTGGCATCCACACTTCAATCCGATGGCAAGCCGGAAGAGGCCGTTGCCGCCTACGAAACGGCGATCCGCCTGAGGCCGGATTTCGCGGAAGCCCATCACGGGCTGGCCAGCGCACTGCGTCAGGCCGGGCGGTTCGATAACGCGGCGAAGGCCTATCAACTTGCCATCGCCCACGAACCGGACAGGGTGCGTTGGCGCTGCGATCTGGGGCGGTTGTTGCACGAAATGGGGCGTCACGAAGAATCGCTGCGTGTGTTTGAAACGATCACGCACCGCTGGCCCGAGTTGTCGACCGGACATCTTGGCACCGGCCACGCGCTCGAGGCACTTTGCCAGCCGCAACAAGCCGAGCTGGCGATTCGCCGCGCGATCGAACTTGAGGGGAACCGCGCCGCCGGCCATTTCGCTCTGGGAAACATGCTTTTCGATCGTGGACGCTTCGCGGAATCGGCCGCCGCACTTCGCGCGGCGATCTCAAAGGAACCGGGACTCAGTGACGCCATCGCCAAGCTTTCGGCCGCGTATCGCGAACTGGGCCGATTCGAAGATTCGCTTGCCGTGTGCCGCCGCGCGGTGGCACGCGATCGGCAATCGGCCGAAGCCGTGACGAACCTTGCCATCGCTTATCAAGAGTGCGGGCAATACGACCGGGCCTTGAAACGTTATCGCCGCTCGATCGAATTGCAACCGAATCACGTCGCGGCAAACATGAATCGCGCGCTGTTGTTGTTGCTAACCGGCAATTTCACCGCCGGCTGGCCGGCTTACGAGTGGCGTTGGAAGTTGCCCAGCCTGAATCGCGATCCGCTGCGCCGGCTTTCCGCGCCACAGTGGCACGGCGAATGCCTGACTGGAAAGACGTTGCTGGTTCATGCCGAACAGGGCGTCGGCGATGACATCATGTTCGCCTCGTGTTATGAAGATCTCTTGCGACTCTCGAAGCATTGCATCTTCCAGTGCGATCGTCGGTTGGTACCGCTACTGAAGCGGTCTTTTCCCACGGCGCAGATTCTGGGGACAAAGTTTCAGGATTTGTTGCGTGGTGAAGTCGACCCCGCCAAGATCGACGTTCAGATCTCCGCCGGCAGCGTGCCACGCTATCTGCGGCGCGATTTGGCGGCCTTTCCGCGTCGCCGACACTATCTTGTCGCCGACCCTGACAAACGGCGGAAATGGCTCTCGCGATTCGGTCAATTGGGCGCGGGGCTCAAGGTCGGCATCTCCTGGCAAGGCGGCAGCGAACCCTCGGAACGCCGCCGACGGTCGATACGCCTGAATCAATGCCACCCTCTGCTTGCGACCCGCGGGGTTCACTGGATCAATTTGCAATACGGCGACTCGACATCCGAGTTGCGCGCCGTCGAAGCGAAGTGTGGCGTTTCGATTCACGATTGGCCAGACTCGCAACCGCTGGTCGACCTTGATGATTTCGCCGCGAAGGTGTCCGCGCTCGATTTGGTGATTTCGGTCACCAATGCCACGGTCCATTTCGCCGGCGCGCTGGGAGTGCCCGCATGGGCCTTGGTGCCGGACGTACCCACGTGGCGTTGGCTATCCGACGGAGAACAAATGCCTTGGTACGCGGGCGTGCGGCTGTTCCGTCAACGTCAAGCAGGCGTCTGGGACGGGCCGCTGAAAAAAATCGCGGCAACGCTAAACTCATTCGCCACGCGGTATCCTCGCTGACGCACGTCGCCCCGGCGTTCTCAACGCCTTCCCGTTGGCACAAAGCCACCCCGAGAAAATGAACCATCTTCTTCAAACAGCCATCGAGCAGCACCGCCGCGGCGAACTGGCCTCAGCCGATAAAAGCTATCGCAAGATCCTCGCCACCGCGCCCGGGCATCCCGACGCGCTGCACCTGTGGGGCGTTCTGGCACATCAAACCGGCCGTGTCTCGGCGGCCATCGACGCCATGCGAAAGGCCGAACCGGCCCACGAGGCCAACGCGGTCTTTCATTTCAACCTTGCCCGGGTGCTGGCCGACGCCGGGCAATTCAACGAGGCGATGCGCCGTTATCGCAAAGCCATCGTGCTGCGGCCAAAATTGATCGAAGCGTATCAGAATCTCGCCGTCATGCTGCTTGATCTGGGCGCGCCGCTCGAAGCGGCCCATGTCTGCCGACAGGGGCTCGAAATCTCGCCACACGAGATCAATCTGCTGCGCAATCTGGGCCTGGCGTTTGAACGCGCGAATCAGCCCGAACGGGCTCGCGAAACCTATCGTCATCTCGTCGATCGACATCCTCAATACGCCACAGGGCACCTGCGGTTGGGAACGCTTCATTACCGGCTGGGGCAACTCGACGAAGCGGCCGAATCGTTGCAGCGCGCCATTGCCGTCGACGCGACGTTGGTGCCCGCTTACAACAACCTCGGCCAAACCCGGCAGGCTCAGCAGCGTGATGCGGACGCGGTCGCCTGTTACGAGCAGGCACTAAAGATCGATCCGCAACACTTCGAAGTCCTCGTCAATCTCGGCACGGCCTACAAAAATCGAAATGCGACGGATGCCGCCGTCCGCTGTTACCGGCGGGCGATGACCATTCGTCCCGACGCTTTCCAGACGTGGTACAACTTGGGCATCCTATATGAGGAACAGGGCGACGTGAGCCGGGCCGACGACTGCTTTGAAAAAGCTCTCACGGCCTGCACATCGCCGGTCGGCGCGGCGCGGACCGCTGGCGGGCTCTCGCCCGGAATGGACGGCCCTCACACCCAACGCCGGCAAGGCGTACAAGCTCGCGACACCGGGCCGACGATCGAAGCCAAGGATCCTCCGCAAGCCAAGATCCGCGCCCAGCGGGCCCTGCTTTGGCTGCGCCAAGGGCGGCTGAGCGAAGGGTGGCCGGAATATGAATTCCGGACGCGACTTGCCGCCCATGGCACGGCGTGGCTCAGCGACGTTGCCGCTTGGCGTGGCGAACCGGTCGCGGACAAGACCTTACTGATCCACGCCGAACAGGGCGTGGGAGATCAAATTCTGTTCGCTTCCTGTTTGCCCACTCTGACCGCCTCCGGGGCACGCCTGATCCTTACCTGCCAGCCGCGGCTCGTGCCGCTGTTTTCCAGATCTTTCCCCGGAACCACCGTGCTGCCGGCCCAGGCGTTTGGCAGCAAATCGCTACGCGGCATGGTGGCGAAGGTTAACTTTCAGATTGCCGCGGGCAGCCTGCCGAGACATCTTCGTGGCGGCTTTGAATCGTTTCCTGAAACAAGCGGCTACCTGGTCGCCAGCGCCCCGCGCGTCGCGCATTGGCGGGCCCAGTTATCGCGGTCCGGAAAGCCGTGGTCCATTGGCTTTTCTTGGCGGGGTGGCGGCAAGCCGAAAGAAGCCCGACGCCGCTCGACCCGGCTCGACGCATGGACCCCCGTGCTGAAGCACGCGAACATCCACTGGGTAAACCTTCAATACGGGACCTCAGCCGCGGAGCTTGCCACCACGGGGCAACGTTTCGGAGTTGAATTTTCACGGTTCCCGGCGGCCGATCCGCTAATCGATCTTGATGAATTCGCCGCGCTGGTCGCGGCACTTGATTTCGTGATTTCGATCGACAATACCACGGTGCATGTTGCCGGAGCGCTGGGCGTGCCGACGTGGGTCTTGCTGCCACACGTGGCCACGTGGTACTGGTTCGCCAACCGCGGCGACAGCCCGTGGTATCCAAGCTTGCGGCTGCTGCGTCAACCGCGGCGGGGTGACTGGACGACGGTGTTTGAACATCTCGAGCACGCTCTCAGCGAGCGATTCGGCCGAACCGCAGGGCCGTTTTGACGTCGGCTCGCCGCGGGGCAAACCAACCGCGGCGTGAAGTGGTGCGGGGGCGAACCGTGCAACCCGCCGCAATCCTGACTGGCGGTTCCTCACGTCCCCGGCGAATGCCCCCGCGAAGCGGCACTTTGTAGCGATTGCAACGGTTCACACTTCCTTTTGCGCGCTAAGGCAACGGCATGGTGAAATGTGCGCAAGCTGCAATGTGTCAGGGTTTTAACTATCCGGCAAGCTACGCAAGGTCGGTCTAAATCTTGACGACCTAAAAGGTCGATCTTCAAAGAGTGGCCGATCGTGCGCGCGCAACGAGTGGCTGGCCATCAGGAATCACCGCCTTACGGCGAGCGGTGTCAATCACGCCTCGGGGCCCGATGAAATCATGGGACGCATCACGCCCAGCGTTGGTCTGATCTCTGGTATTCCGATCCAGAGTACCGTGGACCAGTTGATTGCTTTGCAAGCAAAGCCGCGCGATCTGTTGAAGAATTTGAACGACACGCTTTCGCAGGAGCAATTTGCGGTTACCGATTTGTCGGCGCGATTGATCAGCCTGCGATTATCATCACAGAAACTCGGTCTCGACAGCTTCTTCGATCAGCGAAAAGTCGACAGCAGCGATCCTTCGGCGCTCTCGGCGGTCTCGACCGGTAGTCCCGCCATCGGCAGCTTCGAGTTTACGCCGCTGCAAACGGTCCAAGCCAATCAGCAGCTCGGCTCCGGGCTTTCCAGCGCGGACACGCCACTGGGCGGAGGAAGCTTTTCGATCCGTTTTGGCGGCTTTGTCGACACCAACACGGAGCTCGGCTTTCTTAACGGCGGAGGCGGTTTCGAACGCGGCCAGATTCGCATTACCGACCGTAGCGGCGCCAGCGCCGACATCGATCTTCGCTTTGCACGCACGGCCGATGACGTGTTGGCCGCCGTGAATAATACTACGGGAATCAACGTTCGTCTGGAAACCAGCGGCGACCGATTCCGATTGGTCGACACCAGCGGCGGTACGGGAAACCTGAAAGTTCAAGAACTCGGCGCGACCACGGCCGCCTCGCTAGGTTTGGCCGGAATCGACGTGGCGGCCAACTCGGCGGACGGGCAAGACGTCGTGCAACTGTTCGACGGACTGAGTCTGAACCGGGTGAACGACGGTCGTGGAATCCGCTTCGATCGCTTTAGCAATGATCTTCAAATCTCGTTTCGAGACAATAGCGGCCCGCTGCAGATCGACTTTTCCCGGCTCGCGGTGTTGGGAACCAAAGCCCGCACGACGACCAATGCCGCCAACGGCGTGGATGCTCAGATCGATTTCACCGCGGTCCAAGCGGGTTCGCAATTCGAGGGCGTCACCGTTGTCTTCCAAGACAACGCCGCGATAACCGCCGGCAACGAGACCGTCGTTTACGACGACACGGCCAAGACGCTGACGTTTCAAATCGACGCCGGCGCGACCACGGCCAACAACATCATCTCGGCGCTTGCCGCGGACACCACGGCGAACCAGGTCTTCACGGCCGCGCCCCCAACCGGAGGCAACGGCACGGGCTTGATCGACGTGACGGATACGGCCGTCACCACGGGTCCGCCAGCGACCGCCATAACGCCAGGCACGCTGGACGGAAACGCGCGGGTCACGTTCACCGCGGTCACGCCGGGAAGCGCGTTTGACGGAATCCGCTTCGATTTCGTCAACGATGATACGGTCACGCAAGGCAACGAAACCGTTACGCTGGATCTCAATTCGTCGACGCCGAAGATTATCTTCAACATCGACGAAGGCAACACCACGGCCAACGATATTGTCGCCGCGCTGAATAACGATCCGGCCGCCAGCGCCGTCTTCACCGCCAATCTCGACACCGGCAGCGACGGCACGGGCTTGATCTCGACCAGCGACACGACCACTTCCGCCGGAGGAGCCATTGTCGAGCCGCTCGCCGCGAAAAACGAACTGACTTTGGGCGAAGTGCTGGCCACTCTCAACGAAGCCGATCCGACCCGATTGCAGGCCGCCATTTCGGCCGATGGCAAGCGAATCGAGCTAACTGATTTAACCACCGATGCCGGCGGAACGTTCACGGTGACAGAATTAAACGGCTCCCGCGCGGCGTAT
>Ga0114931_10002519_pt1 | contig 23271 bp, 17 predicted proteins | sample 2SBtaG_FD_89579 | JGI IMG/M metagenome (GOLD analysis project Ga0114931, IMG submission 89579) | Deep subsurface microbial communities from Kolumbo volcano to uncover new lineages of life (NeLLi) - 2SBTROV14_V59a metaG | ecosystem: Environmental > Aquatic > Marine > Volcanic | place: Kolumbo... | reverse complement strand
GACATCAAGTACTCTATGATCGCAACACATCCTTGGCATCTCTTCCTCTCCACAATTACCAAGAAGTACACAGAAGGAGAAGCACTTAGAAAGAATCATGAGAGATTCACTAAACTGATTGAATCAATCAGTGACAAGATTATGTCCATAGCAGATTTTCTGAATTTCGAGTAGTGACAAAATAACCTTATTATCCGTAGAGAAGTAGGAGGAATATTGACCCTTTATGCCTTTAAATCAGACGTGGTAGCGACGTTACTGATCTTTGGATACGTCTTAATCTGGATTGTAATTTCTGAATTCACTGCACGATCGGAGAAAATGAGTAAGGAGGATTCCCGCAAATTACTCCACATTATGGTCGGGAATGTAGTCTTCTTTCTTCCATTCTTCTCCACATGGATTATCGCAGTTTTAGTACCTGCCTTCTTCATTCTTGGAAATTATCTCATGAGCCCACATTCACCAGTAGAGATGCTTAGAATGAAGACATTTGAAGCTGGCCATGTCAATGGAACGATTTTCTATGCAATCTCACTTACCATCTTAGTTGCAGTATTCTTCAATAACTTACAGCTCCTGTTTGCATCCTTTCTTCCTCTGGCATATGGGGATGGTCTTGCAGCAGCAGTTGGTGTCAGAGCTACTACAGGAATATTTCAGGGAGTAGGAGGAAAGAAGAGTGTCAATGGTACCATCGCTCTTTTCGTTGGAAGTGTGATGAGCGTGTATCTCGGGCTGCTAGTCTTCTCCGTCAATTCTATCCTTCTGGCACTAATTGTCGGCATCCTTGCAGTCATCCTCGAACTCACCTCACCGAGGGGATTAGACAATCTTGTCATTCCTCTTGGATTGGCTGTGATCCTGATCTTCATCTATCCATTGATCATCTGAAAATATGGATCATTTCATGATCTTTGGAATGGTTTACATGGTAACTGCAATATGGGCTTTGCAGGATAGAAGTCTTGAAAATTAGGTACAAACCCTATTTCACTAGTCTTCACAAACTCCTAGATATCAATTCATACCAAGAATATCACACTAACATCCATATCGTTACCCAATGCATATCAAATATATTCATTAAAATTTCTTGGAGGTTAAATACACTATAATTTATTTTAAAAACAATACTCTTTTATTAGGGGTATGGGGTAGAACATTAGAAATGGGGAATGCAACTTGGATTTCAAAATATTTTGATGTTCAATCAAATATCAGCTCAAATTATTTGAAAGAAATTTATTCACTTATTTACAATAATAATTTGTATAGTTCAATTAAGAATGGTAATTACACAACTCCTAAGTCAGAATTCCGCAGTTATGCAGTAAACCTTTTATCTGAATTGGGAATCTCAAATACGGATTTATTACTTGAAGAAAACTCAAAGCTTGATGAAGTAGAACTTTCTGATTATTTGTTTACCAATAGAACTAATGAAAAAAAATGGTATATTCAACAGATGGAATTTCTGAATTATAGACAATTTTTAGGGAATGTGGAACTTGATCTTGATTATATATATGGAAAGAATGTTAATGTAATTATGGGTGCAACTGGACACGGAAAAACAACTATTCTATATGCACTGAGCTGGGTATTATATGGAGAGGAGATCTTTCTCAAAGACCCGGAAAAAATCGAAGAAAGATTGCTGATCAATAAAAAATTAATTCAAGAATCACAAAATGATACAGAAACAGTTAAGGTAATAGTTAAAATTATTAAGGACAATACTACATGGATACTGAGTCGAGGATTAACCTACAATAGAGGAATAAATAATAAGTTCAGTCCTTCTAGGAGTAGCACATTAACTATCCAAACTTTTAATGGTACGAAAATGAAAGAGATCCCTAAAGATGAGCATGGGGATCAGATAAATTTACTCCTTCCTAAAGATATATACCGGTACTTTATATCAGATGGAGAGCGAGTTAAATCACTTCTACAATCCGAAAACAACGAAAATTCAATTGCAGCATTAATTGACCTAAATACATTAAATTATATCAGTAAAGTTTTAGAGACGGCTATCAGTACACTAAGAAAAGAGGGGGCTAAAGATACTAAGAAGAAAATACGCATAAATAATTTGCAAAATGAAATCTCTCAGTTAGAGAAAGAGATTGAGAAGGTTGAGAAGGAACTGATATCATTCAATGATGAATTAATTAAAACAAAAGAGGAGAGGGAAGATGTAAATAATCAACTAATGGAATTTTCAGATGTAAACCTAACTAAACTTCAGAAGAGAAAAGATGATTTGACTTTAAAAAATAAACGACTTAAAGAAGAACAAAAAGAAATTCTTTCTTCTTTGAGGAAAGAGGAAATTTTAAGTTATCCAGAATACGTGATTTTAGATGAAATCGAGCAGATAATAAAAGATGCAGAACCAGAACCCAATAATAATGAAGTACATCTGACAGATATTCAAATAGCTCAAATACTTGAAAGTATGAAATGTGTGTGCAATAGAGAAATAAATGAGAATATTGTATCGATAATAAAAGCAAAAGGGAGAAAGGGTGAGAATAAAGTATTTCTTAAAACGGACAAAGATAATTACTTAAAAATAATCACACAGATAAAAAATGATCGGGTACCGATTAATTATACAGAATCAGATTTGAAATATGATAAAAAACAGGATGAAATAAATGAAAATAATTTGGAAATAGCAAGAATAACTAAGTTATTAATGGGTTCTGATTCTAAAAAATTCAAGGAGTTGTACAGGAAGCGAGATGAGTTAGATAAAGAAATTGATGACCTCAAGTACAAAATCGAGAACCGTAAGAAAATGCATAAAGAATTAATACAATCTAAGAAAGAGAAGAGTCATGAACTTGAAGAACTGCAAAAAACGATTGATGTAAATAGGCAAACTACTATTAAAGTAAATAATTTAACATTTATACGATCTGAATTTATCAAATTGATGAGAAATATCAAGGAAAGCCTACGTGAATTACTTGAAAAGAAAATATTTGATTATACAAAACAGCTATTTCAACAAAGTCCATTTGATAGACTTGAACTCTCAGAAAAATATGTAGTTAGAGTATTCTACAATTCTATTAATGTAATGGGGGATTTATCAGAAGGTCAACGACAATTACTTGGATACTGCTACACAATGGCTTTATCTTCAATGTCGGGATTTGATGCACCAATAATGATTGATTTCCCTCTTGGACGATTAGACACAAAGTACCAAAAGTTAATTTCTGATTTGGTCCCCAATATATTACCGACAACTCAGCTAACATTTCTCCTTACAACTGCAGAATACACACCCGAAGTAAAGGAGATTTTAGATAAAGTGACGATAAGATCATGGGTCCTTAAAACTACGGGAGATCCACCTAGATCATATATTAGCTTACCTAAAGGAGGGAATCCCCCATGAAATATGTACCTATTGATAAGAATATTTTAGATAGAATTCAATCTATTAAGGAAAACCCAAGTGATTTTTCTTTCTTTGATTGTAATAAGAAATTTGTTAATATTGAACTGTTTATGTTATTTTTGGCATTTGGGTTCAAGATGAATGAAAAAGAAGATGCAGGTCCATTTACACCAAGCATTCCAATTGCTCGATTTGAGGAGATCCATGCTCTCAATAGGATAATTGTACATGGAATAGCATATAATGATACTAATGACACGAAACTACTGGTAGACTTTGAAGAAGCAATTAAGATTGCAAATCAATATGCAAAAGGTGGGATGAACCTCTTTTTTAGCATGCCCTTATCCGAGCAGGAAAGAGTAATTTCACTCCATTTAGGAAAAATGTACTGATGAAAAGATGAATTCAATAAGAGCTTATACATTAATTGAAGATCCAAACTATTTACCTCATATTTATGTTTAGTAGGGAGAATTTGGGGAGTGTAATGAATACTATTGAAAAGCTTGTAGAATATACAATTTCCCATAATAAATTTCAACCATATCTTTATGCTTTTGTTCTAGTATTAATCAAGAAAGCGGATAGTAATGAATTGTCATTCCAAGAAATTGCAAAAAATTTTGTAGCGATATTTTCTGCATTGCATAATTTTAATATTGAGGGAGTGTATGGAATTCCACAATCTGAAAATGATGAATTAGAAATTTACAGGTTAATATTTCAGAGTAAAACAGGGAAAGATAATAATTCAAATCAGGATTATGCAGCTAAGATAGAACCCAAGATTGCTAAGATCACAAAACTGATTATTAGAAAAGTCCTTTGCCATAATTTAGATGTGCTTGATATATTATACAAAAATATAATTGACTCGGACAAGAACTATTTTTCAAAAGAGCAATTCTGTACAGGTAATGTTGAGAAGATATTGTTAGATGATGGGGCAGGGGTGTTTATCTCACTTGTTAAACCCATATCGAAATTTCAAAGAGATATATACATAAATAAGCTAGCGAGACATTGGATTCAGGAAAGTAATGAGTTTTTTGATGAAGAAACAAGGGGGCTTGTTTCAAGCTTTATGCAAAGTAACATATTTTTTGATAACACGAAGGATGCGAACAATTTGAGTGATATTAATAAAAGACAAGAATTAGATTTTATACAACATACAAAAATTCATTCTCTTCTTCAGGATGAGTTCAAAGAGCCAGGGGAGTACTATATTTGCGTTACAGATTTCAATCCTATTGTAGTATCCTCTGTATTGGAAATTGTACCTATGAAGAGAACAGATAATCTTCATACTACAGTGATCCTTAATTTTAATGGAATTACCGTTAATAATATTGATATTGAGGATTTCAAAATTAGTTCAGATTCCAATCATATTCCGGAATTTCTTTGGCTCATTTCAGAAGGTATACTTGAGATTAGAGGGGATACAAAGCTTTCTCCCAGTGGGAAGAAAATGTTTCAATCCAGATGGAGGTATGAAGGAATAGAATCCGAATATTTCGTAACCTACTTGCAAAGAGAGATGGGAGAATACAACGCAAATCTACTTCTAGGAAAAGCTCAAAATCTGAATTTAAATGGCTATACCAATGATAATGTTGATACTCAAAATAGGTATGCTGATTTAACGAAAGAAGTATTCAACTACTTTTCACCATATTTTAAGGTGAAAAGCATCTTTACTCAACATATAAATGAGTTGTGGGACCACCAGAAAAGGGCAATAGAATGGTTTATTGATGAAGTAAATGGAGTGGGTATACTTGCAATGGCTACTGGAACAGGCAAAACAAGAACTGCAATAAAAATCGTTGACTGTATGCTTCAACGTAATATGATTAAATATACAATAATAAACACTAGTGAAAGATTATTGAGACAATGGGAAACCGAAATAAAAGCGAATTCATCGGAAATTAAGAGAATATATTGGCACAAGTCAGGTGAGAAAAATGGGACACTCTTCTTAGATATGGAAGAAAAAGGATCTGTATTACTTGTAACTTATGGATTATTTCCAGAAATCAAAAAGAAGCTTAAGAAATTTAAAGAAAAAGACAAGATCTTGTTAATTGTTGATGAAGTCCACAATCTTGGATCAACTAAAAGTATAACTAATGCACAATATGAAGAGCTGGAAGTCTCTAATGACGATAAATCTGAATTAATTTCACCACTAAATAGTAATGAAAATATCTACAATATCCCTCAATTTCGCTTAGGGTTGAGTGCAACTCCATTTTCTGAATATTCAATAGGGAGAAATCAGTATATTGTCAATAATTTTGTCAACAGTCAATTAAAAGTCACCGACAATAGTAAATTACTTGATGAACTGATAAAGAAAAATTTAATTTTCTACTATTCACTCGAGGATGGAATTAGAAATCGAATACTAGTTCCATTCAACTACTATCCTTTACCATATACACCTACAAAGGAGGAACTTAAAGAAAGAGCGGAGATGTTTAGAAAATTCTCAAGACTTGCAGAAGAAGGCGAAGTCTCTCAGGAAACCCCATATATTATGGCAAGTTCGGTACTAAAAAGATCTATTGGGAAGTTAAAAATATTTCAGAATTTTATAAATAAAAATCAAGAAATGATTATGAATTCTATAAGTTTCTGCCATACAATAGAATTTGCTGAGAGAGTGGCAGAAATTACATCACCAATTAATTCAAAATATAGAATTTTTGTATCAGGGGAGAATGAAAACACATTGAATAGATTTAGTGATGGAGAAATCGACTATTTGATCTCTTGCAAGCGAATTTCTGAAGGAGTTGATATAAAAAATGTGAAAAATATATTCCTCTTCTCATCAGATAAACAGAAGTTAGAAACGATTCAAAGAATTGGGAGATCTCTGAGGAGAGACCCCGAAGATAAAAATAAAATTGCAAATATAATCGATTTTATTTATGAAGAGGAAAAAGATAATAAGGAATTCATCACTTCTGATATAGAGAGACGGGAATGGCTGTCTCAGATTTCAGAGAATCAGAGAAGGTAAACATGAATGTTGAAAGCAAGTTAATTGAATATATTAAGTCCTATTCCCAAGAGAATGAATTTCCAGAAGGGACTGCAGATCTAATTGAAGATTTTGTAAATCTAGTTTTTTCTAAAGGGAACAATATTAGAAAAAAAAATATTAAAGATGTAATGAAAAAGCTGGGACAATTAGGGAGGGAATAAACATACCGAATTTTATAGTGAAAATTAAATCAATTGAAATCGAAAAAATACGCAAAATCGAGCATCTTAAACTGAAAACAGAAAATCCACTCTCTTTTTTCCAAATACAAAATGGATATGGAAAAACAACTATTCTTAGTTTAATCCGTCATATTTTTTCTGGAAATAGACTCCATACAGATGAAATTATGGAGTATAAATACCATGGAGTTGAAAATATTGATGATTCTGAAGGTAAATTTGCGGTAGAATTAGAAATTGACAATGAACCAATAAAGATTACACTAAAGTTGTATTTCGATAAAGATTTACCTGATTCTCGTTTCTTTACTTCAAGTGTCAATAATAAAGGAGAAAGCATTGGCTGGAAACCAACTTTAGAGTTTCGTAATAGATTTCAGAATAAAAATACCTTAATCGAATTATTTATTTTTAATGGAGAACTTGCTAATCAATTAAATCGAGCCCAGGGAAAGAATATAGTATACAGCTCGATCAAGCAAGTTACTAATCTTCATCACCTTTCTGCACTACTAGAAACTGGAAGCGATGAGAAGAATGAAATTTCGGGCATGATTTACAAGGTTTGGAAAACTGCCTTGGAGGACAATGATATAAGAAGTAAGAAAGCGAGTAATGGATACTCGAAATTAGTAAATTTAATTGATTTCGTAAGATTGCATATTGAAAAACTCGTAAAGGAAGAAAGTGAATTACAATCAGATCAAGCAAATTTAGTAGATGAGATAGAGGAGTATAAAACAAAACTGAGAAAATTTATTGGTACTAAATCTGAGGATCGAGAGAAGCTAGATAATCTTCAGGAAGAGGCAGAGTGTGCAATGAGTGAATTAAAGACATTTTCGCAAAAAATTCTTTTCAATCTTTTCGATCCAGTTGCAACTATTAATAGGATACCGAAAATCAGAGATTTTTATGCTTCAATTGAAAGAAGGAAAATTCCAAAATCGATTGGAAAATCCTTCTTCAAGCAAATAATGGAATCCAAGATTTGTATATGTGGATCAACAATAGAAGAAGACAATTTAGCTTATCTGGAGAAGCATAAGGATGATTTTCTTGGAGATGATATTCTATATTTAGTTATATCTATGCAATCATCTCTGATTAGCATTGATAAATTAGAAGATCCTTTGAAACTCAAAAAGTCACTTCAAGAGCACATTATTAATTACTTCAATAAACAAGAAACTTTCGAGAAATTTGAGAAAGAGTTAATTCACAAATATGAAGATCAAGAACATCTAGATAAGATTATTGAAGAAAGAGATAAAAAGGTCGAAAAGCTAGAGAAAATCAAAAACAGACTTTCTGTACTGACAACGAAGACACCAGCAATAATAGAGGCAGAAAATTTATCTAAGAATGCATTTCGAGAACCTAACAAACCTTATCGAGATGTACAAAAACTTGAATTATGTGAAAATATATACACACTCGAAAACGTTCTAGCTATTTTTATTAAAGAACTGGATAAATATGAGAAAGCAAGAGAGATTGAGAGAGGGTATCAAATACTACACGAAACATTGAAATATTCCCTCGAAAGGGTCTTAGAAGATATAGTCAGTGAAATCGAAATTAAGACTAACGAGTACTTTAGCAAATTACATGCCATTGGTGGAGACCACATTACTGGGAAGCATACAATCAAAATAGAGAATGGAGTGAAAATCTACAATCCAAAAGGTGAACTAATGAAAGAGGCTAATGCTGCTGCACAACTTGGTGCAGCATATAGCTTTATACTCTCTATGTATACTATTGGGAATATTGATGTTCCACTGGTAATTGATAGTCCAGTAACCGGTTTTGGGTTAGGAGTATCAAATAATTTTGCTGAAGTAATCTTACAGAATGAATTTTCACAGGTAATTGGTTTAATTACGTCTATGGAAAAAATAGGTCTCAAAAAATTCCTAAATGGGTCATCAGATGTATATCGGGCAACGATCAAACGAGAAAATGAAACTGTTGATGGAAAGAATGCTTCGGGGCCATTGGTGTTAGATGAGGATTTAGAGTTCTTCGAATCTTATGAAGTGGAGGAGGATAAAGAATGAGATTCTCATTACCAAAAGAGGCATTAGTATACTATGAAAAATTCAATAAAGGTAAATGGAAAATACTAGAGGATCGTCTTGAATTTTACTGGCTATGTGCTATTATTGGATTATTGTCAAGTTTAGATGTCGGAGAAATAGATTCATTTGAACCAAATGAATTAACAGATAAATTTACTCAGAGACTATCACCAAGTGCAGATGGTATCCGTACGCTTCTGTTTTATTTCTACTACATGAGAAGCAACAATTCGATCAATGAAAAGGAAATTATGAAATCGTTTGATGAATTTCTAACAGTAGATACTTTGACAAAATTATCAGATAAAGGCACGAAGGAGTTCAATGAGAGAGCAGCGATAGGATTTTTTATTATTAAGGAGAATGATCCGGAACCGAACAAAGGATATTCATTTTTGTTGTCATATTTGAGTTTGTTAGATGAGATGATGGAAGAGTACAATATTAATGAGGAGGGAAAGGGGGATCTCTAAACTAACTCAACAAGAAATTATAGAGATGGGCATAAACTCGAAGGTGCTAATTAATGCCCGACCAGGAATTGGAAAGACATACACTTTAATTCAAAGAATCTGTTACTTAATAGGCGATCTTGAATCAGATGGAGATTATAATTTCGATCATTTTAATTCATTGTTACCCAGAGAAATATTAGTTCTCTGTTTTGCGAATACATCAGTCGAAACAATAAAAGAGAGAGTGGGAGAATATAGTAGAGATGTGCGAGAGATCCTGATCACTACATTCGATTCATTCACTGGGAAAATATTGTATGAAAGTGGTACTATTTCAATGACTGCAACTTCATATGAAGATAATATACGCCACCTAATCAAACTATTGGAAAATAAAAAAGAGGCAGTACTTGATTATATTGAGGAATTCAAATATTTGTTTGTTGATGAAGCCCAAGATTTGGTGGGGGATCGCTCAAGACTTGTGGATCTAATTTTGGAGCAAATGGATGGAGGAATGCTATTTCAAGATCCGAATCAAGCCATTTATAATTTTGGTGCTCAAAAAACTGGATCTGTTGACTTTTCAAAAATCATGGATGTCTATACCTTAGAAGGAAAGAATTTTCGGTTAGGTAAAAATCTACAGGTATTAGAAAATAATCTTCGAGAATTGTTAGAGTCTAAAGAAGAAGACTACCTGAAATATCTGGAGGTAATGAAGAGCTATGACCTGTCAAATTACAGGGGAGATGAAGAATTCAACGTAATTCTCTGTAAAAACAGATACATTATGAATAAAGAATACTATGAGCGAATCCAGAAAAAGATGAAAGTAAGAATTTTCGAGCCTAAATCTGATACACTTTATCCTAGATGGCTAGGACAGATTTTCTATGACTTTCAAGATAATGAAATTACAATTGAGGAGTTGGGAAGAAGGATGAGGATTGTAACAGATCAAATAAATGTAAAATCTGAATGGAATACATTGAAGCAGATTGAAAAACAAGGAGCTAATAAACGAAGGGAACCACTTTCTAAATTGAAAAAGAATAAGATTGTAATAGATTATCTTCTTACAGGCCTTCTAAATAAGAAATGGCTTTCAGTCCTCTCGAATGTGCCAGACGAAGACTCTACAATTATAAGTACAATCCATAGAGCTAAGGGAAAGGAATTTAAGAAAGTATTACTTTCTCTGCCTGCACTGTCAAAATCAGAGGATACACCAAACGTTATCTATGTTGGTGCAACAAGAGCCTCAGATGATTTTGCAAGTACCACCATATCTCATCAAGTTCCGATGTATCTTGAAAAGGAAAAGAAATGGCTCTGGATATACAATCATAAGTTCTTTCTCACTTTTGGTTTGAAAGAAGACCATGATGATCAAGGTGTCTTTGTGAGTGTTTCAGATAAAAATGCATTCTTAAGAAATCAGAAAATCATAAATAATCTTACAATAAATGATGAACTGACATTATTTCTTAATTTTAAACTTAATGGATGGTTCATTCAATTTCAGGAAGGTGGTGAATATGTAAATTTACAAAAGATGTCGAACAAATTTAAAAATGATTTGAGAAGTATCAGCTTTAAAATTATCAAGAGAAGGAGATGGATAAGCCACATTAATTCTGTAAGATTAGAGAGAATTGGTACTGCTATACTACATCCAGATTCCAAGGAAAGAAAGTACTGTCCATCAGGAATTTACAATATTCTACGAATTGTAGGATATAATAGCCCACTTAACATTAGATGAAGGAAATGAGAAAATGGAAAAGACATTAATTATAATTAGGGAAGAAATATTGAGAGGACTGAAACGGGAATTAATAGGACCTGAACCATCACTAGATATAGAATATACTTTATCAGAATACCCATACAATCGGTATTTTACAGGAATTTTAGCACCCAATAAAATTAAAATTGAGAATACAGAAAATGATGATTTACGGGTAGCAGGTGATGATTCTGGAGAGGAGAGTTCTAATCAAACCAGTACAAATTTACTGAAATTTCAAAAACAATCTTCTTTCGGATTGACATTTGCTGTACCTCCGAAAACCATTCAAAAAATACGAATCACATATCGAGGAGGGATATATTACAGGACTGGTCAAGGAGAAGCTGAAATATATACGTTTATCCCTTTTGAGTTTATTTATTCACTAAATCTAGAGAAAAATGTCTGTGATATGACTTTAATTTCAGAGAAATATGGAAAAGCTTCAAACATTAAAGAGGGAGGGGATTTGAATATTAAGGATATAGTTACTATTAAACCATTGCAGGTTATAAGGGAACTTGAAGAATGTTCCACAGTAACCATCTCTATTTCCAATATTAGTGATAAGAAAGCAATTGAGAATTACATTTTTTCTAATGAATTAATGGTTGAAATACTTGATGAGGAAGATGGATTCATTGATCGAAAATCATGGTATACATCAGATAGAAGTAAATATCCAGATTTTGATTCACTTTCTCAAGAATTTTTGCACAGAGAAGTTTACGATTATGCAGTTGGTCATGGAGTATCGGTACAATGGGAAGGTACTCCTTGCAGGAAGTTACATACTGAATTCATTCCAGCACACGAGGTAGGAAAGATTGTCCCTAGCACTTTAGAAGATGATGAATTTCTGACAATGGAGAACCTTTGGTCTACTCAATCATTAATATTTGAATTGAAGGATTTTGTGGAAGGATATGAAAATTGGTATAATAGAAAAAACGAAGATATTTCTATTGTAGAAGAGCGATATCAAGAAATTGCAGGAATACATCTTGATGACATCAAGCTAGTTATCGATAGGATAAAAATGAGTATAGATTTGATTGAAAGTGATGAGATTGTAGAGAAGGCATTTAGATTGATGAATAAAACCATGGGAATACTGTGGTCATCGCCTATTTATATAGATAGATTAGCAGAGAACGAAAAACCAAAATGGAGACCATTTCAGCTAGCATTCATATTGTTTGCCATGGAGGCGATTGTTAATGAAAGTTCAGACAGTAGAAAAGAGATTGATTTACTGTGGTTCCCAACAGGAGGAGGGAAATCAATGGCATATATGGGTCTGATGGCATTAACCCTTATCTTTCGAAGACTTAAATGGGGTGAGAGAGGAGAAGGCCCTGGTGTAATATCACGATACACCCTTCGATTGCTCGCATTACAGCAATTTCAGATTAGTACAACACTGATGTGCTCACTTGAAATATTGAGAGCTCAGATCCCTGAATTAGGTAATACAGAATTCTCTATCGGATATTGGGTTGGAAATAATACAACCCCTGTTAATGTGAAGAAGGCAAAAGAAAGCCTGTCAGCTGAATATGCAGGACTAACATCAATCAAACAATTTCAAACATGTCCTTGGTGTGGAGACGATCTCAGAGATGAGTCTTATAGTATGTTTGTAGGGCAGTTAGATAATGCTAAAGTAAAATGTGTAAACAAAGAATGTGAGTTTAATATTGGGATACCTGCTTATATGACAGACGGTCAAATCTATAAAAATGCACCCTCAATTATTTTAGGAACAATTGATAAATTTGCAAGAGTACCAAAAGTCGCAGATACAAAAAACATCCTTGCAAATGATAAATATCGATCAATAGATCTAATTGTCCAAGATGAGTTGCACTTGATTAATGGTCCGCTTGGAAGTATGTACGGAATTTATGAAATGATGGTAGAAGGTATTATATCTTCATTTGATATGAACAAAATTCCAAAGATAATTGCCAGTACTGCAACGATAAAGAGAGCACCTGCCCACATCAAGAAGATTTATGGAAGAGTTGGAAGAATCTTTCCACCAGTTGCTTTCAAAGCAAATGATATCTATTGGGCAAAGCAAATCCCTACTAATGAAGTCCCAGGAAGACTTTATGTTGGCATACATCCGCAAGGAAAGAGCCCAACTAATGCCTTGAAGACAGTTATTGCCTATCATCTAGCAAAAGTATACAATCTACGTAATGATATGGAAGACTCATTGCTCGATCCTTACTGGACGGTTGTGGGGTATTATTCTTCTATTCGAGAATTGGGTTCTGCAATGATGTTGGCAGTAGATGTAATTCCAGATCGAATAAAACAATTGTCTGATAATGATAAATTTAAGGAACAAAGAAAATTGAAATATCCAGAGGAATTGACTAGTAGGTTAAATTCGTCTGAAATATCAGAAATCTTGCGAAGGTTGGATTACAAACTGGAAGGGACTAATGACCCTATCGATACACTCTTCGCGACAAACATGATTTCAGTAGGTGTGGATATTCCTCGATTGTCTAATATGATAGTCGTAAGTCAGCCAAAATCAACTGCTGAATACATCCAAGCAACATCTCGAATAGGACGGAAATATCCAGGAATTGTAAGCGTCCTTTATAATTGGACAAGACCAAGAGACAGGTCTCATTATGAAAGATTTCAGTATTACCATGAGACCCTTAATTCACAAGTTGATCCATTAAGTTCAACTCCCTTTTCGATACAAGTACGAGAGAGAGCACTACATGCTACGATAATTGGTCTTGTGAGGCATGTGGTCGAAGGGAAGGATAAAGAGAGCAAAGCAGGAATTCTTAAATTAAAAGAGAATGTAAAACAGCAAATTAAATCCTACATAAAAGAATGGCTAGGTGAATCAGATATTTCAGAACTAGATGATACATTAGATGAGATCGATAAGATATTTGATGATTGGGACAAAAAATCTGTAGAATTCAATGACAAAGTAAAATATAACAAAAAAAGTAAAGAAGACCCTAATAATTCTAATAGTTTAATGGTTTCAATGGATCAATTATCTGCAACAAATGGCTTTCCAAAAAAGACCCCCGATTCTCTTCGTAATGTGGAATCTGGGATTGATCTCAAAATCAAAAGAATAAGGAGGCGAAAATGACATGTATACGAAAAAGGCAGGGACAATAAGGGCTTCGCAATTAGTAATTCAAAATGGTGTAGGATCAGTATTGGATTTAAGATCCGGAAGTGTAATTATCAGATTATTTGATGATACGCTCAAGGACCTCTTTCCAGAAGATATTCCAGAAAAATCATTCATTGTAGATAAAAACCTCCTCAGAAAATTACGTCGAAACTTTCCAAAATTGAAAGGGATTATCAGAATAATTCCGCAAAAGAAATATGATTCAGAAAACGGGATTATGACCCTCCAAAACAGAACTATTTTGACATCAATATTCCCGGAGTGGGTATTTTGTCCGTCTTGTAGAAAAATTCAGAATTATCAAGACATTAGGGTTAACAATATTGATAATCACAGGATTTATGATAACAACATTCCCTTTAAGTGTAAATATTGTTTCGACGAATCGCAAGACTATGAATCTAGTCCAAATTTAGTACCTGCAAGATTAGTAATTGCATGTGAAAATGGTCATTTAGATGATTTTCCGTGGTACTTTTGGGCCCATCTAGGATCCCAATGCACAGAATCTAATAAGAAGAGAGATACTCTCGAGATATTCTCGAAGGGAAAATCGTCTCAATTGACTGATCTTTTTATTAGGTGCACTGCATGCAACTCTGAGAAAGACTTGGGGAGTGCTTTTGATTTGGGGACTATTTTTGAAAAATTAAAATGTGATGGAAGACGACCCGAAAGAGGTGATTCTGAAGATTGTGACAAACATCCAAAACCATTGCTTCGTGGAGCAACAAACCTATATTTCTCTGTATTTCAATCATCCTTATCGATTACAGATGAAAACACAAATAGCACAGGAGTAGATCAAAGGATTCAAGTTTTCCGGGAAATCTTTAATGATGTAGATGTAAACTCAGTTACAAGTGATGTGTTCCACGCAATAAATACCATTCTTAAAAGCAAAAAATTAAGTCCATTTAAATCAATTTTTAGTTTGAAAAAACTACTTCAGCAAAGTCATAAAGATGAAGTTCCACAAAGAATAAAGGAGTATCTAGCACTTACTAATAATCTGCCAGTAACTTCACCTAACCTAATTGCAAAAGAGTATCTATTAGATAATACATCTTCCACTTGCTTTTCAAGGGTCGTTTTGGTCAATAAGTTAAGGGAAATTATTGTCAATACTGGGTTCACACGTATAAATTACTCTCGAGACGTATTTTCTGTTCTGGAAGGAGAATCTGGTAAGCCTGGAATACGGATCTGTCATATTAACTCAACCAATCAGTATGCTGAATATCTACCAGGTGTGGAATATATAGGAGAAGGAATTTTGTTCATTTTGAATCCTATACTTTTAGATAAGTGGAAGACTAGGCTTATGGAGAAGAGGGCAAGTTCAATTGTAAATTCAGCAGAGGACAAACAAGTATCTCCATTCTTGATATTGACGCATAGCTTATCACATGCACTGATGGTTGCACTGTCCGAGGTCGTTGGATACTCGATTTCTTCACTTAGAGAACGGTTATATGTATCACTTGATGTAAATAGGAGAAAATTAATTCCAGCAATTTTGATATATACTGCAGGTGCAGGATCAGAAGGGAGCTTGGGAGGACTAATAGGTATTATTCGAAACGGAATGCTGGATTCAGTAATATTTAGAATGAATCAGATTATGGAATGGTGTACATCAGATCCAGGATGTATTGAAAATGAGTACACCGGAGGGCAATTCTATAATCATTCAGCATGTCATGCGTGTCTATTTATCCCAGAAACATCGTGTGAATTGATGAACCAATATTTAGATAGAGTTACCCTAGTAGGGAAACTAACAAATAGATCAATCGGCTATTTGAATTTAGATCTTGGAGATGAGGTATTTTGAAACAATTATCATTACTATTAGTGAAGTTATCGGATTCAAATTTAGTTGAATTCAAAAATAGAATCCAAAAGTTAGATGTAGACAAGATAAAGGGATGGGCATCTTTTGAGAAATACTCAGATTTGGATATTGGGGGGATTTCAAAGCAGGTAATTTGGAAACTAATTGGAAATGATGTTATGTCAAATATTAGAATTCTCAAACTATTGATCAATGCACACATTATCGAACGTAAAAGTATGAAAGCTAAAATTAAGAGAAATGTCATCGTGACAAAACCGGATGGGGTTACCAGTGAGATGCTTAATCACGCTGAAGAAATGATCAATGAAGCACAAAAAGAGATTATTCTTTTAGGGTACGACTATAGTTCATTTGGGAATTTCATTAAACGATTGGAATCGGCTAATAAGAGAGGAGTAAATCTCAAAGTGATAGGTCAAAGTCAATTTGTCTCAAAAATAAGAAAGGATTTACGTAATTTCCATGGAGATGGTGAAATTGAATTTTACGCATTTGATAAAACAGCAGCTGGAGATATTATTTACAAAGTGAAAGGGAGGGAATTTGGATATCCAAAATTCCATGCAAAAGTCATAGTAGTTGATCAAATGCAGGGGCTAGTATCTTCTGCAAACTTGACTGTATCAGGTATGACGTGTAATGTAGAAATAGGTACAATGATCAAAAGAGATGAGGTAAAAACAATATTACCATTTTTAAGAGAACTATTGAAAAAGGGAATTATCTACAAATATGAAAATTGGACCTAGACTTCATGAATTCTTATATATAACTTAAATTCAAACTTATGGAAATATTTGATGAAAAAATAAAAAGGAACAGAGTAAAGAGAGATTATACTCTCCAGAGCCATAGAGTTGATAAAGGAAGAAAAAACAAGCAATCAGAATTGCAAACTTCCAAAGGGATGAAGGGAAACTTCACAGACAATTTTATGAACTTCCCCGCGATCAGAGGGGTGCAAGCTGGCAAGGAATTTTATGTAGTTATGTGCAAACTTCGCGATATACCTAAATTATTTATTTTTAATGAACCAGAGGTTCCTGCTGAACTCCGAGCACAGAGAATGGTAAATAAATCACGACTCCCAAAATTAGTTAGTTATGTCTTAGAAAATAAGGATAATTATATTTTCTCAGCCATTACTGCTTCAGTAGATGGGATATCAGAATTTGTTCCATTTGAAGAGAATACAACAATAGGAAACCTGAATATTCCAATGGATGCAAAATTGTTAATTAACGATGGGCAACATAGAAGAGCAGCCATTGAGAAAATAATCGAAGAAAAGCCTGAACTCGGATATGAAAGTATTCCAGTCGTATTTTTCTTAGATTATGGTCTCTCAAATAGTCAGCAGATGTTCGCGGATTTAAACAGACACACCGTTCGACCTACAAGATCTTTGAGCATTTTGTATGACCATCGTAATGAGCTCTCGAGAAAGGTTCTTGAGTTAATTAATGATGTAAAATTTTTTCGGGGTAGGATTGAAAAAGAAAAAACTTCGCTTTCAAATCGAACTACAAAACTTTTCACACTATCTGCAATTTACAGTGCAAACAGACATATCCTTACTAATTCAAATGGGAATGTTAGATCAACTGATATATTCAATTTTGCGGTTCAGTATTGGAATGCTCTTTTTGAGCAAATAATTCCGTGGCAGGAAGTTAGCGCAAAGAAAATTTCTTCGTGTGAGTTTCGAAAGGTATATACTTGCGCACATGGAGTTCTATTAGAGGCTTTTGGGAAAATTGGGAGATGGATTGAGATGGCAGAAGTAAAGAATTGGAAAAGAAAAATTGAAGTATTGAGAACAATAGACTATCGCAAATCAAATGTAAGCCTTTGGGAAGGAGTTTGTATGAATAATGGAAGAATGTCTAAATCCTTCTCTAATGTCAACGCAACATACGAATTATTGAAAAATTTAATTGGAAGGTATGGAATTGAATAATCAAAATACAATTGATCTTAAAGATCTTCTTCAACCAATAAAACATGATTCTATTTTCGAAAAGCGAAAGTTGAACGATATGTTTAGAGAGATTCAAGAGGTGTATAAAGGTGATAACAGACCTTGGGTTATTGGTTATAGTGGAGGAAAAGATTCAACTAGTGTTCTTCAACTAATCTGGATGGCTCTTGCAAAATTACCAAAAGATGAACTTAAGAAACCCATATATGTAATTTCAAGTAATACGCTTGTTGAGACCCCAGTTGTTGCAAATCATGTCCTTAAGTCCATCGAAAAAATTTCAAAAGCTGGAGAGAAAGAGAAATTACCGTTTAAGGGAGTAATAGTTGAGCCTAAAACATCACAATCGTTTTGGGTAAATGTTTTAGGAAGGGGATATCCTGCGCCAAGTAGGGAATTTAGATGGTGTACTGACCGCATGAAGATCAAACCGGCAAATCGGTTCATAAAAGATCAAATTGAAGATCACGGGGAAATAATCATGATATTGGGAGTCAGAAAATCCGAGAGTATGACACGTGCTCAGGTGATGGAATACCAAAAGTCAAGGAAGACTGGAGAATTGTTTTCTGCACATTCTACAATACCAGGAGCACTAGTATATACTCCAATTGAAGAATGGTCAGTTGACGATGTTTGGTTTTTCCTTCTTCAATATAAATCACCATGGGGAGGAAACAACCATAATCTTAGTGCAATGTATCAGAAGGCATCAGGTGAATGCCCAGTGGTTATAGATACATCTACACCATCTTGTGGAAACAGCAGATTCGGGTGTTGGACGTGTACTGTTGTAAAGAAGGATGTTGCCTTAGAATCTATGATTGAACAGGGAGATCGTTGGATGGAACCAATGTTAGATATTCGCGATAAATTGAAGGAAACACAGACTCAAAGTATGAAAATAAAAACTAGAAGTCATAAAAGAAGAGATGGAAAAATTACTCTGAAAAATTTAAAGAGAAAGGATGGATCTGGAAAAAGGGACCTAGACCGAAAGAGTATCGTATTTGGACCATACACTATGGACTTTCGAAAGGAACTATTGAAAGAGTTACTCATTGCAGAGGAAAAAGTATTAAATGAAGCTCCAAAAGAAGTAAGGAAAGATGAAATTCATTTAATTACAATGGATGAACTTAAGGAAATTCGGAGGATGTGGTTATTCGAAGAAATGGATTGGGAAGACAGTTTACCAACCATTTACAGTAAAGTCAAATTAACACCATTCCCTCTTGAAAAAGACGATATTGGTAATTTTACTTCAACAGATTATGAAGTTCTTAAGGAGGTTGCAACCGAGAAAGAGGGGAATCTTGAGCTTGTTATGAGGCTATTAGATATAGAGCGAGCGACATATGGAATGATTAAACGTCCAAAAATTCATAAAAAGATAAAGAAGATCCTTCATATGGATTATATTTCTCGCGATCAAGCATTTCTAGAAATATATGGAGCCTCAGAAGCTGAAATTATTAATCAATTGGAGGAGGAGGAATGAAATTCCATACATATACAATGACCAATTTTGGGTCGTATAGAGGAAGAAACCCATTCGATTTCCAGGCTTCTACTGCCGAAAGACCAATTATTTTAATTGGAGGGAGGAATGGAAGTGGAAAGACAACGTTCTTTGAAGGGATAAAATGCTGTCTATTTGGGAAACGATCTCGTGGGCACAAAATACGTCAAATTGATTATGAGCAGTATCTCATTGACAGAAGATCTAATAGTATGGTCGATGACGAAATATCAGAATTAGAACTTACATTTGAAATAGTTAATCATGGAAAACTAGAGAACTATTTAGTTAGAAGAAAGTGGTGGTTGAATGACCATGGCAAGATTATCGAAGATTTTTTGGTTGAAAGAAATGGAGTCTGGTTGCGAGAAATCCCGAAGAATAACTGGCAGAATTATATTTTTGGGTTATTACCACCACAGGTTCTCGATTTGTTCTTTTTCGATTCAGAAGATCTCAAAGACCTTGAAATAACAGGTGAGGAAGGAGACTATCTAAATCAGATCTTAGTAAAACTCTTTGGACTTGAGTATATTGATCAGTTGGTCAAAGACCTTGATATTCAATTGAGTGATCTAGCAGAGAATAGAGAGAAAAATACCAAGAATGAAATAACAAAATCCTATGAGAGGAAGAGTCAGATTATTATAAATATGGAAACTTTGACTGAAAGGAAGGGGGAGGTTAAGAATCTAATTAGAATCAAAAATAGTAGTCTTGAAACCATAGAAGCGAAGTTATCAAATTTAGGTGGAGATTTTGCAAAATCTCGGAATCGCAATTTAGAACAAAAAATAAAACTAGAGACTACAATCATCCAACTTGAAAATTTGCTGGCGAGGGAAATGGGGAAGTTACTCCCATTTATCATTGTAAAAGACAGAATCAAAACACTGGTTGAAGAAACAAACACAGAGGATCAAGTGAAAGACGAATTAGTATTCAAAGAATTGCTCTTTAATAAATTGGAGAAGAATACTGAATTAGATAAAATGCTTTCACCAAATGACAAGAATTGGAAAGAAATAATTCTGAAAAATCTCATTGATGAAGACACAATAATGCAAGGTCTAACTTATGATCTTTCGGCAAATGAAAGTTTGAGATTACAAAATTATTTTAGAGAACTTAAGAATAATAACCACCTATACTCATATTTTACTCCAATTTCAAAATTGAAACATTATCGAGAAGAACTATCAAAGATAGAGGACAATATTGCAAGAGCACCAAAAGAAGAAAACATTCAATTAGTATTAGAGGAAATTAAACAAACTATTGGTGAAATACACAATTTAGAAAAAGAATATAGTGAAATAAAGCAGGAAATAGATGTCCTCTCTGGGTAGATGAAACGCATTGAGCGAGATTTAGAAGTCCTTAGAAAGAAGATAAAGGTAAGTGACAAACAAATTCAAAATAGAATAGACAAAACTCAGGAAATACTCAAAGATTATCGTGTTAAGATTCTTGAAAGAAAATGTGAAATATTGGAAGAACGAATTCTATCAAATTTCAAATTAATTTGCTCTAAAGGAAAGCTTACTAGCAGAATTACAATTGATCCAAATACATTCCAAATTGTTCTATATGACACTAATAATAATTTGTGGAAGAAAAATTTTTTGTCAGAAGGTGAGAAACAGCTTTTTGCCATCTCAATTCTTTGGGCGTTAGTCCAACTCACAGAAAGAAATTATCCCTTCATTATTGATACACCATTAGGCAGATTAGATAAGGAGCATAGAGATGGACTTGTGAGTGAGTTTTTCGGAAAAGCAACAGAACAGATGATTATTCTGTCAACCAATGAAGAAATAGATAACTTGCTTTATAAAAAATTAAAGAAACACATCGCTCAATCATACCTTTTACGTTACGATGAAAAACTAATGGAGAGTACGGTATCTGTAAATCAATACTTTCATAAGGAGTTGATAGTATGAGGCAATCATTCAATAAGATAAAAACAAGTGCGGAAGTTCAGCAGAAACTGACAATATTGAAAGCAAGTAATCGAACCAAGCTAACTCCCAATCTAATTCTTCGAATTGCATTCTGTCATTCATTAAATATACCTTCTCCACCAAAACCAGAGGACTATGATCAAGAAGGATCTGAATTCAATCGATATACACTAACAGGAGAGTATGATTCTCTCTTCAGCGCACTTTTGAAACAACGCCTTGTTGAAGATGGATTAGACCCTGAAGCTGATTTTGTTGAATATTTCAGGGGACATCTGAATAGAGGGGTTTTAGAAATCTATTCTCGTTTCAAGAAAATTGAAGATATTAGCTTATTTTTTGATCGTGACATTCAGAAGCAAATCAAGGAGATAGTAATTAATGACGACTGATATTAATATTGACTCTGTGGTTTACCTAGATAACCATGCTACGACACCAACTGATAAGCGAGTTGTAGAAGCCATGATTCCATATTTCACAAAACATTTTGGAAATGCAAGTAGCAGTGACCATCTGCATGGAATAGATGCAGCACGTGCAGTTCAAAAGGCTCGGGAAATAATCGCAAAGGCTATCGGTGCAGAATCAAAGGAGATTGTATTTACAAGTGGTGCAACAGAATCTGATAATCTGGCAATTTTTGGGTTAATACCATATGAAGAAGTGGAAGGAAAGCATATCATCACATCTGAAATAGAGCATAAAGCAATTCTAGAATCATGCAAGTATTTTGAGAAATTAGGAGGAGAAGTTACATATCTTAAAGTTAATACTGACGGAATTATCAATTATGATAATCTTGAGAGCAATATCAAAGATAATACAAAATTGATTTCATTGTTTGCTGCGAATAATGAAGTCGGGAGTATTCATGATTTAGGGAGAATAGGAGCTATTGCAAAGAAATATGGTGTCTATTTCCATACAGATGCTGTGCAAGCTTTTGGTCGAATAAAAATGAATGTGAGAAAAGATAATATTAGCATGATGTCACTTTCAGCTCACAAAATATACGATCCAAAAGGAATTGGAGCACTTTTTACAAGTAAACGATCACCCAGGGTTTACCTTACTCCTATCTTGAGAGGAGGTGGGCAAGAGGGTAATGTGAGATCTGGTACGCTTAATGTTCCGGGTATTGTAGGATTTGGAGAAGCAGTACGCATACTCATCAAAGAATCTAAAGAGATTAATGAGAAATCAAAGAATATCCAATCCATTCTTTTCGATGAATTATCAACTAAAATTCCACATATCAAATTGAATGGACCCCGACTTAATGATAGACTGTCACACAATTTGAACTTATATATTCAGGGAATTGAATCAAAATCAATCATTCAACTATTAGGTAAAAAATTTTCAATTTCTGCAGGATCTGCATGTACGACCGACATTGTGAAGCCTTCACATGTACTAATGGCAATGTATAATGATGAAAATCGCGCACATCAATCAATACGAATTGGGATAGGGAAAGATACAACTATTGAGCAAATTAAATTATTCGTGACTAACTTGGAAAAAGGGGTTAGGTTACTTCAAAATATGGATTAGTATATATTGGCATCCTAATTCGATGTGGTTTCAGGGATTAGTCCAAGGATTACTTCATCATGAAGAGAACCGTCTGGTGCTAGGTATGATCCAAGTAATGTTCCTTCCTCTGTGAAGCCGATTTTCCGATACAGTGCTCTTGCTCCTTTCCTTTCAGCATTGACTTTGATCTCTAGTCTTCGAAGT
>Ga0114931_10002518_pt1 | contig 23281 bp, 37 predicted proteins | sample 2SBtaG_FD_89579 | JGI IMG/M metagenome (GOLD analysis project Ga0114931, IMG submission 89579) | Deep subsurface microbial communities from Kolumbo volcano to uncover new lineages of life (NeLLi) - 2SBTROV14_V59a metaG | ecosystem: Environmental > Aquatic > Marine > Volcanic | place: Kolumbo... | reverse complement strand
TCCCTGGTTCTACATAGTAGTATCCCGCGTGTCGCCACCGTGGCAACGGTATCGTCGTCACGAAGTGTCACGATCCGAGGTTTTCGCGTCCCGCCTACAGGATCTCCTTGATCCGTCGCGCCGCCATTTCCGCATCGAGCAGCGCCCGGAACATGTCCCACCCAGCGGATAGATCCGGGTATCGGTGCGCGTGCGTGGTGCCGCCCTTGCTCACGCGGATGATGCGCCCACCTGCGATCGACTGCCCGCGATTGAGCGTCCACAGGTGGGCGTAGGCCGCGAGCTGGGCGACCATTTCGGGATACACCGCCTTCGACGTCTTCCAGTCACCGATCCACAGGTGCCCAGCCCTGTCCTCGAGCAGCACGTCGAGTGTGCCCGCGATCCCAAGTGCGGTGTCCTCGAGTGGGATCTCGGTGGCACGGATCGCGAGCCCCATCTCCTCCCACCACGCGCGAAATGCGCCGTACGCGGCACGCACCACCTCGAGAGGGAGACCGTCATCCTCGGCCTGATCGAGCACTCGCTGGTGCTCGTCCTCCTGGCCGTGGATCCATGCCTCGATCAGAGCGTGTACCGCCGTGCCGACCCCAGCCGAGCCCTTGCGGGCCTCCGCGAGCGACTGCCCTCGCAGTCCGGCTCGGTTCGCCCACCACATCAATCCGCCCGGGTCTTTACGCCGCAGGACCGTGGTGACGCTGATCAGATCCGGGGAGTATCCGCCAGGTGGCCGTCCCGTCCCTCGTTCGATCTTGTCCGTCATCACGCCTCCGCCGTCATCAGAATGGGATGTCATCGTCGGCCCTCTCCTGCTGCTGGTGGGCACGCCGGGGCTCCTGATCGCGCTCGACACGGCCAGCCCCGTCGGAACGCACATCGGTCGGAACGAAAGTCCAATCCGCGTGCAGGAGCCGCAGGGTCCAGCGCTTGCCATCACGGCCCTCCCACTCCTCGAGCGACACCTCACCGGAGCACTCCACGGCGCGTCCGCGTCTCAGGTGTTCAGCGGCAGCCTCACCGCGCCGGCCCCAGATCTCCATCGTGGTCCAGGTGGTCGTCTTGCGCCCGCCCCAGCCCGCGTCCGTCGCGACGCGGAGCGTGGTCACGGTCGACTGACCGGCAATCCTCGTCTCCGGGTCGGCGCCCAGCCGACCCACGATCACTCCGTGGAAACTCATGCTCCCTCCTCACTGTGTGCGCAACAGTACCTGCTCGTACGCGGCAGCCCCGCGTCACCATCGACCACCACCGGAACCAGCAGAGTGCGATGGGGACCGGTGCGATCGGTCATGGCTCCACCTCCTGTCCGGTGAGTTCGTCTCCGTACCGGAGCACGGCCGCGAGGCCCCGCTCGGTGCGCAGGTAGGCGATCAGCTGCTCGCGCTGCTCGGGGTCCATCCCCGAGGGCCGAGGGCGACCGATCGACTCGCACCACTTCGCCACCAGCGCGTAGGCGCTGATACCGCCGGGGAGGTCGACCTGGCCCAGCGGTCCTGCCGGCAGGTCAGGGGAGCCCGGTCCCGACAGCGCGGCCATGAACCACTTGCGATTATTCGCCCAACTCGGGTGGTGCCCCGGATCGGACGCGACATGCTTTGTGCGCGGGGACTGGCGGGGCGTACCGCGTTGGCGTTCCGGCCTGCGCTCGGCGGCCTCCCCGTCGTCGTCCTCGCCGGTGGTCACCCCCAGCAGAGCCGATAGGCTGTACCGGCGCAGGTAGGTCGCAGCGCTTCCGAGGGCTTGCGGTCCGGGCTTGGCCGGCTGGATCCCCACGGTGGTCTCGATCCACTGTCCGCTGGCCGCGTGGATCAGACGCGTCGTGCAGGTCAGGCGGTCATCATCCGAGCCGAGCGCCTGGATGATCGCGAGCCCCTGTGCAGCCAGGTGGGGGCGGATCGCGTCCCAGATCCTCCCCAGTGTCGCGTACCGCGATCGAAAGTGTGGGTTCGTTCCGTCCTCGCGGACGGCCTCGAGTTGCGCCTGCACGGCGGCGATCGCTCCCGCCACCGCCTCGATCTGGTCACTCGTCCGCATGGTCATTGTCTCCTTGGCAGTATTCGCACACCACCTCGCATGTGCCGTTCTGTCGTTCTCCCAACCACAGGCCTGCCCCACCGTCATCGAATTGCTCCACGAGGGTGCGATCGTCCTCGAGCAGCTCCCATGACTGGTACGCCATACCATGCAAGCCGCACTGGACGCAGATCCAGGGCACCTCCACGTCGAGAGGGATCGGTGCGTCGTCGTCGTATTCGGGCGGGCTCGCCAGCTTCCACGAGTCGTAATTCATGGTGCTTGCTCCTCGGCATTTACGCAGATCGGCCGCGCCATGGACCACCACTCGGAGATCACGTCCTCCACCAGCTCTCCAGCGTCGACTACGACGCTGAGTCCGCCATGCTCCAGCGGCGTCGGCCCGTCCCAGCGCGCTCGACGCAGGGCCATGCGCACCGCCGCGTCGAGTGCCGTCCCACGCGGCGTCCTCATGGCTTCTCCAGGGGGCCGCGGGGTCCCACGCGGTACAGGTAGTCCGCGATCCGACCGATGTGCTCGCCGGCGATTTCCCGCCCCGCGAACCGGGTGCGCATGAGTGTGTACTCGCCCACCCGCTGCCCCGCGGTGGCGCGGTACACGCTGATGTCCCACTCGTCATTGCTGCCCTGCCGCACGGCCTCGACCAGGCACGCCGTCCCGTCACGTCGGTGGACGAGGATCCGCAGCGCGCGGTGTGAGCGCCTACCGGTGGCGCCGATCACAGGGCCACCTCGGGGGTGGCCAGCGGTACGGCCGGCGCGTCGCGCCTCGCGCGCCGCCTCCACCGCCTCGAGGAGCCGTGACGGTCCCCTCTTCCCATTTCGGTCGATCATGTGTCCTCCTGAGTGTGAGTGGATAGTACCTCGGGCGTGCCGGACCGGCACGCTGAAACTTGCCGGGCGAGCAATTCCCCACTACGATGGATCAGGAGGCGAGTCGATGATCGGACCACGACTGCGAGCATTGCGGGTCGACGCAGAGCGATGGGCGGGGCGATCGCCCACACTGGCGGATGTGGCCAGCGAGCTCGGGGTCGACGAATCCACGGTGAGCCGGTGGGAGACGGGGCGCCGCTCGATCCCCGCCTCGGTGCTGCCGAGGTGGCTGGCACTGCTGGCTGCGTCTCCGGGTGAGCGGGCTCGATTGCTGGAGGTGTCGCCATGAGTCGGGTCGCTCGCAAGATCGCCACTCGGAGATTGACGCAGTGGCTGTCCGGGATGTCCTGCTCGATGGATCGTGCGTGGCTGCTCGAGCAGCTCCGGGCACATGGGAGCTGGGTGTCGATGCGCGAGCTGCTCTCGATGGGTCGAGCGCGAGATCTCACCGCGCATCAAATGCGCCATGATCTGGCGGCACTCCGTCGCGCCGGCGAAATCGAGCGCCGCGGCGGAAAAACCTGGGCGACAAAGGTGGAGTGGCGGGCCACGCCGGAGGTGGAGCCATGACCTACGCGATCCGCGGATGGCGTGCACGTCGTGAGCCGGGGCCCGCCGGTTGGGTGCACGTGAGTCGGATCCGTCGGATCCGGCGGTCCAACTGGGCTCCGGGTGCGGTGGTGTCGCTGGCGCGCTCTCCGGGCATGCTGGCGCGAGCAGCCGAGCACTGCCGTACCCGTCCGCATCCAGGATCGGACGCGGCCTGGGGTGAGGGCCAGCTGTACTTTAGCCCGGTCAGCGGATGCCCAGCTGGGCGCTCGCGTAGATGGCGCCGTTGGGCTGGCCTCGATGAATGACGCGACCACCCGCGTACTCGCCCTCCTGAGAGCGGTGCACGGCTCGCTGGTGCTGACGCCACGCGACGTGGCACTGTGCATCGGGACGAGCGAGCGATCCGTCTCCGGCGCGATCGGCTGGCTGTGGCAGCGCGGGCGGATCGGACGCTGGTGTGGACCCAGGGGGCGAGGATGGGTTGCACTGACCGGCGAGCCCAACGTGAAAGTGCCGTGATCTACGGGTCGATCTGCTCGGGGATCGAGGCCGCGTCGGTGGCGTGGGAGCCATTGGGATGGCGACCTTCATTTTTCGCGGAGATCGCGCAATTCCCGCGCGCGGTCCTGGAGCATCGCTACCCGGGCGTGCCCCTGCACGGTGACTTCACGACGATCAAGGAAGGACAATATGCAGCAATCGATCTTCTCGTTGGCGGCACGCCCTGTCAGTCCTTCTCGATCGCTGGACTCCGTGAAGGGATGGATGACGACCGCGGTAACCTGGCCCTCGAGTATTGCCGCCTGGCTCGACGCCTGCGGCCCAAATGGGTGGTATGGGAGAACGTGCCCGGCGTCCTGTCATCGGGAGGAGGACGGGACTTTGGTTCCATCATCGGGGCGTTGGTCCAGCTCGGGTATGGCATGTGCTGGCGAGTCCTGGACGCTCAGTACGTCCGAGTGGACGGCTACCCTCGTGCCGTCCCACAGCGACGGCGCCGTGTGTTCGCTGTCGGATGTGCTGGAGGAGCTTGGCAGCGTGCCGCCGCGGTACTTTTCGAGCGTGAGAGCCTGTCGGGGGATCCTCCTCCGCGCCGAGAGGCGGGGCAGGAGACTTCCTCGGGCATTGCGGCAGGCGCTGGAGGCGGTGGTGCGGCGCGGCGCCTGAGTTCCGGGCAGCGGTATGATGCCGAGACCGAGACGCCCCTGCCGATAGTCTTCGATCCTCGACAGATCACGTCCCCCGCTCATCGCATGGTGATCGAGCCGGGCCGGCCTTGCTACACGCTGCACACGCGACCCCCCGCGATCACCGCCTTCCACAACCGTCAAGATCCGGATCCGTCTGGTGCTGTGACGCACCCCCTGGGCGCGAGCGATAATGGGCTGGGTGTTCTCCAGGATGCCGTGGTACGCCGCTTGACCCCGCGGGAATGCGAGCGACTACAGGGATTCCCGGATGACTGGACGCGGGTGCCCTACCGCGGTCGCCCAGCCGAACGATGTGCGAATACGCCGCGCTACCGGGCGATTGGAAACTCGATGGCGGTCAATGTCATGCGCTGGATCGGACGTAGGATCGACCTGGTCGAGGATCTCACCTCATGACCGATCGCCTCGTGATCGCTGCGCAGACCGAGGAGCTGTTCGTCGAAATCGTCGAAATGTTCGATCCGATCGTCCAGCTCGGGCTCGTGCGCCTGCGTACGTGCGAGCAGGTGGTGACCGTGTACGGCCCACACGATGTGCTCGACGAGATCCGCGCCGCCATGCTCGCGGCGGGCGGTGCAGAGTGCGGCCTGGCGGGTGAGGCGTGATCTGGACGGCGCGACGTGCTAGCATACGTGCAGCCGGGTGATCACCGGTGAGGCCGGCCCCCGGGATCCGTTTCTCCCCCCGGGGCCGCGCCGCCCCCCCGGCGGCAGGTCACTCGAGAAACGCAGGAGGAGCGGATGTCGATCATGTTGCACTTGCGCGCCGACGACTGGCCCGATGTGGTTGCCGTGCTCACCCGCAGCGGGAAGCCGTGGCCGCGGGTGGCTGCCGATTGCGATCTCGAGTGGTACCAGGCCACCACCGGAAAGCGCCCGGGCCGCTGGCTCTTGCAACGTCGCTGGGGGTGGAGCGACTGGCGAGTCCGTCGGCGACTCGCCGAGGTGGAGCGGCGCAGTTGATGGCCGGGGGATGGGCGCGGATCGAGGGGGCCTGGTGGGAGGCGATCGCCGAGACCCTCCCGAAGCCATGGCCTCATGAAGCGGTGATGATGGATCTGCGGTGGTGGAGCGACACCCGCGCCGGACGAGTACGCCCGGGGAGGCTGGTGTGCGCCAGACGCTGGGGATGGAGCGACTGGTGTGTGCGGCGCGTGCTGCGGGACGACCAGGAGTGGCGTGATCCGTTCGCTTCCAGCGACCCCACCGGCACCCCTACCGGTCGCCTACCGGTCAAGGACGGAGCAACGTCGGATATCGGGCGGAAAACTACCGGGTGCCTACCGGGCCCCGATCGGTCACCTACCAGTCGCCTACCGGTCGAAGACGGAGAAACGTCACATATCGAGCAGAAAACTACCGGGGTACCTACCGGTGCACCTACCAGTGCGCCCACCGGTCACCAGCGGCCCCGCCAGTCACCTTCCGATCACCGATCGGTTCCCGACCAGTCGCCTACCGGTCGCCTACCGGTGACGCACGGAGCAACGCCGGATATCGGGCGGAAAACTACCGGGTGCCTACCGGTTACCGGCGCCAACACCGGGCCCCTACCGGGCCCCTACCGGTCGCCTACCGGTCGCCTACCGGTCGAAGACGGAGCAACGCCGGATATCGAGCAGAAAACTACCGGGGTACCTACCAGTCGCCTACCGGCCCATTATAGTTACACGCGCCCGAAACCCAACAAACCCAACAAACCCAACAAGGAGAGAACAATACATGTCGAGTCCGTTCCGGACATCGACGTTGTGCGTGATGCCCCAACACCGATCAACGGCCAGGCGTTCTCGATAGCCGCAGCCCGGTGGAAGCAGCTGCTGCCGGGGGGCCCCATGCCCCGCAAGGGACGCGGCCAGGGCGTGCACCTCGCGGCCCGGCTCCGGGAGCACGGGCTGCAGGCGGTACTCGACGTGCTGACCTGGGCCACGGAGAGCGATCACGAGCGGGCGGTGTTTCTCCGGGAGCGCGGGTTGTCGTTGCTGACGCTCATGCGGCCGGCCAACTTCGAGGCGTACCTTGGCTTCGCTCGAGGCCCGGCGTCTCGATCGCGAGCCAGCCCCAGCTCGAGAGGTGCGCATCCCCCCGCCGAGCCGACGGCCGAGGAGCTCGAGGCGTACGAGGCATTTGATCCCGACACCCCGGTGGCATCGATCCCACCCTCCACGGAGTGGCAGTCATGACCGATTGGACGGACATCCCAGAAGTGATCGACCGCCGAGCCGGGCCTCTGCGCTCAGCCTCTTCGGGTGTTCAGCGACCGCCACCAGAGCGGTGTGGCTGCGGGCAGGAGTGGCCGGCGATCTGGTGGCGGAGCTCGCGCCCCGAGTTGATCCGCTCGAGGTGGTGTAGGCCGGTGGTCGATCCGTGCGCGGACTGCGCACCGGAGGCCGAACGACAGCAGAGCCTGGCTCGCCTCGAGCGGCGTCAACGCGCTGCGGGGTTGCCTCCTGGCCTTCGTGGCTGGAGCTTCGACCGGCTGCAAAAATCTCGGCACGGGGAGCGCACCGACGCCTTCCGCCAGCGGATCACGGCACATAATCGACGGCCGGGTGCACGCAGGATCCTCGCCGCGACGCCGGCGAACACGACCGCGATCGTTCACCTGCGGGGGTGGACTCCTCGGATGGGCTCGGTGTTCCTGCACGGGCCACCCGGGACTGGCAAGAGCGTACTGGTGGCCGCGTTGTGCACGCGCTTCCTGTCGGGCCGGCGCGGGATGGCTCCGCTCCACGTCGAGATCGCCGCGGACGGTCGTCCCGCCCCCTGTCTGCCCGGCGCACTGCAATTCGCCGGCGCCCCCTCGGTGGAGGTGCATTATTTGGACGAGGAGGAGCTCGTCGATCGGCTCAAAATGCGATGGAGCGGCGACAAGGATCCGCTTCGGGTGATCGCCTGCACGCAGGTCCTGGTGCTGGATGATCTCGGAGTGCTCGATCGGGGCACGGTGGGGCACGGGATCGCCGTCCAGGCGGTAGAGCGACTGGTCGCGTACCGATATGACCACCGCCTGCCGATGGTCATCACCAGCAATCTGACGTGGGACGAGATGGTCGAGAGTGACCAGCCGGCCTACGGGCACCGCGTTGCCTCGCGACTCGGTGAAATGTGCGAGGGTCGGGGGCTACGTCTCGGCGGTATCGACTGGCGCGAGGAGCGGGTGGCATCATGAGCGCATGCATCACGTGTATTGTGCCCGGGCAGCCAATTGCCAAGGGGCGACCTCGGTTTTCGCGTTACTCGGGAGGGGTGGTGACGACGTACACGCCATCGCGGACGGTGGCCTACGAGCAAATGGTCGCGCTCTGCGCCTCTCGGGCCGCGGCGCACCACGCGATCGGTGCGCCGCTCCGCGATGCAGTGTCGCTTCAGATCGTCGCCGTGCTCCGCCGCCCAAAGCGGTTGCACCGTCGGTCCGATCCGCGAGGTCGCATTGCTTGTGCTGTCCGGCCGGATCTGGACAACGTCGTCAAGGCGGTGCTCGATGGGCTCGTGCGAGGCGGGGTGCTCGTCGATGATCGGATCGTGGTACAGATCCACGCCGAGAAATGGTATGCGGCGGTGGAGGAGGGACCGTGCTGCGAGATCACGGTCGAGAAAACATGCTAGCCCTCTCGCAGGACGGGCCGCGCCCGGTCGGTGGGATGTGCGGCTACCCGTACGCGGTGTGGACCACCGGCGGGGCGTGCTAGGATGGCTCCTGGAGGACTCATGGCCGACAAATCGGTTGGCTCGACGCGGGCGAGGGCTGTTGACGCGGATGCGCTGCGATGGGTTGATCCGACCGAGCTGACGCCGTGGGAGCGGAATCCTCGAGTCAACGATCATGCGGTCCAGGCCGTGGCGGAGTCGATCCAGCGCTTCGGGTTTAGCGCGCCGATCGTCGCCCGTACCAACGGCCAGGTGATCGCGGGGCACACGCGACTCAAGGCGGCGCTCCGGTTGGAGCTCGATCGTGTCCCGGTGCGATACCTCGACCTGCCCGAGCACGAGGCGCACCTGCTAGCGCTCGCCGACAATCGGCTCGGCGAGGATGCCGAGTGGGATTATCTGGAGCTCGAGCGGCTGACGTCCGATCTGGACCTGACCGAGGCGGGCTTCAGCACAGCTGAGATCGACGAGATCCTGTCCCCGGTCGAGGAGAAAAGGCGTGGATATATGGGGCCGATGACCGTTCCTCCGTCACCGCGGCTCATCACCGTCCAGATCTACATCGACGTGCGCGACACCGAGACGATCGAGCGCGCGCTGGTCGAGGTTGGCGGCACTCGTGGTGATGCACTGCTCACGATTTGCTCCGAATGGTTGGAGGCGCGTTCTGGCCCGAAATGACAACGGCAGCTATATCCGCAAGCAGCAGCTCAGGCGCCGACTGCGCGAGAAGTTGGGCGATGATGCCTGCGTGCTCGAGGGGTTCACCGGCGAGGGGCGACTGTACCGAGGGTGCTGGGCCGGGCTCCGAGGAGCCACGATCGATCTGGACGGCGACAAGGTGGCCGCCGCCGCCGCGGAGCGTCCCACCTGGGCGGTGTACTGTGGTGACACGGAGCAAGCGTTGCTCGCTGGGTGGATGGCCCACGTGCCGTGGGACGTTCTGGACCTGGACCCCTACGGGTCGCCGTGGCATTTCCTCCAAGCGTGGTTCGTCTCGAGCCGCGTCCGCGCCAGCACGACTCACGTCATGGTGACCGATGGCTTTTTCACGCGGCGAGGGCTGGCTTTCCCGTGCCGAGCGTTGTGGCCGACCGCTCGTCGAGAACGGATGACGATCTCGACCCGCATGTACGAAGACACGGTCAGAGAGCGCCTCGGGCAGTGGGCGCGTGACGCGGGATGCACGATCGGGAGGCTGGACTCCATTCCCGACCACATGATGCGCCTGTACCAGATCGAGGTTCACAGCAGCCGGGGCTGCTCCTCGAGTGTCGGCATCGCGTGATGCAGGCGCCCGTCCAGCACCGCGAGCTTCCCGCCACGCTTGGCCGCCTTCGTCGTTCCGCGCCCGCCGAACTGCTTGAAGAAATACGGGATGCCGGCAGCTTCGCAGGCGTCTCGCAGCTCTCGGAACCAGTCGATCCGTGCAGGCCTGGCGAGGAAGCCGGCCTCGCCGCCGGCGATGACCCAGCCGATACCGGCCTCGAGCAACTCGAGTCCGAGGTCGTCGACGGTGCCGCCCTTGGGGACCAGGCTCCCGAGCAGAGGCTCTGCCGAGATCATGCGCACGGTCCGAGCGTCACCCGCGGCCGACAGCGCCGTCAGACGCGGCGCGATCTTGCGCGTGCCTTCGACCACCTGCCGGTTCTCGACCGACGTGCCAGGCAGAACATTGTGTGGCCACGCGCCCAGCTCGCGTACGACGAGCTCGGTGATCGACCGCCACCGCTCGGGCCGCTTGGTCAGCACCTGGTAGCGATGCTGCGGCGTTTCCGCCATCGTGCGGAACACCGAAGTGATAAACCTGTCCGGCACTCGCGAGTGCAGCAGGTCCGACATCGAGTTGACGAACACCCACTCGGGCTTCCGCCACCCGCGAGGTTCGTCAATTTTGTCCCAGTGCAGCGTCGGCTCGAAGCCGTAGGTATACCGGGGGTTCCCCATCGCCTGGAGGCGCTTCGCGAGCGTCTCCGCGTAGCAGTGTGTGCATCCAGCGCTCACCTTGTTGCATCCGGTGACGGGGTTCCATGTCCTGTTCGTCCACTCGATCCCGCTCTCGCCGAGCGGCTTGTTGTACTTCGTCATGCTGACCCTCCTGCCCGGAGCGTATCACGGAATAGTCAGCGTAGCAACTGGGTTCTCGTGGAGGTGGCGTGATGCCGAAGGGTCCGTACAAGTACAAGCCGGAGGTGCTCGATCGGCTGTTCAGGGCGCTCCGACTCGGAGCGACGCGGGAGCATGCGTGCGGTGCGGCCGGGATCGGAAGGCAGACCTTCTACGACTGGATCGCCCGTGACCGAAATGGGGATCCGGAGTACGCGGGCTTCATTGTGCGGTTGCGGGAGGCCGAGGCGAACCAGGCCGTCCGAGATCTACTCACGCTCGAGAAGGCGGCCGCCGACGGTGACATCAAGGCGGCGATGTTTCGCCTCGAGCGATCGAGGGGTTACACGCGTGGGCGGACAGAGCGACCAGACTGGGGCGAGGAGAGCCGCGAGGCGGATCCGAGCCGCCTGACGCCCGAGGATGTTTTGCAGATGTGGTGCGAGCGTGCTCCACACCGAGTCGCCCATCTCCTGGCCGAGGCCGCCGGGCGCAAGGAGGACTGACGTGGAGTCGGCCGCGGCGGGTGTGGCGGTGGCCGACGCGTACCCCGGCGCGTTCTACTCGCCCGGGCCGACGATCTCGCGCTTCATCGCCTCGCGACATTACCGCGACCTGCTGAGGGCGCCGAACCAGGTAGGCAAGACGCTCGCCGGCGCCAAGCGAGCGGACGCGTGGAGCCTGATGCATCCCGGGTCGGTGTTCGGTGTGCTGGTCGCCGATCTCGAAAATCACTATCCGGAACTCTCCGTCAAGGTCGCGGAGGTGATCACCTGGCCCGAGATAGACCCGGCCACGATCTACGTGGATGGCCGTGGATTCTACCTGCACGGCCGTCGTGGAATCAGGTACAAAAACGGTGTCCGCTGGCTGTTCCGCTCGGGTGGTGGGCCGGTCCAAGGACTCGAGGGATTCACCGCTGGTGCGGCCTGGGTTGACGAGGTCGCCCGGCCCGCCAACTACTACGCCTTCGTCCGTGGGGTCCACGGTCCGATCTGGCAGACCCTGACGCCGATCGGGCGAGATCCGGCCTGGGTCCGGGCGCGTGTCGAGGGAGATCCAGCCACCGGCGAGCCCCCCGAGGAGGACTGGCATCAGTACGTGCCCGAGCTGTCCGTCACCGAGTGCCCGTGGCGAAGTGAGGCGGAGATCCGGGCCATGGTCGCCAAGTACGATCCGATCGAGCGTCCGCAGCGAGTACGGGGCGAGTGGGAGGGGCCCGCCCGAGATCGACGCTTCACCGCGATGCACGCCGACTGCATCGTGCACGACGATCCGACGGACTACCTGTGGGCCGGGATCGGGATGGATCACGGGGAGAATGCCGGGCGGGAGTACGCGGCTCTGATCGTGTGGGACGACCAGACCGTGACGGTGATCGACGAGTACGTCAATCCGACCGCCACCGATCCAGAGGCCGACGGGGTGAGCGTCGCTGCGATGCTCGAGCGTCGGTCGGTTCCCTTCGCGCGGATCAAGCTGTGGCGCGGAGATGCCAATTCCGCGGGCAAGGGCAGCGTGGGTGAGAGCGTCAACCAGCAGCTCGGTCCGGTACTCGGACGCTGCTTCGGGGTGCCGCAGGTGATGGTCACCGTCCCAGCCAAGGCCAAGGGGAGCGTCGCCTTCGGCGAGCGATGCATCAACATCGCGCTCGAGCGGCGCGAGCTTCGAGTGCACGCCCGCTGCAAGCGCTTGATCCGCGCCCTGTGGCACTACCAGGCGGCGGGTCCGCGGGACCCGGAGAAAGATCCGATCGACGGCCTACGCTACGTGTTGCTCGAGGCGCTCACCCAGCCAACTCGCCCGAGCCGGTCGATCTACCTCGGCGCCAGGCCGCTCCCCTCGCTGCGGTTCAGCGCCGGCCCTCCGGGGCTGCATGGCTACTGACCCTTCGGTGCCGGTGATACCACTGGCGGACCGAGTGCCTGGACCGGTGGCGTAGGCAGTCCGGTGGCAGTCGCCAGTGCAGCGGCGTCGGCCTGGCGGGACTGGTCGAGCTCGGCGGCGACCTCGGCCTCGTAGGTGGTCGGATCCGCATCCGCTGGGACGATCCCGATCCGCTGGAGGTGCTGCACGATGTCGACGGCCTTCAGCCCGCCGAGCTGGCGCGCGTCGACGAGCGACTGGATCTCGGCGGCCGCGTTGATCGGCAGCACCGGTGGAGCACTGACCACTACTCCGGGTGCTTCGGGATCCCACGCTCGTCCGTCCTCGAGCGCCAACGCGTAGCCGCTCACCCGTGCCAGCGTCGCGAACCACCGACCCCGCACGGACTCGATCTTCGTCACGTACTGCTGCGCGCGGAAATTGAGCGATGATCCAGAGGCCGCCGCCGAGCTGTCCGAGAACAGAAACTCCGGCAGCGTTTGCCGGGCCTGCTCGCGAGCATACTTGGCCGCCTCGAGCAGTGTGGTCACGCCCTGCATCGCCGCCTCGACGTACTCGACCCGGCCATCGGATGCGACGCCGTTCAGGATCCGACCGAGCGCGAACAGAGCGCCGCCGCCGCTTTCGATCTGGCTCCCGAAGATCGCGAGGAGCGGGTTGGCGTGACGATTTCCGATCGCGGAGATCTGCGTCAGCAGGCTGTCGACCATCGACAGCGGCGCGTCGAGTCCCTGCGCCGCCCAGAGGCCGTGACTCGGATCGGTGTACGGCGTCATTTGCAGCTGTGCGAGTGGCACGACGCCGAGCCCGTGCTCGCCGCTCGCTGCCTCGTCCAGCTTGCCGTCCACGTAGACATCCACGCGATCAGGGGTCAGGACTCGGGTGTAGGTATGCGCCGCCCCGTCGTCATTCTGCACTTCGCCGTGAGCAGAGATCTGGGCCGCGTCGAAGTACGGCGCGGAGATGACCGCGCGCACCAGCCGCAGCCCCGTGTCCCGATCGTAGTCCAACGCTTTGATCCAGCGGGGATCGTAGGCGACGAGGACCGGCCGGTATGGCTTGCTGCTCGAGGTGCGCACCGCCTCGAGCGAGAAGTCGCCCATCGACGCGCCCCACCGAACCCACGCCTCCCGACGCTCTGCTACCTGGCTCCGCTTCCACAGCCTGGCCGCCGCTTCCGCGAACCGCATGGCCGTGGCGCTTTCGATGCTTGGCTGGAGTGTCCACGACGTGCCGCAGATCCCAGCGGTGTCCATGTCGACGACATGCTGCACGTCGCGCGTCAGTCGGCGCGTCTCGCTGATGATGTTGCCGCTGGGATCCAGCGCCCGGAACAGACGCTGGTCGACGATCTCGCCCAGGCTGTAGGGCTCCCCGAGGTAGGCCATCTCGCGGCGCGTGTAGTACGACGCCCACTCGTCTTCCGTGGTCGGCATGGACGATTGGACCTGCGCCTCGGCGTCGTGGGTGCGCGACGACCGCCCACCGAAGCTGCGTAGACCCTGCGCCCAGGACAGTACAGACATGGTACCTCCGCTGCCGCCATCCTGTCACAGGCGGACGGCGTCAGTGACATAATGTCTTGACGCGGCGATGTGTGACGCGGTAGGACAGCCATGGACAGCCGAGAGGCCGTCCTTCCACCCGTCGGCCGCCGCGACGACATCCCGGGCGATGTGCGAGGACGCCGAGTGTCCCCTGACGACTTACAGACGGATGGATCCACCACGAGTGCAGGAGGCGGGGATGCCCGCTGACCAGACGGCTACGTCCGAGACCGAGACCGAGACCGAGGGCGAGACCGAAGCGAAGGAGCAGGAGACCGCCGAGGCCAAGAAGCTGGTCCCGATCAGCGCGCTCCAGGCCGAACGCACCGCGCGCCAAGAGCTGGCGGCCGAACTCGAGAAAATGAAGGAGGCGCAGGTTGCCCGCGAGCGAGCGGCCGCTGAAGAGGCGGGCAAACACAAGGAGCTGTACGAAGCCCTCAAGCCGGAGCTCGCGGCGGCCAAGGAACAGATCGCGGCCTACGAGATGCGCGAGGCAACTCGAGTCGAGGCACTGGCCGCGCGCAACGCCGCCCGGATCGAGGCGCTCCCCGAAGCCTACCGGAGCCTGGTGCCCGAGGGTCTCGACGAGGACGACCGGTCGCTCCAGATCGAACGGATCGAAGCGATCGTCACGGCGGACGAGCATCGTCCCGCCGGTACGCTGGGCAGCGGAGGCGGGAGTGCGCAGATCCCGGATGCCTGCAAGCAGCAGGCCGCCGATAATCGCCGAGACCCGAAGTGGTGGTTCGAGCACGTCTGGAGCACTGCTGCCGCGAAGAAGCGGCGTGAAGCCAAGACCTAGCCTCGGGGATCCCGGGGCCTCACCCCGAGGATGATCTCATGAGTTCCCCTCCCTATGGATACCGCCATGGGCCGCGCGTCCCGCGGCGGCTGCCGGTCGATTCTTCGACCTCCGACATCGCGGTCGGTGACCTCATCACCGAGGGCACGGCCGGTTACTACCAGCAGGCCGCCGCCGCCGCGGGGACCGTGATCGGCGTCGCGATGGAGGCCGTCTCATCGCCTTCGGCCGATGGCGACGCAAGCATCCTGGTCGACGTGTCCGACCAGAGCGTCTACGAGTACGCCCCCGATGCCGGCACCGTCACCGAGGCGCTCGTCGGTCATCTTTGGGACGTGGGTGGGGCCGAGTCCGTCAACATCGCCTCGAGTCTCGACGACACGCTCTACTGTGTCGGCGTCGACACCGACGCGAACACGGTTTTTGTCCAGCTCAACATCCGCGCCAACGCGACCTGATCGGAGTTCACCATGGCCGATATCTCCAACGTCCCCGAGCTGGTCGACCGCACCGTCTATCCGCTCATGTTCGATACCTACGAGCGCCAGCCCAACGTGCGGGAGCAGCTCTTCCCCGTCGCGGCGGTCAGCAAGTTCGGTGATCCCTACGGCGTCAAGGGCTCGGTGATCACAAACGTCCAGCGGCCGATCGAGGTCCACGACGGCGAGGAGAGTCCCGCGACGGACATCAAGTCCGGGTACACGTACTACCTCAAGATCCGCGAGATCTCGCGTCGGATCGACATCCCCCGCCGGATGATGGAATCCAGCAATGCGGTCGGTCGTGTCACTTCGCTCCTGGCCCAGATCGGGGCCGGGTGGGGTGAGACGTTCGCCCTGTGGAAGGAGGACTTCGTCGCGGACATCTTGCAGAAGGGCAGCCTCACCGCCGGCGATCGGGCGCGGTTCGACAACAGCTTCCCGAACGAGGCGGATCCTCATGCCGGCTTCATCTTCGACGGCCTGCCGCTATTCGACACGGCGCACACGCTTGCCGCTGCGTCGGGCACCTACGCCAATCACGTCGTGTCCTCGGCGCTCACCAGTGCCAATCTCGGCACCGCTCTCGACGCCATGCGCGTCACGAACGCGGTCTCCGAGACCGGCGAGCGGGTGGCGATCCGGCCAGATACGCTGCTCGTCCCGGCGGGCTCGATGGGCCGGACCGCGCGGACGCTGCTCAACAGCGCGCTCCTGCCAGGTGGCTCGAACAACGACATCAACACGCTGAATGGAGAACTCAGCGTAGTCGAGTGGGCTCACCTCGACGACTCCGCCTCGGCATCCGCCTGGTGGCTCGTCCAGCGGGGCAAGGGGATCCAGATGTACGACAGCGGCGCCCCGCTGATCGAGACCGCGTTCGATCAGAAAGCCAAGCAGTGGTTCGTGGTTGCGACTTCGTTCTTCGGCGCCGCCTGCATCAACTGGCGCCACTTGTACCTGGCCAACAAGGCCGCCGCCTGATGGCCGCCGCTGCCGATCGCCCGGATCAGGGGCACACACCGACGCGCCAGGACGCGGAGCGGGCGATCGGTGGCGGGGCACTCCCGGTGCCCGGCGAGACGCTCACTCACATCCTGGCAGCGCTGCTCCGGATGGAAGATCTGCTCGACGCAGCCAGGGTGGCCGCGACAGCCGCGCGCCCGCAGCACAAGGCCGGGCCGTCCAAGGCCCCGGCCGCCAAGACCGCGGTGAAGTCGTCCTCCACCCGCAAGCGCAAGAGGATCGGCTGATCGCACTGGAGGGGAAGCGTGGCGCACACCTACGATATCGGCACGGATCGAGGCCGGGTCCGCCTCGGGCTTGCCGACACACGCGCCCGCTCCGCCCAGTTCACCGATGCCGAGATCGATCACTTCCTCGCGATCGGCGGCACCGTCGACGAGGCGATCAACGAGGGCCTCCGGGTGTTGATGGCTGCGGCTTCGGCGCGCGGTGACGCCTCGAGAGCGGCTGCGCTCCGCGTCCTGCTCCAGACGCGAGGTGGTGAGATGCCTACCGTCGGCGTAGACTTCCCATCGGCGCTACCGATGGATGACGCCTACGTGGAGCCGTGACGTGACAGCGTTCCGCTCAGTCGAACAACCTCACCCCGACTATCTGGTGCAGGGGGTGGCCTGGACCATCGACCAGCCTTGGTTCAGCGGAGACGCTCCGACTCCGACCGCTCCCACCTCGGCGACGGTCACGATCCGCAACGCGGCGGGGACAGCCGTGGTCGCAGCACAGGTTGCGACAATCACCTCGAGCGTGATGACCTACGCGATCGACGCGGCGACGTTCGACGGCGAGACCGTCGGCGCACACTGGCAGATCGAGTGGACGCCGGTGTACTCGGGCGTCACTTACCCGCCGATCGTACGGCGTGCGTCACTGTGCCTGCGGGACCTGCCGTGCCCGATCTCGACTCGCAGCGTTCAGCTCGGGCACCCGGAGCTGATCAGCTATCCGACCGGACAGTCGTCATGGAGCCCGCAGATCGAGGAGGCGCACACCTGGGTGCTCCAGCAGATCGAGCGCACCGGTCGCCGCCCCGAGCTCGTGGTCGGTGCCGACACGCTGTACGAGGTCGAGGTGTACAAGGCGCGCGGCGTGATCTTCCGCCTGCTCGCCGCCATGCTCGGCGGCGACAAGTACATGGCGATCGCCGACTACTACGACCACATGCCTCAGACGACCGGACCGGATGATCCGGGCGGGCTCGCGCAGCGAGCATGGTCCGCCTGGCGGGCGGACTACGACACGGATGGCAGTGGACAGGTGGGGGCCGACGAGTCCGGCGCCCTGCTCTACCCAGCCGGCAGGGCCTGGTGATGTCGGAGGTACACGCCACCACCTGGTACTCCGACGGGCCGATCGATCTCAAGATCCAGTTCCCGACGGCCTCGCTGGTCAAGTCGCTTCAGGCGCTCGCCGGCGCGGGCTACGAGGCGCCAATCGCCGGTGGCTACAAAAGCGAGGTCCGCGCGATCGCCGACCATGTGGTGCACCGCGCGATCACCGAGCTGTGGCGAGACAAGTGGCGCGCTCAGTTCGAGCATCGATGGTACGCGATCGTGCACCGGCGCACGGGCCTGTCGGGCCAGTCCTTCGTCCTGTCGCGGCAGACCGGGTGGAGTCAGTCGGCGCCCGAGGGCGATCAGGAGTTCCGGTACCAGATCCGCAACACGGCGAGCTACGCCAATTTCGTGCATCGCTCCGGCTCGAAACGCACGGTCATGAGTTCCTACGTCAGGATCTGGGTGCGCTTGTTCGCAGTCGAGGCCGCGCAGCAGATCACCGCTCGATTCCAGGCCGCTTGGAAACCGATCCTCCAACAGGCCTTGCGCGCCGCCATCGCGCGCCGGCAGGCTCAGGCGCTCCGCCTCGAGACGTACAGACGTCTCGTCGCCGCTCGCCTGCGCCGGGCCATCGCGAAGCGGGCCGCATGATGGAGCGCCCCCGCTACCGCGCCCGCGAGTTGCTGCGCCGCGAAGTCGAGCGCAAGTTGCGCGCCGCCATCGAACGGCGCAAGCAGCGCCACCGGACCGCGATGGCGTTCCTGCTCCGCGAGGCCCTCCGCGCTCGTGGAGTGCGCTGATGGGGACGGACGCCGTCGCCAAGACCGCGATCGATGCGGTGGTCACCGCACTCGCCGGGATCGATGGTACCGGTGCATACAACCACGACTTCTCGGACTCCGGTCAGGTCACCCTCGGGGCGCCGAGCCAAGAGCCCGCGCGGCTGTCGATCCAGGTGCGCGGGGCGAGGCCGGACTGCAGCATCGCTGAAACAACCAACCGGTGGCGCTGGGACATGGGGTTCACCCTGGTGGTGTTCCTGGGCCCGGCTGTCGCGACACCCTCGACGCGGATCGCCGGTGCCCTGAACGCGATGTCCGACATCCATCGGGCCATGACCGTCGATCGCACCCTCGGTGGCGTGGTGCTCGACCTGAAACCGGACGGCGAACCGGAGATCAACGAGATCGACCCGGCCATCGGTGGCGATCTGATCTGGCCGTGGACGTGCTACTGGCTCACGTCGGGGGGGGCGTGATGGCACGGCACTGGTGGCACGATCGCTCGAAGTCATACCGGGTGCCGATCCTGGCTCGCAACGTCACCTCCGCGGCGGACTACATCACCGTGGTGCCGCAGACCGAGTGGGACGACTTCTGGTCGGCCATCGACGCCAACGGCTATGGGGTGTCGTTCTTCGGCCCGGGTGGTGAGGAAGCGTCCTACTTTCGGTACCAGTTCATCTACTCCGCGGCCTTCCAGGTCCAGTGGAATCGGTCGGCAGCCGTGGGAGACTGTGAAGTCGTCTGGTTCTACTACGACGACTCCGCCCCCGTCGACGAGTCGACGGCGATCACGACGACCACTCAACAGAACACGTCCGGCCCGGTGCTGGCTCGGATCGCGCCCGATCTGATCGCCGAGGCCGAGTCTCCCGGCGCGACCACGCCGAACCAGCGTGTCGTCAAGACCAGCACCGAGGACATCTTGATCTGGTGGGACATCACCGATCTACTCGGCCGTGCCGATGGCACGCTCAATGGACGGGAGGCCGGGGCCTACTACCTCGACTCCGTGCTGTTCGGGGCTGGGTACTCCGATGCGTATTCGGCCGGATCGGCGGCGGGCCTGGTCGACGCGAACTACTGCTCCATGGTCGAAACGCAGGATGGTCGCCTGTATTTTGGAATGTACTTGTCGGGCGGGGCCGCCGCGACCGACTACGAGCTCCGCCTTTCGCTCAAGCTGCGATTGATCGGTGACACCGCGACCGCCATCATTACAGACTCTCGCGCCCTGCTCTCGGTGCAGGACGTCGAGGAGGCCTAGGAGATCACATGGCTACCCCCAATGTCGGATCTGGAGCCGGGGTCATCGGCCTCGCACTGGAGACTGCCTACGGCACGGCCGCGGCGCGCACAAACTGGCTGGAGATCGACTCCTGCACGGTCCGTCGCGTCCGCACCGGAGCCGTCGCCCACAACATGGTGGCCTCAGGGTCCAAGGACATGGCTCCGCGAGCGCGCGCTCCGATTTCGGACTTGGTCCAGGGTTCGATCGCCGGCAAGCTCGCTTACGACGACTCCTCGATCTTCCTGCTGTATCACGCGCTCGGCAAGACCACCGACACGGGCGCGACCAGCCCGTACACGCACACGATCGAGACGACCACGCCCGACAACTGGCCGCTGTCCTTCACCCTCGAGCGCGCGTGGGGCCTGCGCGCCAGCACAAAGGATGCGGAGGTCTTCACCGGTTGCCGGATCTCCAAGCTCGCGCTGACCTGGGGGGTCGAGGGATACGTCACGTGGACAGCAGACATCGTGGGCCACGACAGCTCGGGCCGCACCACCCTGGGTGCGCCGAGCCTGCACACGAGCCCGACCTATGTCATGGCGCACCACCTCGGAAGCCTCACCTGGGACTCGATCGCGGGTGCGATCCGGGGCGGCACGCTGACCATCGATCGACACCTCGATATGGCGCGGGTCGACGGTTCGCTTGCCGGCAACAAGGCGTACCCGGCGCAGGCACTCGACGTGTCGCTCCAGGTGACACGCTTCTACGATGAGGTCACCGCCTACGCGAGCCAGCTCGCCGATACCAACGCGGCGCTCTCCCTGCAGTTCGACACGGGTGGGACCGAGACCCTGCAGATCGACCTCGCGAGTGCCGAGGCCACCGCCTACGATGATCCGGTGAGCGGGCCAGGCCTGTCCGAATACAGCATCACCTTCGTGGGGTTGGGTTCCGCGAGTGACGCAGCGTGTGTGATCACCGCGACGAACGGCAATGCACTGACCACGACCAACTGATAGATGGAGGGGATCGATGGGACTCGCAGAGATGCTTGCCGAGAGCGAGCACGAGTTCACCGTTGGCACGACGGTAGCCGGTGAGCCGTTGTGCTGGCGAGTTCGCCGCGCTTCGCCGTTCGAGGTGAGCGTCTACGGCGGCCTCCAGCTCACGATGCTTCCGGCTTCGGCGATCGTGCGCGGGATCCACGCGCTGCGCAACCAGATCTCGGAGCCCCAGACTGATGAGGAGATGGTCGACCAGGTCCAGCGCGATGCGCGGAGCGTCCCGCCCGCCAATTTGCGTCGGCTCTACGAGGCCAACGCCGCGCTGCTCAAGACGACCGTGATCCAGCTCCGCGTCGGAAGCGAGGACTGGCAGCCGGTACGGTTGCTGGACGATGACGATGTGGCCCCAGAAGGGTGCCTGGTGATCCGTCTCAGACAGCTGCCGCCAGGCGTGGCCGAGTTGCTGGCCTCCGAGATCTATGCCTGGAGCAGGGGGGGGGTGGAGGGTAGCGCTCTGCTCGAGCGGTTTCGCCCTGCATCCGGAGACGCTCCGCATGCTGGATGACATCGCCCGACGCTATGGCACGCGGCCCAGCTCGCTACTCCACGGCGACATGCTCGATCTCCAGATCGACTATCTCTGCTATGCCGCGGCAGACGAGGAGACGTTGCGCTTGATCCGCAGCAACCCCGATGCCGTCCGCCTCGTGCTGACACGGTAGGCGGCGATGCCCACCGAAACCATCCGGATCCGCGATGCTGCGAGCCCGCAGCTACAGCAGATCGCGATGCAGGCCGCCGCGGCAACCAGCGCTCTCGGGGCGACGCAGGGAGGGATGGCCGGGGCTGTCGGTCAGCTCGCGCAGAGCTTGATCGGACTCACGGGTCTCGGCGGTCCGCTCGGCCTGGCTGCGCTCGGGCTCTCCGTCCTCGCCGGAGCGGCGGCCGGGGCGGTGACGGGCGTGATCTCGGTGGTCCGCTCCGCGGCCGAAGCGGCCGATGGACTCGAGAGGCTCGGCAAGATCACCGATCGGGAGCGCGAGTCCACCCAGCGCGCCGCTCGTGCTCTTGACAGTGCCGACAGCGCGGGCGCCGCTCTCAAGGTCACGATCGCGAGCGAGCTCTCGCCCGCGGTAGCCGGGCTCGCCGCAGAGATGGATGCCGCCGCCACGGGCGCGCAGTCCTTGATCCGCAGTTTTGATTCTACCTTCGGGGCCGGGACTTTTGGCCGCATGCTGGTCGGCCTCACGACGGGTTCGGCGGGTCTGGGCGTGTTCGACCAGCTCGTAAAGGCGGGCAAGGATGCAGGCGAACAAGCCACCACCCTCGCCGAGCAGCAGAAGGAGCAGGCGCAGAATGCGGCCGTGATGGCGCAGGCAAAGAAAGATCAGGCCGCGGCCGAGGAGCGGATCGCCGAGGCAACCAGCGCCGATCCGCAGCGGACCAAGCTGGAATACCAGGTCAAGCTCGCCGACGCGGTCGCGGAGCAAGCCGCGGCTCGTTTCAGCGATGCGCAGGGCACCAGCGCCGAGGCCTCCGCCCTGCAGGCGATGTTTGCGGCCACCGATCTGCAGGCCGCGGCGGAGAAGGAGCTTGACCGGTACGTCCAGGACGAGACGGAGCACTGGCGCGAGCTGGCCAAGCAGCGACGAGCCGCCGCCAACGCCGCCAACCTGGGCGCGGTGGCTGCACTGTACCAGCAGTCATCCGACTCCAACCGACGGGTTGCGGGCGCGATGGGTGCGACGGTCGACAGCGCCAACCGAGGAGCGCTAGCCGGCGCAGCGCAGAGCGCGGCGTCCGCCGTCGACAATGCCCGGAAGGCCCAGGACTCACTCGCCAAGATCGCGACGGGCGCGAAGGAGGCCGCCGCCTCCACCCTGGCCGCCTGGCTCGACAGCTTCGACAAGATCCTCGCGGCGGCGGATACTTTCGCCGGCCGCTCACTCGCGGCACACAAGGCCCTCGGGTTGGCTCAGATCGTGGTGTCGACCGCCGCGGGGATCATGCGCGCTTACGAGGACCTGCCGATCTACCTTGCGATCCCGGCTTCGATTGGGATCCTGGCGACCGGGATCGCGCAGGGCGCGGTAGTGGCCGGTGCGCACCTCGGGAGCGGTCCGGGTGCCGCGCGCGCTCCGTCGCAGATCGCGGCCGGGAGCGCCGGTCCGTCTGGCTTCTCGCCTGGCGGTCAGAGCGGATCGAGCGTGGCGGCGGTGGGTGGTGGAGGTCAGAGCCGCAGCGCTCGAGGTGCATCCATCCAGGTGCAGTCCGTCGGAGGCTATGTGCCCCTGCGCGACTTCGTCCACGCGTTGAACCGGGCGATGAAAAAGCATCACATCGTGCTGGATGGGTCGTGAGCAACGCATATCTGTACTACTACCCGGAGCCGGGCTACGGCCTGGAATCGATCGATCTCGGCGGCTCGTTGTCGGCCATCCAGACGCAGAGCGCGCGCAACGTGAGCGGAGGCCGGTGGGAAACAATCAAGGCGTCCATCGAGGGGATCACCTCGCAGAGCATGGTCGCATCACTTCGGACGTTCGAGGCGATCTGCGAGGCATCGGGCCTGCAGCGCTCACTCGGTGGTCAGGTGCAGGGCGCGATCCCCTTCGGGTTGTCCGCCGATCACGCCAAGGCGTGGGCGGGGTACCTGGTTGGCGAGGGGCGCCCGGGGCAGATCGCGCTGAAAATCGGCAGCAACGCCTGGAGTGCATACAGCAGCGGCGCGGCTCTGGCGGCGGGTGACTGGATCGTGATCGAGAATGGATATCCCGACTTCCGCTGGGAGAGTCGCCAGGTCGCCAGCGTCAGC
>Ga0114931_10002517_pt1 | contig 23281 bp, 38 predicted proteins | sample 2SBtaG_FD_89579 | JGI IMG/M metagenome (GOLD analysis project Ga0114931, IMG submission 89579) | Deep subsurface microbial communities from Kolumbo volcano to uncover new lineages of life (NeLLi) - 2SBTROV14_V59a metaG | ecosystem: Environmental > Aquatic > Marine > Volcanic | place: Kolumbo... | reverse complement strand
CTGGCGAGGAAACTGCTGCACATAATATATGGAATGCTAAAAACAAATACAAATTACAAGCCTGAGCTTGTACATATTCCTATGTGAGTGCTTGACTTTAGTATAACGAGTCTGCGGGGTTTGTAATTGGGTTGTTGCAGTTGTTAATAGATAGAGTTAGTATAAAAGTAATGCCAAGTAGAAAAGAACCTTTTGTAACGGGAAATATCTATCATATTTTTAATAAGACTATTGATAGGAAAAGAGTTTTTCAACAGGATACTTACGCTAGAGCTTTTTATGATAGGTTGATTTATTATCGTTCAACTCAAGCTATCATAAGTTTTTCAAATTTACCAAGATTAAAATCCAAGGATTTGCAATATCTTAAAATTAAAATTGATTCTAAAGAACACTTTCAAGTCGAGGTATTCAATTATTGTCTAATGCCGAATCATTACCACCTATTAGTAAAACAGCTTAGAGATGATGGCGTTAAAAATTTTATGTCTAAAACCACTAATTCGTTTACAAGATACTTGAATGTTAGAGAAAAGAGGCAGGGTCAAATTTTTCTAAAAGACTTTAAAGCACAAAGAATTATCTCTGACGAACAGCTTATGCATATTTCAAGATATATTGATTTGAATTATTATTCGAGTGGATTAGTTAGTAATTTAGAAGATTTAACTAGATTGACTTGGCTTGGGTTTCCAGCATATTTAGGAATTAAGAAGGATAGTCTAGTGAATGCTAACCCTATATTAGGTATGTTTAAAGATAAGCAGGAATACAAAGAGTTTGTCTTTACTAGGGCAGAGTATCAGAAAGAGTTAGCGTACATAAAACAATTTGAAAAAGCTTAAATTCCTGTGCCTAGTCATTACAAACCCCGCAGGTTTGTAATTTGTAATTTAGTCTAAGAGTTCTTGTCTTTCAAAAGTTAAAAATTTATAACTAGCAAGATCAATGTTATACAGTTGTAAAGATAAGTTATTTACACTTCCTTTTAATCCTTTTTCAAAATTAAGTCCAAGTTTTTTTACAATATTTTCTAAAGTTTTTTCATCTGGTGTTTCAATTTCTAAAAATGGATCAATTAGTGGCCACTTATCTATACAAAATTCAATTTTATCTAGTTTGTACATTGTTCTAATATTTTCTTGATATCGCAAATTAGAATCAGAAATTAAATTGTTTTTTATAAACCATTTAATAAATAGTTTTCCTTCAACAAAATCTTTGATAAACATTTCTTGTTCTAGTAAATGATTTTGCCAGTTTCCATTTGATTCTTTAATAGTAATTGAGGCGCCAGTTGGTGTTGTTCTAAGTCTGATAAAACTATGATCGTTAAGCTCGCAAATTAATCGTTTATATAAAAACTTATCCATTATCTTTTTTGCACCAAGTGTTTCTATTGTATTAGTGATTTTTTGTATATCAATTTTTGGGAATTTTAATTCATATTCAATTTGCATGGTAAAAATATTAACAACACATTATAATAATGTGTAGCAAATCATTGACCTTTTGGTATAAATTTGTTAGTTTTCTAAGCTGTTAAGCCTAATATTTTTAGGCAAGTATTTTTTTAATTTAATTGATAAATGGCACAAGATATTAAAAACAAACAGATAGATTTAAAAGACGTTCGAAATATTGGCATTATTGCACATATTGATGCAGGTAAAACCACTACTACTGAAAGAATTTTGTACTATACAGGTAAAACGTACAAAATCGGAGAAGTACACGAGGGAGCTGCAGTTATGGATTGGATGGAACAAGAAAAAGAACGCGGTATTACAATTACTTCAGCTGCAACTACAACATTTTGGAATAACCATAGAATAAACATTATAGATACTCCTGGGCATGTAGATTTTACTGCAGAAGTTGAAAGATCGCTTAGGGTTTTAGATGGTGGAGTAGTTGTTTTTGATGCAAAAGAAGGTGTTGAACCTCAATCAGAAACTGTTTGGAGGCAAGCTGATAAATACAACGTTCCAAGAATTTGTTTTATAAATAAAATGGATAAAATCGGTGTTGATTATTTTGCAGATATTGCAGATATAGAAGATAGACTTGCAACAAAGGTTGCAGTTTTAACTTTGCCAATTGGACAAGAAAATCAGTTTAGGGGAATAGTAGATTTAATGAAAATGAAAGCAATTATTTGGCATAATGACGATTTAGGTGCCAAATTTGACGAAAAAGAGATTCCAGCTGATATGCAAAAGGTTGCAGATGAATGGCGAAAAAAATTGATTGAGGTGATTGCAGAAAAAGATGAAACATTAATGGAAAAGTATTTTTCTAAAGGGACTTTAACCGTAAAAGAGATGAAAGCAGGACTGAGGAAAGCGACTATTAATAATGAACTTAGACCTTTACTTTGTGGTTCTTCTTTAAAAAACAAAGGTGTGCAAACACTGCTAGATGCTGCAGTTGATTATTTACCTTCTCCACTTGATGTTCCACCTGTAACAGGTATTAATAAGCACAGTGGTGCAGAGGTTGATGTTTTACCTAACCCAGATGGAGATTTGGTAGCTTTAGCATTTAAAGTTCAAACTGACCCATACGTTGGAAGATTAACATACATAAGAGTCTATTCTGGTACTCTAAAGTCAGGTTCATATTTATATAACAGTACAAAAGGTACAAAAGAGCGAATATCTAGGGTGCTATTAATGCATTCTAATACAAAAGAAGAGGTTTCTGAAATTAGAGCGGGAGAAATTGGTGCAGCAGTTGGATTAAAAGATACCACAACTGGAGATACATTAACTAATGAAAATACGCCAATAGTTTTAGAATCAATCTCATTTTCAGAACCGGTTATTTCAATGTCAATAGAACCTAAAACTAAATCAGACCAAGAAAAGTTAGGTATGTCACTTAAAAAATTATCAGAAGAAGATCCAACATTTAGAATTTCTTCTAATGAAGAAACAGGGCAAACTATAATAAGTGGTATGGGGGAACTCCATTTAGATATTTTGATAGATAGAATGAAAAGAGAGTTTAATGTAGAAGTTAATACAGGTGCACCGCAAGTTGCATACAGAGAAACAATTAAAGATTCAGTAGAACAAGAAGGAAAATATATAAAACAATCTGGTGGTAGAGGTCAGTATGGACATGTGTTTTTGAGAATTAGCCCACTTGAAATGGGTAAGGGTTATGAGTTTGTAGATAAAATAGTAGGAGGATCTATACCTAAAGAGTACATAGCACCTGTAAATAAAGGTATACAAGAAGCTATGCAACATGGCGTTTTTGCAGGATATCCAGTAACTGATATTAGGGTTGAGCTTTTTGATGGTTCATATCATGATGTTGACTCTTCTGAAATAGCATTTAAAATAGCTGCATCAGAAGCATTTAAAGATGGATGCAGAAAAGCAAGACCAGTTATTTTAGAGCCAATAATGAAAATTGCTGTTACAACCCCTGATGAGTTTTTAGGAGATGTAATTGGAGATTTATCCTCAAAGCGTGGTAGAATAGAGGGAACAGAGACAAAAGGGAATACTAAAATTATAAATGGTTTTGTTCCCCTTGGTGAAATGTTTGGTTATGCAACGAGCATAAGGTCAATGACTCAAGGTCGAGCATCATTTAGTATGGAGTTAGGACATTACGAGGAAGTACCTGCAAATGTAGCAGAAAAAATTAAACAAGGTTCATAATAAGTAGTAAGTTATTAATTAAAAATATAGGTATAAGGATTAATATTTTTTAAGTCTTTACCTTACAAAATAAAACATGGCAACATTTGAAAGAAACAAACCACATGTCAATATTGGGACAATTGGGCATGTTGATCATGGTAAGACAACTCTTACCGCAGCTATTACTAAAGTTCTTGCAGAAAGCGGAGGAGCAGTATATAAGGCGTATACAGACATTGATAATGCACCAGAAGAAAAAGCAAGAGGTATTACGATTAACATTACGCATGTTGAGTATGAGACTGAAAAAAGACACTATGCACATATAGATGCTCCAGGGCATGCTGACTATATTAAAAACATGATTACAGGTGCAGCTCAGATGGATGGTGCAATTTTGGTTGTATCAGCTCCAGATGGCCCTATGCCTCAAACAAGAGAGCATATATTATTAGCAAAACAAGTAAACGTTCCTGCTATAGTTGTTTTTCTAAATAAAACAGATATGGTAGATGATCCTGAACTTTTAGAATTAGTAGAGATGGAGGTTAGAGAACTACTTACAAAGTATGATTATCCAGGAGATACTATCCCTTTTGTTAAGGGTTCTGCACTTAAGGCATTAGATGGCGATCCAGAAAATGTAGAGGCTGTTAAACAGTTAATGAAAAATGTAGATGAGTACATTCCAGATCCAGTTAGAGAGCTTGATAAACCATCGCTTTTACCTATTGAAGATGTTTTTTCTATTAAAGGTAGGGGTACAGTTGTTACAGGTAGAATAGAAAGAGGGAAAATAAAGGTTGGGGAAGAGCTTGAAATTGTAGGGATTCGCCCAACAACAAAAACAGTTGTTACTGGTATTGAAATGTTTAAAAAACAACTTGACGAAGGTTTAGCAGGTGATAATGTTGGAGTGTTACTTAGAGGTATTGAAAGAGATGGTGTTGAAAGAGGGCAAGTACTAGCTGCTCCTGGATCCATTACTCCTCACACAAAGTTTGAAGCAAAGGTTTACATTTTATCAAAAGAAGAGGGGGGACGACACACACCATTTTTTACAGGGTATCGACCACAATTTTATATAAGAACAACTGATGTAACTGGAGAGGCAACTTTACCTGAAGGTGTAGAGATGGTAATGCCAGGCGATAATGTACAAATGACTGTGAAATTAATTACTCCAATTGCTATTGAAGAAGAGATGAGATTTGCTATTAGAGAAGGTGGACACACGGTTGGTGCTGGAGTTGTAACCAAGGTTATAAAATAAACAATTATTTAATTATTAAAGCCCCGAAACAATTTCGGGGCTTTAACTAGAGTATTAATAATTTGCAAAAGATAAATATAATTTGTTAATTAGCAAAAAAGTAAAGTGGCATCTAAAACAAGAATAAGAGTAAAATTAAAAGCTTTTGATTCAAAAGTAATTGATAGGGCAACTGAAAAGATAATGGATGTTGCAATAAGAACTGGTGCTAAAATTGCTGGTCCTGTTCCATTGCCAGTTAATATAGCTAGACAAACAACCAATAGAGCTCCAAGTATAGATAAAAGATCAATGGAAGCATTTGAAATAAGAACACATAAAAGACTTATTGATATACTTGATCCTACCCCATCTACTGTTGATCAGTTATCTAATCTTAGCTTACCTTATGGTGTTGGAATTGAGATAAAAATGTAAGTTGGTAATTTCCCAACAACGTCTATTTACAAGGTTATGGAGTCATTTTTGCTTGACCTAACCATATATAGATATATAATATAGAACGAAGTTTTTAATATTATTTAGTTGATAAGGATGTGCAATTTGGCAATAATATGTCAAATTGGTTTTTTTGTTTTAAAAAGATATGAAATTTAAGGCAACAAAGAAAGAAATGACGCAAATATTTATGAGTTCTGGTAAAGTAGTGCCAGTTACTATAGTTGATGTTATTGATGATATTGAATTTGAAAAAATACAAGAAAACAGTAAAGTAAATATTTCAGGAAAAACAATAGGAAGAGGTTTTGCTGTAGGTGTTAAACGATATGGTTTTAAGGGTGGTCCAAAGACTCATGGGCAAAGTGATAGGCATCGTGCTGTAGGTTCTGTTGGTGCAGGTACTGATCCAGGTAGGGTGTTTAAAGGAAAAAGATTACCTGGTCACTATGGTAATGAGGTAAAAACACTATTAGGAGTAACGGTTGTTGCAGTTGATAAAGAAAACAAACAAATACTTGTTTCAGGATCTGTTCCTGGATCAAGAAAAAATGTTTTAACTATTGAAATAAAAGAAAATGAAAGTTAAAAATTTGGATGAAAAGGGAACAATTGAATTAGATATTGCAGATGTAAAAAGTCTTTCTTCTTTAAGACAGTATATTTATGTATACAAAGCAAATCAAAGACAAGGTACATCTTCTACTAAAACAAGAGCAGAAGTTAAAGGTTCTGGTAAAAAAATATATAAACAAAAAGGGACAGGGAATGCAAGACATGGAGATAAATATTCAAACATATTTGTAGGTGGAGGAGTTACTTTTGGTCCAAAGCCTAAAAGTTGGAATCTTAATATAACTAAAGGACTAAAGCTGACAGCACTTTTAACTGCATTAAATTTAAACAAAGCAAATATTTATTCACTAGCAATTCCAAAATTTACAACCCCAAAAACATCTAAAGCATCACAAATTTTACAAAAACTAAAAGGAAAAAGAACCTTAATTATTACAAAAGAAATTGATAAAAATGTAGTAAAAAGCTTTAAGAATATTCCATATGTTAGTATAACTACTGCAAATATGGTTAATGCTTATGATATAGTGCTTGCAAATAATATTGTTTTAGAAAAAGGTGTGGAAACAAAAATAGCGGAAAGGTTGAAAAAATGAAGTTATCTATTAAAATACTTGAACCATTAATAACAGAGAAAACAACAAATTTAGTAAATAAGCAGAATGTTTATACTTTCAAAGTAAAAAAAAATACTTCGTCAAAAAGTATAAGTAGCCAAGTAAAAAAAATATTTAATGTTAATGTTGAAGATGTAAGAATAGTCAACATGAAAGGGTTTGTTAAAACAAATGCTAAAAGTAAAACTTTTTATAACAAGAACAATTTTAAAAAGGCATACGTAAAAATTGAGAAAGGTCAAAAAATCGAACTATTTAATACAGGAGAATAAAATATGGCATTAGTAAAAAGAAAACCAACAAGTCCTGGAAGACGATTTCAGGTTCATATTAAAAGTGAAGAGGTAACAAACTTAAGTGTTAGTAAACCTGAAAAGTCATTAACATATGGGAAAGGTGGTTCAGTTGGAAGAGGTAAAGGAAAGATAAGTACTAGACATAGACAACAGGGTGCTAAAAAGTTATTTAGGGTTATTGATTTTAAAAGAAAAAATGAAGGGGTTACAGGGATAGTAGTATCTATTGAGTATGATCCAAACCGAAGTGCAAATATTGCATTGATAAACTATAAAGATGGTTCAAAAGCATATATACTGTCTCCAGTTGGTTTAAAAGTTGGACAAACGGTAGTTTCAGGGGATGATTCTCCAATCAGAATTGGTAATGCACTTAAAATATCAAAAATACCTGAAGGGACAATAATACATAACATAGAGATTATTCCTGGAAAGGGAGCTCAAATGGCAAGAAGTGCAGGAGCAGGGGTAACATTGCTTTCAAAAGAAGGCAAATTTGCAAATATAAAAATGCCAAGTGGCGAAGTAAGAAAAATACAAGTTGAGTCAATGGCTACAATTGGACAAGTTGGTAATATCGAACATAAAAATACAAAAGTTGGTAAAGCAGGAAGAAATAGGCATTTAGGAAAAAGGCCAAGCGTAAGAGGAGTGGCAATGGCACCAAATGCACACCCTCATGGAGGTGGAGAAGGAAGAAGTGGAATTGGAATGCCATCTCCAAAATCACCATGGGGTAAAAAGACACTTGGTAAAAAAACTAGAAAGAGAACACATACAGATAAATTTATAGTAAAAAGGAGTAAATAATAATGTCTAGAAGTTTAAAAAAAGGTTTATATATTGACGAAAAGTTATTAAAAAAAGTTGAAAAAGCTAAAGCAGAGGGAAAATCGGCAACTATTAAAACTTGGTCAAGAAGAAGTAGTATTAGCCCAGAGATGGTTGGTATAACTTTTGATGTGCATAATGGCAAGGGGTTTGTTCCTGTTAGAGTTTCTGAGAACATGGTAGGACATAAGTTAGGAGAGTTTGCTCCAACACGAACATTTAGATCACACAGTAGTAAGAAAGAAAGGTAATTATGGAAGTTAAAGCAACTGCAAAATACTTAAGAAAAGGTCCAAGAAAAATTAGGTTAGTAACTGACCAATTAAAGGGTTTAAATATCTCTGTTGCAAGAGATATTTTAAAACATAGCGAAAAAGAATCTTCTGGTGCAGTATTAAAAGTTCTTAATTCAGCTGTTGCGAATGCAGTACATAATCAAAAATTTAACGAAACAAAATTGTTTGTAAAAAATTGTTTTACAGATAGTGGACCGATATTAAAACGAATTAGATTTGGTGGTCGAGGAAGAGTTAAGCCAATCAAAAAAAGAACATCACATATAGTAATTTCTGTTGAAGAAAGGGAGGTTAGTTAAGTGGGACGAAAAGTACACCCAACAGGCTTTAGAGTTGGAATATCAAAAAGTTGGAAATCAAATTGGTTTGCTAATAAAGAGTTATATGCAGATTATATTTTGCTTGATAAAAAAATAAGAGATTATTTGCAAGAAAGATTATTAAAAGCAGGGCTAGAATCAGTTGAAATTGAAAGATCAATCAATGATATTTCTATAAAAGTTCACGTTTCTAAGCCAGGTATGGTTATTGGTAGAGGTGGAACAGGTGCTGAGGAGATTAAACTTGCACTAACAAAACTAGTAGGACAAGAGGTAAGCTTTGAGGTTCAAGAATATAAAACACCAGAGATTTCTGCAAGAATAGTTGGTGATTCTATTACTAATCAGATACAGCGAAGAATATCGTATAAAAGAGCAATAAATGTAGCAGCTGATAAGGCTATAGAAAAAGGGGCACTGGGAGTTAGAGTTATTGCTAAAGGTGTATTAGGTGGAGCATCTTCTATTTCTAGGGTTGAAAAGGTTACACATGGTTCAATTCCACTTCAAACTCTTAGAGCAGATGTTGATTTTTATACAACATATGCACATACATCTTATGGGGCAATAGGTGTAAAAGTATGGATTTATAAAGGAGATATAGAACTTTAAAGATATGTTAATACCTAAAAAAACTAAGTACAGAAGACAAATGAGAGGGAAAAATAGAGGAATAGCAACCCGAGGAGTTGACGTAAGTTTTGGGGAGTATGGATTAAAGGCTATGGCCTCTGGTATATTTTCTTCAAGGCAATTAGAGGCAGCACGAAAAGCTATTATGCATTATACAAAAAGAGGTGGAAAACTTTGGGTACGGGTTTTTCCAAGTAAGCCAATGACAAGAAAGGGTGAAGGTAGAATGGGAAGTGGGAAAGGAGCAGTGGATCATTATGTAGCAGTTATAAGGCCAGGTACAACCTTGTTTGAAATATCTGGAGTAACAGAAACAATTGCAAGAGAGGCTTTTAAAAGAGCATCTGATAAGATACCTTTTAAAACCAGTTTTATATCAAATGAAAATTAACGAAATAAGAAATATGAATATTAAAGAGATACAATCACAAATAAATAAACTAAAGTTAGAAGTTGCTGATTTAAATTTAAAAATAGCAAATTCTGATACAACTGTAATAAAAGATAAAAGATTAAAGAAAAAAGAAATTGCAAGGCTAAGTACGGTAGCAAATGAAAAATTTATTTTAGAAGAACTAAATAAGGAGGATAAAGATGCCTAAGAAAATATTAAAAGGATTAGTGGTGTCAAATGTTAATGATAAAACCGTTAAGGTAGAAGTACAGAGTATCAAGGTACATCCTTTTTATGGAAAAAGAATAAAAGTAAGTAAAAAATATTTAGCTCACGATGAAGAAAACATGGTAAAAGTTGGTGATAAAGTACAAATACAAGAATGTATGCCGATTAGTAAAAAGAAAACTTGGAAAGTAATTAAATAATATGTTGCAAAAAGAATCAATCGTAAAAGTTACAGATAACTCAGGGGCCAAACAGCTTAAAGTTATTGGTATTCCTGGGCATTCTAAAAAAAGATTTGCAACAGTTGGGCAAATTGTTATGGGAGCAGTTCATGGTGCTTCTATTGGTGGAGCTGTTGTAAATAAACAAAAAGTTAAGGGGTTAATTGTTAGAACTAGAAAAGAAAAAAGAAGACTAGATGGTAGTTATGTTAGATTTGATGATAATGCAGTTGTATTAATTGATAAGGATGGTAATCCGCTTGGAACAAGAGTGTTTGGACCAGTTGCAAGAGAGGTTCGTGATGGCGGTTATACAAAGATTACATCACTTGCAACAGAAGTTTGGTAAATATGAAAATAAAAAAAGGAGATCAAGTTATTGTAATATCAGGAAAACAAAAGGGGACTAAAGGTCCTGTTGGTAAAGTGTTTCCAGGCACATCTAAAGTAATTGTTACAGGGGTTAACAAAGTTAAAAAACATGTAAAACCATCAAGAGAAAATCCAGAGGGCGGTATTTTAGAATTTGAAAAGCCTATAAATATATCAAACGTTATGATAGTATGTGAATCTTGCAAAAAACCATCAAAAGTAGGCATAAGAAGAGAAAATGGAAAAAAATTAAGGTTTTGTAAAAAATGTGAAGCTTTAATTAAGTAAAAAATATGTTAAAAGAGAAATTTAATCAAGATATAATACCTGTTTTAAAAAAAAAGCTTAACATAAGTAATGTTAATGCTTTGCCTAAAGTTGAAAAAGTGGTGGTAAATGCAGGAATTGGTAAGTTAAAGGACAATAAAAATGCTGTTGAAAGTTACATAAAAGATATGACTGCAATTACAGGGCAAGCTCCAAGTAAAAGAGGAGCAAAAAAAGCAATAAGCAATTTTAAATTACGAAAAGCAGAGGTAATAGGTCTTACTACAACACTTAGAGGTAAAAATATGTGGGCATTTTTAGATAAGTTGTTAAATACGGTTTTACCAAGAACTAGAGATTTTGAAGGAGTTTCTGTAAAATCGTTTGATCAAAAAGGAAATTATTCTTTAGGGATTAATGATCACACAGTTTTTCCTGAAATTGATACAAATAGAGTGGATATGATTAAAAACTTACAAATTAATATAGTAACAAATGCAAAAAATAAAGAGGAATCTTTTACTCTGCTACAAGAGTTAGGATTTCCATTTAAGAAACAAAAATGAATGGCTAAAAAAGCACTAATTGTAAAAAATAAATTAGAACCAAAGTTTAAGGTAAGAAAATATAACAGATGTAGTTTATGTGGTAGATCTCGAGGCTATATTAGAAAATATAAAGTTTGTAGAATATGTTTTAGAGAACTTGCGTATAAAGGAGAACTTCCTGGAGTAAGAAAATCAAGTTGGTAGAAATTTAAAAAAAATAAATGATAACAGACCCGATAGCGGATTTATTAACAAGAATAAGAAATGCTAACCTAGTACATAAGGAAACTGTGGAAATACCTTATTCTGCTATTAAAGAAAACATACTAAAAGTATTAAAAGATAGTGGCTTTGTTGGTGAAATAAAAGTTTTTAAAGAAAAGGGAGTAAAGCATAAAATGCTTAGTGTTGAATTAATATATATTGATGGAATTTCCAAGATTCAAAATATAGAAAGAGTTTCAAAACCAGGACTTCGTATTTATTCGGGGTATAGAGAACTTAATAAAGTATTAGGTGGGTTTGGAATGTATATCATTTCAACACCTAAAGGGTTAATTAATTCTATAGAAGTAAAGAAAAAAAAGCTTGGAGGAGAAGTAATTTGTAAAGTTTGGTAAATCAATATGAGTAAAATAGGGAAAAAAACAATTTTAATACCAGATGGAGTAAAAGTTGAGATGATAAACAATGTTGTTAAGGTAACAGGAGTAAAAGGTGTTTTAGAAAGAGATACAAAAGGTCATATAAATGTAGAGATTAAAGATAATAAATTAAATGTAAAACCAAGTGTTGATAGTAGACAAGGAAGTGCATATTGGGGGCTTTATCGTTCATTAATATTAAATATGATAATTGGTGTAACCAAAGGTTTTGAAAAAGATTTAGAACTACAGGGAGTTGGATATAGAGCAGTAGGAAGTGGTAGAAAAATTACCTTGAATTTGGGGTTTTCACATCAAGTAGATTTTGAAGCACCTGAAGGTATTACAATAGAGGTTACTGATCAGACTAAAATAAAAATTAAAGGGATAGATAAAATATTTGTTGGACAGGTTGCTGCTAACATTAGAAACTTAAGAAAACCTGAACCTTATAAAGGTAAAGGTGTAAGATATGTCGGAGAAATAGTAAAGATTAAAGCTGGAAAAACAGTAGTTGCATAAAATGATTAAATTAAGACTGAGTAAAAGTAAAATAGAAAAAAGACAAAAACTAATTAGGTCTAAGGTAAGTGGAACTGTCCTTCGTCCAAGATTGGCTGTCAATCGAAGTAATAAGTTTATTTACGCACAGCTAATAGATGACGTTAATCATAAAACATTAGCAAGTTTAGACGATAGAAAGATTAAAACTGGAACAAAAATTGAAAGAGCTAGTGAACTTGGGAAAAAACTTGCAAAAGAGGCTACAAAACAAAAAATAAAAAGTGTTGTTTTTGATAGACGAGGTTATAAGTATCATGGTAGAGTAAAGTCTTTGGCTGATGGAGCAAGAGAAGCTGGGTTTACAATATAGTAATTTTATAAAAATATGAAAAATAGAGAAAATAAATTTGCAAATAGAAATCAACCAGAATCAGATATAGAGGAAAGAATAGTTGAGGTAAAAAGAGTGGCTAAGAAAAATAAAGGTGGAAATAGAATAAGTTTTACAGTTTTAATGGCTGTTGGAGATAAAAAAAGTAGAGTTGGTGCAGCACTTGGAAAAGCTCCAAACGTTACTGCTGCTATTAAAAAGGCTTTAACTAAAGCCAGAAGAGATATGCTAAATGTTTCATTAGTAAAAGGAGGGACAATAGCACACGAGGTAACCTCGAAAATGGGTTCATCATCCATAATGCTTAAACCTGCACCAATTGGTGCTGGGGTAGTGGCAGGTGGCTCTGTTAGAACCATGTTAGAACTTGCAGGAGTACAAAATATATCAGCAAAAATATTAGGATCAAGAAACAAAGCTTTAAATGTTTATAATATGTTAAGTATATTTAAAGCATTAGAAAAAAATAAATCAAAAGAGAAGATTAAATAAAATGAAATTATCTAATTTAAAAAAACTAAGAACAACAACATATTCTAAGGGCAAGAAACGAATAGGAAGAGGCTATGGAAGTGGAGTTGGAGGACATACCTCTACAAGAGGAACCAAAGGTCAAAAATCTAGGACAGGTGGTAATATTCCTTATTGGTTTGAGGGAGGGCAACTTCCACTTCGGAAAAGAATGCCTCATACAAAAGGATTTAAGCCAGTAACCAGAAAAGAATATACTATCTTAGATTTAAATGATCTAATAAGTTTAAAGAAAGAAAGTATTGATTTAGCAGATTTAATAAAAGAGGGCTATATTAAAGATGTAAAATTTGGTGTAAAAGTATTAGGTACGGGTAAGATTGATAAAAAACTTAATTTAACTGGCTTTTTTTATACAAAAACTGCTAAGGAAAAAATTGAAAAAGCTGGTGGAACAGCAAAGTAATGTTTAAAACGTTAAATGCTCTATTTACAGTTAAGGAGATAAAAAACCGCCTATTATTCACTCTTGGGGTACTGTTTATTTTTAGGGTTTTAGCTCACATTCCTGTTCCTGGTATTGATACTTCATCCCTACAACAACTTTTCTCTCGGTATGCTATCTTAGGATTTTTAGATATATTTTCAGGAGGAGGTTTTCAGAATTTTTCAATTATTACATTAGGATTAGGTCCTTATATTAATGCTTCAATTATAATGCAGTTATTAGCCATGACTATTCCTAAATTAGAAGAATTACAAAAAGAAGGTGAATATGGCAGAGAAAAAATTAACCTATATACTAAAGTATTAACAATTCCACTTGCATTAATTCAAGCCTTTGGAACTTATTTTTTACTTAGCAAGCAGGGTGTAATCTCTACACTATCATTAATTCAGATAGTTACCCTTATAATCACACTTTTGGCTGGAACGTTATTAGTAATGTGGGTAGGAGAGATTTTAACTGAGTATGGATTAGGAAATGGGATTTCTGTTCTTATTTTCGCAGGAATTATTAGTAGAATGCCAACTGCAGTTTTTCAGATGTTTGGAATTAGTCAAAGTTCTGGAAATTATCTTCCATTAATAATTATGGCTGTGATATCACTTTTTTCAGTTGCAGGAATTGTTATGGTTAACGAAGCTGTAAGAAAAATCCCTATTGAGTATGCAAGAAGAGCTGCGGGTACTATTTCTTATGGGGGTGGAGTTAGCTATTTACCAATGAAATTAAACCAAGCAGGGGTTATTCCGATAATTTTTGCTGTATCATTAGTGTTTTTACCATCGGTTTTAGGAACATACTTTTCATCTTCAGCTAATCAGAACCTAGCAAATATAGGTTCATTTTTAATTAGAAATTTTAGTTCTCAAAGCTGGAGCTATGTTATATTATATTTTCTTTTGGTTATGGGGTTTACGTTTTTCTATACAGCTTTACAATTTAATCCAGAAAAAATTGCAGATAATTTGAAACAAAGTGGCGCATTTATTCCTGGTATAAGACCAGGTAAATCAACAGCAGATTATCTTTATAATATCTTAACAAGAATCACCTTTTTTGGTGCATTATTTTTAGGTTTTATTGCAGTTTTACCAACTTTACTTCCTATGGTTACTAGTTTAAATAGCAGTTTTGCAATAGGTGGAGCAGGGCTTTTAATAGTTGTATCTGTTGTGCTAGATACTGTTCGTCAAGTTGATAGTCTAGTAGTTACTAGAAATTATGATAGTTTTCTTAAGTAATAATTAGTTTTAACAAAAAATTATGTTTAACCAAATGAAAGATCTTTATAAATTAAAAAGACAAGCTGATGATCTTAAAAAAAAGATGCAAACAATTACCTTAGAGGTTGAGGTAAAAAATGTCAAAGTTGTTATGAGAGGGGATAACAATGTTGAAGCGGTTTTTATTAATGGTGAAGAAAATCCTGATGTAAAAAGAGCTATTAACAAGGCAACAAAAGAGGTACAAAAAAAAGTTGCAAAAAAGTTTCAGGGTCAGATATCGGGAATGAATATCCCTGGCATGTAGTAAATTGAATTCATAAAAATGAATATTGTATTAATAGGTCCTCAAGGATCAGGAAAATCTACACAAGGTAAGCTAATTTCAGACCATTTTGGTATTCCTTATATTTCAACTGGAGATATGTTTAGAGAGATAATGGATAACTCAGATGATTTTGCACTTTCAATAAAAGAAAAAATGCTTGCTGGAGATTTGATTGATGATGAAACTACCAATAATATAGTTCGACAACATTTAGAAAGAGGGAAATATTATAGAGGATTTGTTATAGATGGTTATCCAAGAAGTGTTAATCAGTCAATGTCAGCTCCTTTTGTACTAGATTTAATATTACATATCCAGGTACCAGAACAAATTTCAATAGAAAGACTAATAAAAAGAGGTAGAATTGATGATACCGAAGTTAAGATTAAGAGAAGATTAGAATTATATAAACAAGAAACTGAACCAATTTTAAAGTATTGGCGTAAACATGATAAGGTGGTAGATATAAATGGTGTTGGTGATGTAAATGAAATTCATAAATTGATTCATAAAACAATAACAAAATTAACCGATGGTAATTAATAATTTAGAAAAAAGTGCAGAATTAAAGATAATAAAACAATGTGGTGTGGTTAATGATTCTATTAGAAAAATGGCAATAGAAAAAACTAAACCTGGTATTAGCACTTTTGAAATAGATCAGTTTATTGATAGTGAAATTATAAAAAATAAGATGAAAGCATCTTTTAAAGGAATAAATGGGTACCTTTTTGCATCTTGTATAAATATCAACGACGGTGTTCTGCACGGAATACCAAAAAAAAATATAATAATAAAAGATGGTGATATAGTTACAATTGATATGGGAGTTAATAATAAAGGTTTACATACCGATACATCTTGGACTTTTGCAGTAGGAAATATAGAAAAGACACAAAAGCAATTTTTAAAGGTAGGAGAACAAACTTTATTTATGGCTATAGATGAATGTAATATTGGTGCAAGAATTGGGGATATATCAAACACAATTCAAAACAATATTGAAAAAAACGGATTTAATGTAATAACAGAATTTGTAGGGCATGGGGTTGGATATAGTTTGCACGAAGACCCACAAATCCCTTGTCTAGGAACAAGAAACACAGGTTCCTTAATTAAAAAAGGTATGGTTTTAGCAGTTGAAGTAATGTACACACAGGGTAGTAGCGAGATTGTACAATCTAGTGATGGGTGGACTTATGTAACAAAAGATGGTAAATTAGCTGGGATGTTTGAGCATACAATTGTGGTAACTGATAGTGGACCTGTAGTATTGACTAGTAAATAGCACACCTGTTAAAATGGTCTGTGTTTTAAAAGGAATTGGTTACTAAGAGATATTAACCTGCAAGTAATAAAGTAGGTTTGTGTTTTTTTGTACCAATAAAAATTATAGCAAATAAGAAAGATATAATTGAATTAGAAGGAACAGTTTTAGAAACTTTGCCTAATGCGCAATTTAGAATAGAAACTGCAAAAGGTGATAAAATACTTGGACATACGTCTGGTAAAATGAGAATGTTTAAAATTAAGATATTGCCAGGAGATAAGGTAAGACCTGAAGTGAGTAAATACGATAAAACAAGAGGACGTATTACGTATAGATTTAAATAAAGAAAATATATGAAAGTTAGAGCAAGTGTTAAAACAATGTGTAGAGATTGTAAAGTCATTCGTCGAGGCGGAGTTGTTAGAGTAATATGTATAAACCCAAAACATAAACAAAGACAGGGTTAATAAAAAATTATGCCAAGAATATCAGGAATAGATATCCCAGAGCAGAAAAGAATAGTAATATCACTTACCTACGTTAGAGGTATTGGGTATACATTATCTCAAAAGATTTTATTCAAAGCAGGTATTAATGAAAGTATTAGAGCTAAAAACTTAACTGAGAATGATATAGCAAAAATTAGAGCTACAATTGATGAGCTAAAAATTCCAGTAGAAGGAGAACTTAGAAAAATTGTTAGTCAAAACATTGCAAGATTAAAAGATATTAGAAGCTATAGAGGTTTACGACATGCAAAAGGTTTACCAGTTAGAGGACAAAGAACAAAAACAAATGCACGAACCAAAAGGGGTAAAAAAGCAACAGTAGGTGGAATGAAGAGAATTTTACAAAAGACATAAAATAAACAATAAACATGGTTAAAAAAGGATCAGTAAAAACAACAAAAAGTAAAATAAGAAAGCAAGTACCAACCCAGGGGAAAGCTTATGTTGTTGCAACATTTAATAATACTATAGTTACAATAACTGATAATATCGGAAATACAATTACACAAAAATCAGCAGGTGCAGTTGGGTTTAAAGGAGCAAGAAGATCTACTCCATATGCAGCTTCTCAAGCTGCTGAAATTGCCAGTAAAAATGCTTGTAACATGGGAATGAAAGAGGTTGCAGTTATAGTTAAAGGTGCTGGAAATGGTCGAATGTCTGCAATTAAAAGTATAAAAACAGGTGGACTTAACGTTCTTAGTATAAAAGATCTAACTCCTATTCCTCATAATGGTTGTAGACCTAAAAAGAGAAGGAGAATATAGAATATGGCAAGATATATTGGATCACAAAGAAAATTAAGTAGAAGAGAAGGTGTTGACCTGTTTGGAGAGGCAGCACGTAAAAATAAACCCGAAATAGCTGCAGCATTATCTCAGCCACCAGGACAGCATGGTAAATCCAGAAAAAGATCCTCGGTTTATGGTAATCAACTAAGAGAAAAACAGAAAATCAAAAGAACTTATGGTGTGCTAGAGAAACAGTTTAAAAAATATTATTTAGAAGCATCTAAAAGCTCGGCAATTACAGGTGAAAAGTTACTAAAAACACTTGAGACAAGACTTGATAATATAGTTTATAAGCTTGGAATTGCAATAACAAGACCACAGGCTCGAAATATGATTAATTCAAAACAAATTAGTGTAAATGGTAATGTTGTAGATATTGCATCATACCGAGTTAAGGTGGGAGATGTTATTACCCCAGCAAACGACAAAGTAATGGTACATGGAACTTTTGAAGAAGATTCCTCTACATGGTTAGATTGGAATAAAAGTAAGAAATCTGGTAAAATATTAGCCCTCCCAACACGCGATATGATTGATCAAGAATTTAATGAGCAATTAGTCGTTGAGTATTATTCCAGATAGTAAAAGTAATTATATTAATAAAATTAAAGGAGCGTTATGCTGACAACAAGAGATTTAAATATTAAGATAATTGAAGAAAAGCCTAACTATGGTAAATTTTCATTATCTCCACTACCTACAGGTTATGGATTTACACTTGGAAATACATTAAGAAGAGTAATGTTATCCTCTATGAAAGGAGCTGCAATAACTGAGGTAACTATTAAAGGTGTTTCTCATCAGTTCTCTTCAATTGACGGAATTAAAGAGGATGTTGTAGAAATTGGAATGAACTTAAAGGCTGTAAAGATTAAAAAATATAGTGGTGGTGCTACAAAATTAAAAATCTCAAAAAAAGGAGAAGGAGTAGTTACAGCTGGTGATATTGAAGGCAGTTCTGAAGTTGAAATTGTTAATAAACAACAAGTAATAGCAACTTTAACAAAACCAAAATCGGTTTTTGAAGCAGAACTAATTGTAGAAACTGGTGAAGGATTTAGTTCAGTTGAAGAAAGAGAAACAAGTAAGGTTGGGGCAATTTTAATAGATGCAATTTTTAGCCCTATTGTTAAGGTTTCTTATGAAGTAATACCAACACGAGTTGGAAGACTTGGTGGACTTGATGAACTGGTTTTTGAGGTTGAAACAGATGGGACAATTACAGCTGAGCAAGCATTAGTAGAATCAGCGGGGATTTTAAGAAAGTTTTTCTCAAAAATAAATGATGGACCTGATGAAGAAGAAATTGAAGATTTAGATACAAATCAGTCTGAAGAAGATTCTGCAGAAGAAGACTCTATACTTGTAGAAGAGTTAGATTTACCTACCAGAACAATAAATGCTCTTAAAAAAGCCAAAATTAATTCAGTTAAAGATTTATTAAACAGAGAATTTGATGAGCTTTCTGCAATAAAAGGCTTGGGAGAAAAATCTGTTGAAGATATTAAAAAAGTACTTGATAAAATGAACATTTCTAAGTAAATGGAACTCAAAACTATCGTTTTGCGATTAGAATTTATGCAAAGTAAATACAATTAAGAAAAGAAATAAGCTAAGTAAGTAATAATATATAAATATAAACTAGAGAGTAAAATGAGACACAAAGTTAAAAAAGGGAGAAAATTTAATAGAGATTTAGGTCAAAGAACGGCTTTACTTAAAGGTTTAGCTATAAATTTAATTGAGCATGGTGTTATAGAGACTACCATTTATAAAGCAAAGGACACTAGGCAAGTTGTAGATAAGTTAATGAAATTTGCACGAAGAGGAAATTTAAATGATAGAAGAATTTTAATTTCTAGACTTGGTTCTTCGGTATATGCTAGCAAATTAATATACGAAATTGCTCCAAAGTTTAAAAACAGAGTAAGTGGATTTACTTCTGTTCAAAGAACATCAAAGCGAAATGGTGACAATGCACAAATGGCTTTTATAAAATGGGTCACTCCACTTAAAAACAAAAATGAGGAGGTTAAAAAAGTAAAGACAACAAAAACCAAAGCTATTAAAAGTAAAGTGAAAACAATAAAGAAGAATAAAAAGTAAACCATGAATATAACAAAACAAACTAAAATAGCAATTACAGATAATAAACCAAACTGGCATGTTGTAGATGCTAAGGGAAAAGTGTTAGGTAGAATATCAACAGAGATTGCTAATTTATTAATGGGTAAGGGTAAAACAACATTTGTAAGAAACTATGTTGTTGGAGATAAGGTAGTAGTTATTAATGCAAGTCAGGTTGAGGTAACTAGAAATAAAGCACAAAACAAAAAATATTATTGGCACTCAGGTTTTCCAGGAGGTATAAGTAAAGAGACATTTGCAACTAGATTAGTAAGACGACCAAAACAAGTTATTATAGATTCAGTACGTAGAATGTTACCGGTAAATAGATTAACAAGTATTTTTTTGAATAATTTATATGTATACCCTGGTGAGGAACATCCACACCAAGGACAAATTAAATAACTATGCCAAAACAGGAAAAACCAAAAGTCAAAAAAGAAATTAAAAAAGAAAAAACCCAAGCAAAAGTAAAAGAAGTTATTAAAACAGACAAACAAGAAGCAGAAGACTTAGTAGAGGTAGATTTATTTGCAGAGGTAAACAAAAAAGTTGAAAAAGCTTTAAAAGGAAAGGAAAAGTTTTGGCCAGGTGTTGGAAGAAGAAAAAGTGCTGTTGCAAAAGCTTGGATATTTGAAGGAAGAGGAGATATTTTAGTCAATGGTCAGTTAGTAGATGAATATTTTAGTGATTTAACCGAACCAAGTTTAATTTATTTAAAACCATTTCATGCAGTTGGGGTATCACATCCTAAATCACATTTTTCAGTATCAGTTAAAGTTACAGGTGGTGGAAGAACAGGACAAATTGAGGCTATTCAACTTGCAATTTCAAAAGCATTATTAAAATATGACGAGGCAAATAGACCACAACTTAGAAAATTTAGCTTATTAACTACTGATGCAAGAGTTAAAGAAAGAAAGAAATACTTTTTAATCAAAGCAAGAAAACGACCACAATATTCAAAACGATAGAATAATTTAAAAGTTCAGCCTATTTTCAGTAACAATTGTATAATATAGAATATATGCGAATTTTAGTTGTTGAAGATGAACATAAAATTGCCAATTCTATAAAACAAGGTTTAGAACAAAAAAACTTTGCTGTAGATGTGGTTTACAATGGCGAGGATGGATATAACTTAGCAATAATAGAGAATATTTACAAACCAATACAAATTGAAAGTGGTAAGGGAGGTAGAGTCATGGATAAAAACAAGAGCAGAAGCAATAAGGGAGAACGATCTATCAGATAGTGTTGTTGCTAAGTTGTTGCAAAAATATCGTAAAGATGGTGAGACAACATTGCCTTTGTAACCCAAATTTTCCGTACCATTTTAGGGGTTCATTCCAGTTACAAATTTCGTTTTGTATACTTGTCCAAGAAAGAGAAATAGCTTGTTGGATTGGAACTACTTTGTGTGTCACCGCCCGCACAGAGTGCCACAAAGTTTTTTTTATTTTGCCAAGACTTATTAGATAAAAAGAAATTCAAGTTGATACGTTTTGCGAAGAATATTTTTCTTTGTAATAGCCTTTACTTAGCAGTTTCTCTATAACTTTTGACTATGTTTTCGGCTTCTGAGTATATAGAAATAAGATAGTTTTTAGGTAACCATGCATCAACCGTTTCTTTACCCTTGTTGTATTGATCAATAACGGACTTATAAAAATTATTGCAATCAGTTTCCTTAGGTTTGTCGTTTAAAAAGTTATCACATCGTAGGCGGTAAGATTCTGGCACCGAGAAAACCGCTACCTCATCTTTATTATAGTTCGGAATAATGTAGTAATAAGATGAACCGTAACTGCCACCATTTGAGGATTTAATAATTTCTTTGCCTGATTTTGTATAATTCCAAACAGGCAACACTTCTGCTGGGGGAACAGAATTATTAAGAACCCATGCTTTTTTTTGTGAATCAAAGTTTATGATACTAACTTGTCCAGGTATATTAACTGTTGTAACCCCTTGTAATAACCAAAAATAGGCTTTAGGTGGAAAGTCGATGTTAGTGGGATTTAAATTTAATGATAATAAACAACCTTTCTGATTATTCTTTAGATTACTACAGTTTGGATTAGTGGAAATTATGTAATTTTGAGGATAGTCGAACGCAAGTTGATACTGAGCATTATTATATGTTTTTAAATTCGAATTATCATTTTTCTCATTTACGGGAGTAGCGACGGATGGTACTTTATTTGTAACGGTGGATATTGGTGATGTCACAGTAGGTGTTGCTGTTTTTTTAACTACGCCGCTATTTCCTAAATAGTAGCCAATCGTGCCAAAAACAACAAAACAAACCAGAACGGTTGTTCCAAGATATAAGTAATTTATTTTAAGTTTCTTTTGTTCAATTTGAGAAACATCACTTTGGTTAGCTTGTTGCATAACTTAATTGTCCATAGTAATTTAACTTTTCATTTTTATCTCCAATTTAGAGTCTAGCATATTTTTGAGAATTAGGTAATTAAATTGTTTGGAAATAAAATTGATTTGTATGTTGTTAATTATGTTATTACTTAGCAATTTTTTACTGTTGTTTTATTTATTCATGATGATATAAAGGTTTTAAGTCAAGAAAAATATAAAATTAAAAAGAGTTAAGTTTTAATCTATAGTATTTTCTAGTCAATAGATGAGCCTGAAAAAACAGAAGTCGTTTCATGCATTAAAACTTTATACAATTTGGCTAATTGGTTTTGAACTAACACAGCCATCTGATAATCTGTATGTTTCCTTTCTAAAACATCTAAGCTTTCTATAGTAACGTTAGACTTAAGGTATTGCTCAAAGTTAGGTAATGATCTTAACTTTGTTAGTGGTGTAACACAGTTCTCTTGTTTGTATTTCTTAACTATTTTCCCTGGTTTTGTTTTACTCTCTTCGTCCACAGAAAAAAGGCAACACCTGTGATAATTAAGATATTCATTAAACACATTATGAAATTTATTAAGATCTTGGTACATATCTTTACCCATAAAGGAGTATCCTATCCATTTTCTAATTATGTTGTGTTTGCTTTCACATAAAGCGTTATCATTGCAATGTCTTGCTCTGCTTTTAGTTAACTTGATAAGTAGGTTTGTTAGCATATTAGCGACATTCTTGTTAATGTACTCTGATCCGTTATCTGTATGTATTTCATATATTTTAAAGGGGAACACATTTATTAATGTTTCTAAAGCTAGTGTCATATATTTTGAACTAATCTCTGGAACTGATATTACGCATTGCCACTGTGTAACCTCATCAACAATGTCAATATGATATACGCCCTTAACACCATCCATATCACCTTGGTGAACTGAATCCACCCTAAGGTATCCTGGCTTCCCTTTTGGTCTTGGTTTTGTTCTTACTCCAATGCTTGATACTGTAGGTTTTGTTTTTTCGTAATCTCCAGCTATTCTCTTAAATGTCATAGTTTGCATTATTACGTACAGGTACGAAACTGAAATATTGCAAACCATCTCAAATCTTATATCCCCATATACTTCGTATGCTCTTGTTAACAATGACTTTAATGCTATACCATTT
>Ga0114931_10002516_pt1 | contig 23285 bp, 13 predicted proteins | sample 2SBtaG_FD_89579 | JGI IMG/M metagenome (GOLD analysis project Ga0114931, IMG submission 89579) | Deep subsurface microbial communities from Kolumbo volcano to uncover new lineages of life (NeLLi) - 2SBTROV14_V59a metaG | ecosystem: Environmental > Aquatic > Marine > Volcanic | place: Kolumbo... | reverse complement strand
GGCCGGATCGTTTGTGGCAAGTTGTTGATATAAAATGACTTGCACAAACTTTTCAGAATTTGTTTGACGTGGCGAGAAAAAGCGGTAAACTCACCGCTCGTCTCCCTTATGTTGTAGTCGCCTGGTGTTCGACTACAATATATGGTTGTATTTGGCGTTTCTAAGCCGATTCTGTCGCATCGTGAGGTTGATTGATTCGGGCGGTGGTCCGAAGTATACTATTGTACACTTTTCTTGATCCATGCGTTTCAGCCGCTTTAGCGCAATGATTGCTGGGCGCTTTTCTTCTTAAGACAGGGAGGTCCAACATGGCGGACGTGCGTCTTAGCGCTGGCAATGGTCGGAAGACACAGATGACCGGCAATCGTGAGGCCCGTCGCTCGGGCTTGAAAATGGACCGCATGTTTTGCCCCTCTGGGGTGAGCGATCCGTTCGAGACGGTCGAGTGGGACTTGCGCACCGCGGCCATCAAGGGTGAGTCGGGCGAGGTTCTGTTCGAGCAGCACGAGTGCGAGGTTCCCGGCGGTTGGAGCCAATTGGCGACCAACGTCGTGGTCAGCAAATACTTCTATGGCGCGGTTGGCACTCCGGAGCGAGAGCACAGCGTCCGGCAGTTGATTCATCGCGTGACGCGCACGATTGCCGATTGGGGCATCCGCGATGGCTACTTCGCCTCGCCCACGGACGGCGAGAATTTCTATCGCGATTTGACCTGGCTTTGCCTGCACCAACACGGTGCCTTCAATTCGCCCGTGTGGTTCAACGTGGGCTTGTATCACCAGTACGGCGTCCGCGGGGCACAGTGCAGTTGGCACTGGGATCTGGAGAAGGCCGAAATTCGCCAACCGGAGAACCCCTACGAATTCCCGCAGGCCTCGGCATGCTTTATCCAAAGCGTGCAAGACAATATGGAAGACATCATGGAGCTTGCGCGTAGCGAGGCCATGTTGTTCAAGTTCGGTTCGGGTACGGGGACCGATTTGTCGACGATCCGCTCACAGCGCGAGACGCTTTCCGGAGGGGGCAAGCCGTCGGGTCCGATTTCGTTTATGCGGGTTTACGATCAGATTGCCGCAGTGGTCAAAAGCGGCGGTAAGACGCGGCGCGCGGCCAAGATGCAATCGATCAAGGTTTGGCATCCCGACATTCTGGAATTCATCGAATGCAAGGCCAAGGAAGAGCGCAAGGCGCGCATCCTGATCGAACATGGCGGCTACGATGCGAACTTCAACGGCGAGGCTTACAGCTCGATTCTCTTTCAGAACGCCAATCTCTCGGTTCGCGTGACCGACGAGTTCATGCGAAGCGTCGTGGAAGACGGGCCGTGGAAGACGCATTGGGTTACGGATCCCGCGAATGAAGGCCCCGTGTACGAAGGCCGCGAGCTGATGAGCAAGATGGCCGAATCGGCATGGTTCTGCGGCGATCCGGGCGTGCAGTATGACACGACGATCAATCGCTGGCACACCTGCCCGGAATCGGGCCGCATCAATGCGTCGAACCCGTGTTCGGAGTATATGTTCTTGGATGATTCGGCCTGCAACCTGGCGAGCATCAACCTGATGAAGTTTCGCCACGGCGATGGGCAATTCGACTTGGAACGGTTCCAGGCGGCCTGCCGGATCTTTTTCGTGGCGCAGGAGATTCTGGTGGATCATGCCAGCTATCCGACGCGGCGGATCGCGCGAAACAGCCATCGTTTTCGTCCCTTGGGTTTGGGGTACTCGAACTTGGGCAGCCTGATCATGTCGAGCGGCCTGCCGTACGATTCGCCGGCGGCCCATGGCTTGTGCGGCGCGATCACCGCGCTGCTGCACGGGGCGGCGAACTTGACGAGCACGGAACTGGCCGCCGCGGCCGGGCCCTTCGAAGCGTTTGAAGAAAATCGCGAGCCGATGCTGGACGTGATGCGGATGCACCGCGAGGCGGTCGATCTGATCGACGAGGCTTGTCCGGACAATTTGAAGGCCGCCGCCCGAAAGACCTGGGATCGGGTGCTCGCCGAGGGGACCCGTTACGGATTCCGCAACGCCCAAGCCACCGTCTTGGCGCCGACCGGCACGATCAGCTTCATGATGGATTGCGACACGACGGGCATCGAGCCGGACATTGCGTTGGTGAAGTACAAGCAATTAGCCGGCGGCGGCATGCTCAAGATGGTCAATCGCACCGTTCCCTTGGCGCTCGAAGCGCTGGGTTACGATCAGCCGAAGATCGAAGGGATCATCGACTACATCAATCAGGCCGACACGATCGAAGGCGCGCCGGGGTTGGATGAGGCACATCTGCCGATTTTCGACTGCGCGTTTCAGCCGCGAGGAGGCACGCGTTCGATTGCCTGGCGGGCGCACATCCTCATGATGGCCGCCGCACAGCCGTTCTTGAGCGGGGCGATCTCGAAGACGGTCAATATGCCGCGCGACAGCACTCCGGCCGACATCGCGGACGCCTATCTCGAAGGTTGGCGGTTGGGGCTCAAGGCGCTGGCTGTTTATCGCGATGGCTCGAAGGAAAGCCAACCGCTTTCGACGAGCACCGAAGGCGATCGGGCGACGGCCAAGGCGATCTCCGCCCCGCGCCGCGAACGGCTGCCCGATACCCGCCGCTCGGTGACGCACAAGTTCAACATTTCAGGGCACGAGGGTTACCTGACCGTTGGCTTGTATGAGGACGGGCGACCGGGCGAGCTGTTCATCACCATGGCCAAAGAGGGGAGCACCGTCGGTGGGATGATGGACTGCTTCGGAACGGCCATCTCGATGAGCTTGCAGTACGGCGTGCCGCTTGAAGTGTATGTCGGCAAGTTCTCGCACACGCGGTTTGAGCCGATGGGGTTCACCAAGAATCCGGACATCCCGATTGCCAAGAGCGTGGTCGACTATATCTTCCGCTGGTTGGGAATGACGTTTATCCCGGGATATCGTGAGGCGAATTCGCCCTTGGCGACCAAAGAGTCCGGCCCTTCGGAGGACGAATCGGAAGTCGAGACGCAGCCTGCCGCCATGAAGGCCGGCGGGCTAGGCAAAGTCGCAGGGAAGCTGGGAACCAACGGCAGCACGCCGCAAGGGTTCACGTTGCGAAACGGTAGGGCGGCCGCGGCGAACGATGAAGCTTACGCGGATCTATTGTTGCGGGCCGGCGTCGCGCCGAAGATGAAGCCCGGCGATCGGTTCACCGATCAAACCCAGCAGTTCGCCAGCTTCCAGTCCGACGCGCCAAGCTGCGACAACTGTGGCGCCATCACGGTGCGTAGCGGCAACTGCTACCTTTGCCATAACTGTGGAAACAGCATGGGCTGCTCATAAGCAAAGCAGCGGAAAAGGCTCCGGGCTTCGAGGCCCGCAGAAAGCCTGGAACAATCGTGGGTCCCGGCGGCTGTGACGATCACGGCGCCGGGGCCCGCTTTTCCTTTCGTGCGCCGCCGAAAAGATGTCTTCCGAGCCAAGCCCGGCCCGCGGTCCTACGACCATTCGTCGTCTTCGTCGGCGCCTTCGGACTGGTCCTCCAGCGTGGAAAAGGCTTCCTGGCCAAGCTGGATCAGGTGCATGAGATCGTCGGAGCTGTTGCCGCGCCCCGCGACACAGAACAAGTCGTCGCGTGCGGAGTTCGTATCCTCGACGGCGACAAAGACAAACCGCAGCCGTCGACGCTTCAGTTCATTGACGAGGTCTTCGGTGGTTGCCAGTTGAAGTTCCATGATGCTCCTCCTCGATTTCCCCCCTGGTCGCGCGCGATCTGGCGCCGGGGCTGCCACGGCAAGCTAAGCCAATGCGGTCCAAGGAATTTTAGGGCGAACCACCCAGTTGCCAAGGGTTGCCGCCACGACCAGGGGCCTGCCGGTAAAAGCCAATATGCCCGTGCCGTCATATGCCGCGCGACAATTAAGGGTCGCGCGTTGCCAAGCCATGCTTGGTAGGCGACTTCGACGGACACGTGGTGATGCGGTTTTTCAGTTACTCCAAACCGAGCGCGCCGGCCGGCGGAATCACGACACCGCCCGAGCGGCCAAGTCGAGAGCTAGGCAGGAAGCGTGGTTCGATGGACAGGTTCACGCCCGCGTTGCCTTTACTGGCGTCGACGTTGAAGCCGAAACTAACCAAGAACGATTCGCCGACGCGTGTCATCGCTAAAAAGTTGCCGATGTTCCCGTTGCCGCCGATGTCCACCGCCGTGCCGAAGGTGGAGATCCATTTCGGGCTCATGAGATAGTTATACGAGAGTGAGAGCACGTTGCTGGTGATGGGCCCTTCGAGCAGGCGGAATCCCAGATAAACGCTTCCCCGCGGAGGGCGATTCAAAAAGCCGCCGACGCTGACGATGCGCTGCCCATCGGCAAAAAAGTCGAAAAGGCCGTCGGAGAGCAGCGTCAGCCGGTCGCCGATGTGCCAGCGGAAGTCGTAGTCGGCCAGGCCGAAGGTTTCCCCAAAGTTGTCTCGGTTCGCTTTAGGGAAGACCGACAGATGCGAGTCCAGTACGATCCAGTCGATGATGTGCCGCTTTCCCGGCATGCCGCGTTTGGTCTGCCACCGTTGCCGGGCACCGAAGCGAAAGACCGTGAGGTCGTCGACCACTTCGATCGACGGCGACGTGACGTTGCCAGCCAGGCCGGTTCGGATCGCATAGAACCGTTCGTCAAAGCGTTTCGGAATGGTCCCGCCGAAGGTGAGGAACTGAAACCGGCGGCGAAAATGTTCGATCGAGTTGTCATCGAGCTGATCGAAAAGCGGCAGTTCGTCGACGTTCCGCGTGGAGTCCGTGTAGGCGAACTCGCCGTCGAAGACGATCTTGTGCGCGAGCCCATGCACGTTAAGCAAATTGCTTTCCGCCAGCGGGTTGACGGACCAGACCGGCAGACTGGCGCGGACGCCGAGTTGGCCGTACGCTCGATCGAGTGGGTTGCGGTCGAGCGCCTCTTCCCAATGGGCGAATTCTCCCAACGCGTAGGGCACAAACTTCGCCGGGCCAAGTTGCAAGGGCAGGTCGATTTCGTGCCGAGTGGCGAAGCGGGCTCCCGAAGCCGTTTTTTCCCATGGCAAAGGCTTGAAAATTGCCAGCTCCGAAGGGTCTTCCGGTTGGGAGAGCACACGCAATCGGCCGAAGCCGAGCGTGGTGTGCTCGTGCCAACTGACGAGACCTCCCAACAGAGGTTGCCCTAGCAGAAAGTGGTCGCCGCGGGGAAGCCATTCGGTTTGAGTGAAGAAATCGTTGACGCGAAGGCCGGTCGACGCGCTCCACGAACTGTTGCCCAAATAGCGTTTCAGTTCAACGCCCGTGTTTTGGTCCTTGAGTTGGTCCCACTCGTTTTCGAAAAATTGTTCGAGGAAGTTGCGGTCGCTGATCCAACCCACCTCGGCCGTCAATTGATAATTACCGGCCAGTTGTTGCCGGTGGCGCCAGAAAAGTCGGTGGCGGTAATCCTTCTCGGTTGGCAGATCGCGCCGCCCGAAGCCGAGGTTGTCCAGATCGCGATCGTCGATGGCCCAGAAATCGAAGACCCCGCCGGTCGGTCCGGGAATGCCGAAGAAATCACCTCGCTCGTAGTTCAGCGTCGTCCCATGCCCGAAGCCGCGCTGGCTCAAATAATCAAGGCTGATGTCCCACTTCGTGCCCTCCGGCGGATGTTGAATGCCGAGCGCCTGGAAGGCGTCGATGTCGGTCAGAATTTGCGTGCCGAAGATGCTGTCGTTTTTGAAACGAATGCGATCCACGTAAAACTTCGGCTCGCTCATGTCGGTGGCGATGGTTGGCCAATAGAAGATGGGAACCGAGCCGAGATAGAGCAGATTGTTGTTGGCGGTGATCAGCCGCCGGTGATCGATCAGCGGTTCGCCGGTGGCCGGATTGATCTCGGGTGCCGCGGTCAGCGGGTTGATGAGCGGCTGCTGGATGTCCTGAACGAAGGCTCGGCTCGATTGAAGCCGGAAGCCGGGAACGCCCAAGCGGCTCGACGTGACAAAGGCATTTTGCCCCACGAATTGATCTCGCCCAATCTGTTCAATCAGCTCGGCTTTAAGACGCAACAGGCCTTGATACTCGGGCACGGGCGTGAGCAGTTCGGCGTTGACGATCGTGCCGACTTGATTGCGGACGTCATAGTACATTCTCTCGGCATAGATCACGCGCTCGCCTTGGCGAAAGACGATGTTGCCTTCCATGTAGATTTCCAGCGGCGTGTTTTCCGACTGCACGGATTGTCCGGTCAGGTCCGGCTCTTGAAGCCCGGTGGTCCACAGCACCAGACGATCGGCCGAAACGTCGATGGAGCCGAAGCCCTCGAGCCCGTCGACAATCAGGTTCACGCCCGAGTCGATCACCGCCACCCATTCGTTGGCCGCCGGGTTGGAGAACCACCGGGCTTGAATCGGTACGTCGCTGCGCGGAAACGCGCGTAGCCGCCGCGATCCGGGAGAGAGCGGGTTGCTGTTGAGCGGGGGTGGTTCGCCGCCGGGCTGAAACTGCGTTTGTCGAACGGGTGCGGAGGTACGTGGGTCGAGCCGGCGAATCGCGTTGTTGAAAACCTCCGGTTTGCGCAGCGGCTCACCTTCGGGCGACGGCGTGCGGATCTGAATGGGCTCGGTCGAATAGAAGCGGCCGAGGTAGGATCGTTCGATGACGTGCCACGACGCACCGGGCTCGGCGCGGTCCAATGTGACGCTCGTTTCGAAGTAGGCAATGACCTTGTTTTGCCAACGGTTGCCAGACTCCGCGCGCTCGATCCATAGTACGAGATCACGGCTGCGGGCCGTAAGAAACCCCTGCCGGAGCGAGCAATCTCCGCGCAACAACCAAACCTCGTAATCGCCCTGTTGCCAGCGTCGCGCGGAATCGGCCGAAATGTAAATCGGCCTCGAAGGATCTTCGGCCGGCAGGTCGACCTCGGCCAAGGCTCGGCTCCCCAGCGATGCGAGGCAGATGCCAAGGCTGCCGAGAAGTGCGCACGCGCGCCACGCGCCGTGGAAACTGGTCCACGCACGATGACCGCGAAGCCGCATTAGCGCAGTCCGAACGTTCAGCGGAATGACATCCCTGTGTCGGGCATGCGCAGCGCTTGGCAGCTTGCGCAGCCACAAATAGAAGTGCCAAAAGGCGTTAGGTCGTCGAAAAGCCGGACGGATTATAGGTACGTTTCGATCGCCGGGTCAAGGCAGCTTTGCGGCTGTTTGGACGTTTGTAACGTGTTGTAATAAAACAAGTTATCGATTTCTCAGCCGTTCCGCTCCGGCGGCGGCCGCTAGGGCGATGGCCGGCACCAGCGGCGCACGCATGCGCAGGTTGCTCCAATAGATCGCATGCACGGCCGTTACGGCTACGGCAAGCAGCACCGCCCAAATCCAAGGAGATTTTCCCCACCGAGCCCCGATGGTCCAAATGCCCAGCAACGCCAACCCATATTCCGCCGCATACCAGGCGGCGGCTGCCCAGCGAAGTAGCATGCGTGCGGGACGCTCGTTGGCCGAAATGCGGTGGGGCAGCGGCGACCAGAGCCGGGCCACTCGAACAAGACTGGCATAAACGAATATTGCCGGTGATTGGCGGATGTTCGACCGTGCCTGTTCGTAATCATGCCGGTCGTTTCGCAGTTCGTCTTGCGGTCCACGGGCTTTGTGTTTCTCGGCCGCATAGCGCGAAAAGAACTGATCGGGTTGCCATGCCGCGCCCCATGAACCGGAGCGAAGGTAGGCGTAGAAGTCGGGGTTGTTTCCCAGCAGCAACGTGTAGCCGCCGTGGGTCGTGGTGAAGATCGGTTTTCCGAAAAGCAGCTCGTTGCGGATCGCCCACGGCAAGATCAACAGCCCGCATCCGGCGACTAGCGCCAGGCCGCGGCCCAGACGCTCTGGCCATCGTCCGCCGCCGCACATGACGAGCGCCGGGAAACATAACACGAACCAAGGAAGAAACGCCGGCCGACACAGCGAGGCGGTTCCCAGGCATGCTCCCGCCAGGCCGGCCCGGGCGAGCGACGGGCGAATGCTGGTTTGATGCAAAGCCAACAGGCAGACAACGGCCAGCAGCGTGGCCAATGTTTCAGTCATCACGAACGTCGACCAATACAACAGAACGGGATCCAGCGCGACCAACATTCCGGCAAGCACGGCGCCGCGCTGGAATCGCGCGGAACGGGCCACGAAATAAACCACCGCGACCGTGGCCACGCCGAGGATCAGGTGCAACAGCGCGATTGCGAGCCGATCATTGTTGAGCCAGCCGGCCGCCGGTGCGAGCAGCAAGGGGTACAGGGGAGGCCGAAATGCCGTGGGAAAGCCGTTCAGGGCGAACGAGTGCCGTTCGATTAAATGCTTGGCCAAAAGTCGATATCCGTCCGGGTCGAGGCAAAGCGATTGTCGACCGAGCCACAAGACGGTGCCTCGAACCACGACCGTGAAAAAGATCAGCCACACAAAGCTGCGTCCTGCCGCGTTGCCCGAAGGTCGGCGTGGTGAACGGTCGCGAACCTTGTTGGGTGGCTTGTCTCCCACGGGTTCCCTTTCCAGGCTGCCACGGGTCAGTAAAATGCCGCAAGAAGCAAGCGGGGGCGAAAGGCCACCGGAAGGCGTTTGGCCTGTCAACGAAGCGAGGCCTGCGTGACCCGGTCTGACGCAGATCGGTAGGCGGTGTTTCCCAACCGTTTTTTTAGTCGTCGAGCTGAAAGTATTGTCGACAGAAGGGCGTTCGGCCATCCTCTACCGCATGATAAATACGGTTTCCTTCTCGAATCGTGCCGCGAAATGGCTGGTACGGTGGCGATGGCTGTTTTTAGCGATTGCCGTTGTCTCGGTCGTATTGGCGTATCCCCAATCTCGGCGGCTGTCGTTCGATCGCTCGGTTGAGAACATGTTCTCGCCCGACGATCCACTGTTGGTGCCCTACCGCTTGTTGAAGCGGTCGTTCGCCGGGAACGAGATTGCCCTGGCTGCGTACGTCGACCGCGACCTCATGACGCCCGAGGGCATTGAGCGTGTCGAGCGATTGACCGGGTCGCTCGCTTCGGTGCCCGGCGTCCATTCCGTGATCAGCCTGACGACCACGCCGTTGGGAGCTCGGATCGTCGACGAGGACAACCCGCTTGCGCGGAAGTTTGTCAATCTGTTCGAGGGCTATACGGTCAATCGTGATCGGACGGTCGCGGCGGTCGTCTGTATGTTGGTGCCGGAGGATCGAGCCGATTTCTCGCGTGATGATACCATCATGCAGCTTCGCAGGCGGGTTGAAGCGGCACCTTACCGGGGAGTGCTTGCCGGCGAGCCGGTGATGGTGGTCGAGGGCTTTCGCTATGTTCGCCAAGACGGGCAGCGGTTGGGATGGACTTCGACCGTGTTGCTCATGCTGACGATCGTGGCTTTCTTTCGCAGCCTGCGTTGGACGATCGTGCCGATCATCATGGTCAATGTGACGCTGGTGTTGACCAAGGCGGTGCTGGTCGTGGGCGATTTCGAGTTGAGCATGGTCAGCTCGATTATGTGGGCCATCGTCACGGTGACCGGTATCGCAATGGCCGTGCACATCATCGTTCGTTTTCGCGAAGCGCGAAGCGACGGCTTTTCCACGCGTGATTCACTTGTGGTTTGCGGAACGGTTTTGGCCGTGCCGATTGCGTGGACGTGCTGTACGGATGCCGGCGGGTTCGGCTCGCTGCTGGCAGCTCGGGTTGGTCCGGTGCATGATTTCGGCGCGATGATGTGCATCGCCTCGCTGATTGCGGTGGCTAGCGTGGCATTGATCATTCCCGGTCTGGCCTTATTGGGCCGCTTTGACACCGATCCGAAGCGGGCGTGGGGCGAACAACTGTTGGATCACGGTTTGCGGCAAATCGTCATTTTAGTCGAACGATGGCCGCGGACGTTGATCGTGCTGACGGTGGCGACGGTCGTTTTCTCCGTGCTGGGATATCAGTGGCTGGAGGTCGAAACCGATTTCACGAAGAACTTCCGGGCTTCGAGCCCGATTGTGCGGTCGTATTCGTTCGTGGAAACGAATCTTGGCGGGGCAGGGGTGTTGGACGTCATCATTCCGGTGGAAGGGGAGTTGGACTGGCGGTTCCTTGACCGTGTGGTCCGGCTTGAAGACCGCCTACGGCGAGAAGTGACGATGCGGGAAGCGACGGGGCGCGTGGTACCCGGCTTGACCAAGACGATCAGTCTTGCCGACGCGATGTCGGCGGTTTCGGCCGACACGTTTCGTGAGACGATCAAATTGGACTTCTTTCTCAAGCAGTTTCAGCAGCAGATGCCGGCGGCCATGGAGTCGTTGTTCGGCGTGGATGCCGAGCGTGGCGGGAAGCGGTGGTTGCGGATTATGTTGCGGGCCCGAGAGCGGGAGCCTTCGGCGGAGAAGAACCGTTTGATCGAGCAGGTGACGCGCATCACGCGAGAGGAATTCGGCCCCGGCGCGAAGGTGACGGGATTCTTCGTGCTGCTGACGAATCTGATCGACAGCATGATTCGCGACCAATGGATGACGTTTGGCATCGCCATTGTCGTGATCGGTCTGATGATGCTGGTCGCTTTTCGCAGCGTATCGCTGGGCGTGGCGGCGATGGTTCCCAACGTGTTGCCCATCGTGGTGCTGACGGGGCTGACGGGGTGGCTGGGCGTGCGGATCAATATGGGGTCGGCCATGATCGCCGCCGTGTCGATGGGGTTGGCGATCGACTCGTCGATTCACTATATCGCCGTCTATCGCCGCCTAAGGGACCGGGGAGAATCCGTGCAGCAGGCGATCGAGGTCGCGCATCAGAGCGTGGGTCGGGCGATGACCTTTTCCACGGTGGCCCTGATCGTGGGCTTCGGCGTCCTCATTCGTAGCGAGTTCGTGCCGACGATCTATTTCGGCGTGCTGGTGAGTCTCGCCCTGTTGGGCGGCTTGATCGGCAACCTGATCGTCTTGCCGCTGTTGCTGCGGCTCTTTGCCAGACGCGAGGGAAAGGCGGAGTAAACCCGGCTTGGCTCAAGCATGGCCGATCCGCCGCCTACTCGTGTAAGGCATAGAGCACGAGATTCAACGCGAGCCGGGCCGCGTCCTGGCGAGTGTAGCCTTCGCATTGGAGGGATTCGTGTCGCTCCAGGGCACAGCTAATGTCGTAGCGAGAGAAGATGACCCCGTAGCGGTCGCCGAGGCGAACGCCTTCGAACTCCGGCGGTACCTTTCGCAAGGTAACCTTCAGCGGGCCGCCGTCGTCGACCCGTTGCGGTTGTCGGCGTGTGACGGTAGACAGGTCGAAACCGCCGTATTGGGTTGAAAACATGGCGTGATCGGCCGGAATCCCTTCGAGCGGCGTCGTGGGGAAGATCAACTTCATCTCACGGCGAAACGATCGCGTAAACGTCTGGCTGCCGCAGATGCTATCGGCCAGCAAAACGCCGCCACGCTGGACGAACGTCCGCAGGGCTTCACGCTCTTTGGGGCTGAATGAAAAGGCCGTGCGGCCCTGCATGAAGGCGACCGCGTAGTCGAACAAACGTGGGTCGGTCAGTGCCAGATCGCGGCGCGCCGTGCCGACGCGAATGCCCGTTTCGCGAGCCAACGTCTTCTCGAGATTCACTAGCGCCTGGGGGGCTTGGTTCCATCCGCCGGTGTGTCGTAGCTTGGCGATGTACAGCTTGGCCCGCTCGACCGTGTCTTCGGGTTTTTCGCCCGCATAGGTCTGCCACAAGTCTTCCTTGTATCGCAGCTCGCGGTTCGTGGCGTAGGCCAGCACGTTGATGCCGGTCGCCTTGGCGGCTTGGACTTCGGCCTGTATGTTCTTGGGCAGCTTTCGTTCGCGTCCAGGTCGGGCAAGTTCCCAGCGGCAGGAAAGATCCTCGGGCGAGTAGATCACGCTGGTTCGGCAGCCCAGATCGATACCCCACAGCGGCTTGAGATAGCGTGGATCGACCGGCTCTTCGGCTCGCCAGACCGGGTGGTCGGGTTCAAGCAACCGTAGGGCGTATTCAGGCTCTGGAAAGACGCGGCCGATCAACTTGCGAAAGCCTTCGTCGAAGGCCTTGCCCCCGCAGCAGGCAACGGCGAACAGGAACCCTCCCTGGTCGATATACGCGCGCAGCTTGTGAACTTCTTCTTCCGTAAAACGGGGGCGGTGGCTCCCGCAGAGGTAGAGGACCGGAGACTGTAACAAGTCGTCGACCGTGGCGTGTGTGGGGTGGATGATTTGCCAGGCGAGCGGCTCTTTCCAGCGTGTTTCCACATAACGGGTCAGGTTGGCCACGTCGCCGCGGTGATGGTTCCAGTCATCGCCGGTGTGTTGCAACTTGGCCATCAAAATAGGCCGCCGGCCCTTGGCTAGGAACAGTACGCCGAAACTTGTGGCGATATAGGGGTTCTCTTCGCCGTGGCCGCGCCCTTTCCAGAACCCGGAAAGTTTGTCTTGCGAGCGAACGAGCATCTCGGCGCCTTCGCGATACCAATCGTGCAGGTTGTCGCCGCTGCCCATGAATCGCCGCGCCGTCAATCGTCCGGCCCGTTCAACGCCGTACAGATAGTACAGAAGCCAACTGTTGTAGCCGGGGTGCGAATAAACCGAAAAGTTGCGACCCAGCCAGTCCAACCCGCGATCGATGGCCAAGTCCGGCTTGTGCGCGGCGCAGCATCTGAGGCGATGGTTTACCACTTTGGCGTCGCCGTCGCTGAGTTTTTCCTGGGAAATGACCAGCGAGGCGATGCCGGCACAGGTCATGCTTCCCCGTCCGGCGGTGTGGGGTTGATAGCCCCAGGAGCCGTTGGGATTTTGTGCCTGGCGCCAGTATTTAAGGATTGCTTTCCAGGTCGGTTCGCTAACGGGAATACCGACGCGTTCGGCTTCGTGCAGCGCGAGCACGGCGAATTGGGCGTTCGAATTGTCGCCGCCGCGAGCGCCGCCCGCCGCGGGATTTCCGCCGTACGACCATGCGCCTTGGTTGGGCCCTTGCTTGATTTGCCAACTTTCGAGCAACCGCACGTTGCGCCGAATCAGCGGGGCGTCACGTTTCGGCGTGGCCATGGCGAACACCATGGTTTGCAGCGCCACGACGTACGTACGGTTCGGTTCAAAGGATCGCAGGTAGCGCAGCGCCTTGTCGATCGTCGGATCGTCGGCTTCCAAGCCGGCGTGCAGCAGCGCCAAGGTGGACAGCGCCGTCACGCCGCCGGGGAAACCGGTCCATTCGGGCCAGGCTCCATTGGTGCGCTGTTGGTCTTTGAGCCAATCGACCGCCTGGTCGAGGGCCTGTTGAACCTGCGTGGCCTCGACTTGGGCAAATGCGGTTCGCGCGGATGTAACGATCAGGATAATGGTGAAAAAGGTAAACGGGATCGTGGCGGCGCGTGCTGTCCGGCGGCCGTGGCTTGCACGCCACTTGGCTGGCCGTGCATCGCGCAAGTTGGGTGGCAACGTGTACTTGCGTTTCTCTTCGGCGGGCCGTTTCATTGCTGGTCCTGGGGGACAGATATAGAATGTCCTAGAGTTGCTTCGCTTGGTGCCGCAAAGCTAAATTGTCGGCCCACTCATCATACTGATGGAATTATAGGGCCAATCCCGCGTGCATGGTGAATCGGCTGGTCCGCCGCAAGTGACCGACCGCGCGGCGCACGGTTCGCCGGAGCTCCCGGATATCAGGCAAGGCGGGTTGGTTGTTTAAGCCGTTGGCGTCGCTTGGTTCGTTCCACGTTGACCGATCCCAGCTAGCAAGGATTTGTGTTGGCTACTAAATCGCGCAGTCTGGGCGACGTGTTGCAGGAATTCAGCCAGCATCGTCAGTTGATGCAGGCTGAACTGCAAAAAGTCATCGTCGGCCAAGACGAGGTGATCGAACAGATCTTCGCCGCCGTCTTTACGCGTGGGCATTGTCTGCTGGTGGGGGTGCCCGGCTTGGCCAAAACGTTGATGGTCAGCACGCTGGCGAGAATTCTCGATATCCGTTTCAAGCGCATTCAGTTCACGCCGGATCTGATGCCTTCGGATATCACGGGCACCAATGTGCTGGAAGAGGATGAGCATGGCCGGCGGAACTTTCGTTTTGTCGAAGGGCCGGTGTTTACGAATATCTTGTTGGCTGACGAAATCAATCGCACGCCGCCCAAGACCCAGGCCGCGCTGTTGCAAGCCATGCAGGAGCGCGAGGTCACGGTCGGGCAACAGACCTACGATCTGCCTGATCCGTTTTTCACGATTGCCACGCAGAACCCGATCGAGCAGGAAGGAACCTATCCTTTACCCGAGGCTCAATTGGATCGCTTCATGTTCAACGTCAAGGTGGATTACCCCACCGTGGAAGAAGAGGAGCAAATTCTTACGGCCACGACGCGTGGTGAAAAACCCGAGGTGCGCAAGATTCTTTCCGGCCGGGCGATCGTGAATTTGCAGAAACTTGTGGCTTCGGTCGCCGTGAGCCCATATATCATCAAGTACGTTTCATCGCTCGTGCGGGCCACGCGTCCGAAGGATGCGACGGCGCCGGAATTTGTGCGTGAGTTGGTCGATTGGGGCGCTGGGCCGCGGGCCGGACAATTTTTGATCCATGGCGGCAAGGCGCTGGCGGCGATGGACGGGCGGTTTTCCGTGGCCATCGATGACGTCAAGAAGGTTGCCATTCCGGTGCTACGGCATCGTGTGAGCACGAACTTTCAGGCTCAGGCCGAGGGAATGACGAGCGAATCGGTCGTCTTGCGTCTGCTCGAAGAGCTCCCCACGCCGGAGATCCCCAAGTTTGAACCATAATGGCCCGCCCGGGCACCGGGGCTTGGTCGGGCCGCGTCTCTGTTCGTCCGCGGATCGGTTCGACTGTGACTAGTACGGCGGAAAAATATCTGAAGCCGGAAGTCATCCGGCAAATCGGGCGGCTTGATCTGCGAGCGCAGTTCATTGTGGAAGGCTTTCTTCACGGCTTGCACCGCAGCCCGTACCACGGCTTTTCCGTGGAATTCAGTGAGCATCGCAAGTACACGCCGGGCGACGATCCCCAGCATCTGGACTGGCTCGTCTATGCCAAGACCGATAAGTACTACATCAAGAAATTCGAGGCCGAAACGAACCTGACCGGTTTCTTGGTCATGGATCTCAGCCGCTCGATGGCCTACACGTATCGGCAGGGTCTGACGAAGTTCGACTACGCGATTTGCCTGGCGGCCGCGCTGGGTTATCTGATGATTCACCAGCAAGACCCGGTCGGGCTGGTGACGTTCGACCAGCGAATTCGCGAGAGCCTTCCGCCGCATTCGAAGCGAACCCAATTGGGTAAGGTGCTGTCGTTGTTGGCGCGACTCAAACCGGCGGGAAAAACGGAAATCGCCAAGAGTCTGGATCAACTTTCCGCCATGCTGAGGCGCGCCAGTCTGGTGATGATCTTTTCCGATCTGCTGGCCGATCCCGAGCCCGTGCTAAGGTCGCTGCGGCAGTTGCGGCACCGTGGCCACGACGTGATCTTGTTTCATATTCTTGACGAAGCCGAAGTGAATTTCCCTTTTGAGGGGATCGTTGAGTTGGAAGAACCCGAGTCGGGCCAAACGCTGCGGCTCGACGCGAACGGCTTCAAAGAGGACTATCGCCGTGAAGTCGCCGCGTTTCGTGAATCCTATCGACAGGCGTGTTTTCAGAGTGCGATCGACTATGTGCCTTTGGATACGAGCATGCCGTTCGATAAAGCGCTGTTGGAGTATTTGGCCAACCGGAAAACTCGGTATTAAGCGGGCCGATCGTGGCCTTGGAGTTTGCACGCGGGCCGGGCAGTTGACCGATCGCGGGCCGGAAGACGAATGAACTTTATCAACCCCCTGATGCTCGCTGGCGTGGCGTTGGCGGCGGTGCCCATCATCTTGCATCTTGTGATGCGCCCGCGACCCCGGCGGCTGGAATTTCCGGCGCTGCGTTTTGTGCAGCGTCGCCAAGAGGCGAACCGGCGGCGGCTGCGGTGGAGGCATTGGTTGCTGCTGGCGTGTCGCGTGGGCGCGATCGCGCTGTTGGCCGGCGCGATGGCCCGCCCCAGAATTCGTCCGGCCGGCGCGGTCGGCGAGGCGAACGGACCGGTGGCGGCCGCGCTGATTTTCGACACGGCGCCGCGCATGCAGTACCGGCATGAGAACCATACACGGCTCGAGGCCGCGCGCGACATGGGCGCGTGGCTGCTTGACCGATTGCCGGTGGAAAGCCAAGTGGCCGTGATCGAATCGGGTACGTCTTGGCCGGTGTTTCAAGTCGACCTGGGTGCGGCGAAAGATCGAGTCGAGCGGCTCGAAATTTCGTCGATTTCCCGCCCTCTCGACGAAGCGTTTAGCGGGGCGATCAAGCTGTTGGCCGAAAGCGACCGCCCACGCAAAGAGATTTACGTCTTTACCGATCTGGCAAAATCGGCCTGGCAGGTCAGCTCACCCAAGCGGCTTGAAGAGCAACTCGGCCGCTTGGGGGCTGTGGGGATTTACTTGGTTGACGTCGGCGTGGACGAACCGCGTAACTTCGCCTTGGGCCGGCCCGCGCTTTCGAGCGAAACGCTTTCCAAGAACAGCCTATTGCGGGTTGGGGTGGAGCTGAGCTGCTTGGGAACCGCCGGTGAGCGAACCGTCGAACTGTATCTGATCGACGAGCGGCAACACCGCGAGAAGCGAAGCCAACAGAGCGTTCATGTCGAGGCGGGCCAGTCGCGGCTGGTGGAGCTTTCCGTCGGCGGGCTCGACGTGGGAACCCATCAAGGCGAGTTGCGGTTTGGCAGCGGTGACGCGCTGCCGGCGGACGATGTGCGGTATTTTACCGTCGAGGTGCTGCCGCCGTGGCGGGTGCTTCTCGTCGCGCCCCACCCTGCCGAGGATCATGCGTTCTTGTTGAGCGAGGCGCTGGCGCCCGACACGTTTCGCAAGACTGGCCGTTCGCGGTTCGTTTGCGAGACAATCGGCTATGCGGCGCTCAGTTCGACGACGCTTGGCGATTATGATGTGGTTTGCCTGCTGGATCCGGCGCCGCTCAAGCCGCGCGTTTGGGCCCGCCTTGATGGCTATGTCGCCGGGGGGGGCGGACTGGCGGTTTTTCTCGGGCGGCGGGCCGAACCGATCGACGCGCTGAACGGCGCCGCGGCGCAAGAACTGCTTCCGGCTTCGCTAAGGCGCCAGGCACGGCGACCACGGGGAGACGTCTATCTAACGCCCATCCGCATGGAACATCCGCTTTGGACCAAGTTTCGCCCGCTGGCCGGACAAGTTCCCTGGTCGCAGTTTCCGGTCTATCGTTACTGGCAGCTAGGATCCGTCAACGAAGACAGCGTCGTGGTGGCCACATTCAGCGATGGATCGGCCGCGCTGGTGGACCGCTCGCTGGGGCAGGGACACGTGCTGCTGATGGCCACGCCGCTGTCGGATTTGCCCGCCGAAGGAGAACCGTGGAACCGCTTGCCGAGCGGATTTCAGCCGTGGCCGTTCGTCATGCTGGCCAACGAGGCCGTGCAGTATCTGGCCGGCGGAAATGATTCGACGCTGAATTATGTCGTCGGGCAGACCGCCGTTTTGGGCGTGCCGCGAGATCACCGCTGGTCGACCTATGTGCTGTCAACGCCGGATGAGGAAAGCTATCGGCGAACGTTTGATCGGCGGCAGAACGCCATCGTGATTTCCGCGACCGATCGGCCGGGAAACTATCGCGTTCGCGCCGGCGGAGTGGCCGAAGGGATCGATCGCGGCTTCAGCATCAATCTGGCCGATGACGCGACCCGACTCGCCCGACTCGAGCCGCGGGAACTTGAACCGCTGTTCGGCGATCACGACTACGTCGTGGTGCGGCGGCGCGACGAGATGCAGCGCAAAATTGCTCGCGGGCGCGTCGGACGCGAACTGTTCGGCCCGATCATGATGCTGCTGGTGCTTTTGTTGGCGGCTGAACATATCTTGGCGAACCGTTTCTATCGTCATGACTCCATGGCCCGCGAGATGCCCCCCGGGGCCGATCCTCAATCTCACGGCGGGGCGACGCTTCCGGAGTCGACGTCCGATACCCCGGCGGCGGTGTCCGCATGAAGCGAAAACGGCGGCTTTCACAATCCAATCGATTCGCGGTTGCATGGCGCCATGCCGCCGCAAAGGCACGGCGTGGCCAGGCTCTCTTGAAATTCAGTCTTGATCGACGATGGAACTGACGCTTCACCCGGTCGGTGGTTACGTGTTTGTGGCCGCCGTGACCGCTTTTTTGCTGGTGCTGCTGGCGGCGATCCGCCCGGCGCGTAGCAAAACCACGCGCCGGCATCGTACGATTCTCGCTTTGTTGCGTGCCGCTGCCGTGCTGCTAGTGGTGGTCGCGATGTTGCGGCCGACGGTGGTCTATACGGAAACTCGTAAGCAAGCGGCCACGCTCGTGCTGTTGCTCGACCAGTCGCGAAGCATGCAGGTGGCCGATGCGTTCGGTTCGAAGTCGCGTTGGCAGGCGCTGACCGACATCGTCCGTTCGGCCGGTGGCGAACTGGTTTCGCTGGCGGACGATTTGGAGATCCGGGCGTATGTCTTCGACGCGGAAGCCCATTCGGTTGATTTGTTCGACCAGCAGGACGGCTTGCCGGCCGAAGCCGAGGGCCAGCAGACCGCCATCGGTTCGGTGTTGGACGAGGTCGTGCGGCGCGAGGCGGGCAAACGGCTGGTCGGCGTGCTCTTGTTGAGCGACGGAGCCCAGCGATCCTTGGCGCCTCGGGACTTGCCGCCGCAGGTCGCCGGGCGGCGGCTTGCCGATCTGGGCGTGCCGCTGGATGCGTTTGTCTTCGGCGAGTCGCAAGAGCTGGGCGATTCACGCGACGTGGCGGTTGAGAATCTATTGGTGAGCCCCACCGTGTTTGCCAAGAATCGGCTGGCCGTCGGTGCCGTGATCCGGGCGAACGGCTTCGCGGGCGATGAGATTCCCATTCAGTTGCTGTTTGAAAACGCTTCCGGCGAAATGAAAGTGGTCGACACGACGCAGGTTCACGTGGCCGATTTCCAGCGGCAGCAGCGCATCGAGATGGGCTATGTTCCGCCGGTTCCGGGCGAGTACAAACTGACACTGCGAGCCGTGCAGCGGCCCGGTGAGCTGGTGACGACGAACAACGAAATCAGCACGTTCGTCACGGTGCTCAAAGGCGGCATTAGTGTGCTGTATTTGGAAGGGGCTGTTCGACTCGAGCAGAAATTTATCCACCGCGCTTTGGACGGATCGCCGGATATTCAGGTTGATTCTCTGCGGCTCGACGCGCAACATCCCGAGACACGGCCGGCTGATTTGGCCCAGCGGTTGAAGCCCGGTCAGTACGACGTCTATCTTCTCGGCGATTTGGATTCGTCGGCCTTCGAGCAGGAGGAGCTCGAGTCGCTGGCCGAGGCAACTCGCCAGGGGGCCGGGTTGATCATGCTGGGGGGCTTTCACAGCTTTGGGCCGGGCGGCTATCAAGCGACCGCGCTGAAAGATATTTTGCCCGTCGAAATGGGGTTGCTCGAACGCCAGAATTTCGACGAGGCCGTGAGCCTGGATTTGCACCTTCCGGGGCCGCTGGTAATGAAGCCGACCGAATTGGGCCGGCGGCACTTCGTGATGCGGCTGGCCGGCGGTGCGCGGAATCAACCGCTCTGGCGGCAACTGCCTCCGTTGGAAGGCGCGAACCGCTTTCGCGGCCTAAAGCCACGGGCCCAAGTGCTTGCCGCGACGGACGACGGCCGGCCGTTGCTCGTGGCCCAGGATGTGGGTGCCGGCCGCGTCATGGCCTTCGCCGGCGACTCGACCTGGCGCTGGTGGATGCGAGGGTTTGAAGATGCCCATCGCCGCTTCTGGCGCCAGATCGTCTTATGGCTGGCCCACAAGGACGAATCGACCGAAGGTAGCGTGTGGATCAAGCTTGCCGCGCGTCGATTTCGACCGGGCAGCAGGGTGGAGTTCACCGTTGGCGCGGAGTCGCCCGCGGGTGAACCGGTCGAGGATGCCAAGTTTGAGGCCGAAGTGCGGCTTCCCGGCGGTCGTCGTGAAGCCGTGCGGTTGATTCGCGAAGAGGATCACATGCTCGGCACGTTCAGCGGGGCGGACGAAGCGGGAGACTACACGATCGTGGTTCATGCCCAACGTGGCACCGAACCGCTCGGTCGGGCGAAATCGCGGTTCCTGGTCTTCGCGCAGGATCTGGAGATGGAGAATCCGTCGGCCGATCCGACGCTGCTGGCTTCCATCGCCGAGCAAACCGGGGGCGAGTCGTTTGCCCCGGAAAAGTTCGCCGCCACGCTCGAACAATTCAAGCGTGACGCCGCGCGGGTCGAGGTCAAAGTGCGATCGAAAACGACGCTTTGGGACAAGTGGCCCTTGTTTCTTTTACTGGTCGGCGTGTTGAGCACCGAATGGTGGCTGCGCAAACGATGGGGATTGGTCTGAAGCACACTCTCCGCCGCGGCGCATCGAGCCCGTGACATGCCCAAAGTGGCATGCCCTAGCTAGTGTCGCAAGTTCCAGCTTGCCAGGTCGTATTTCTCCGCGACGAGCGACCGCATGTGGTCAAGTGGAAGATTGGTTAGTGGCTCGGCGGCACGCCAGGCGGTCTTGAGCGCGCCGCGAAGCGCCGTCGGCTCGACCGGCAAATTCGTCAGGAACGCGGAGTGCGGTCGATCTTGGCGGTAATCGGGCATGCGGGGCGGCATGCCGAGGCAGCGGTCGACCAGTTCGATCGGAAAGTCATAGAGAAGCGTACCGTGATACAACAGGCTGCGGCGCCGACAGCGAAGGCTGTTGCCCGAGAACTTTCGCCCATCGACGGCCAAGTCGCAGGTGCCACGCCACATCGCATGGTTTGCCAGCGGGCGAATGGCCGCGACCAGCGTTTCCAAAACGAGCCGATGGGCACGATCGATCATGCGGACGTCGGGGCGCAAGTCGTAACTGAGCACCAAGGCATACATCAGGCAGCCCGGTGCGATGACCACGGTGGCTCCCCCGCTGGCGCGGCGAAAGACGGGGATCGCTTGTCGCCGGCAGTGGTCGAGCCGAACTTCTTGGGCCGCGTGGGACGACCTCCCGACGACGACCATTGGCGTCGAGGGTTCCCACAGGCGGAGGATCTCGAGCGGTCGAGCGGCGTTTTCAGCCAGTTCGACGAGTGCTTCATCGAGCGCCAGGTTCTCCGCCGGATAAGGTCGTGTGTGCTCGACTAGATACATGGCAACCGTTTTGAGCGGGCGTGGGTTCGACAATAAGGGGTCGTGGTGCTGCTGGTGGGTAACGGAGACCGAACGGGGTTTTGCCGATGGCACTCAACCGAACCGCTGCCCGGTTGACTCGCCGGGGGGGCTCCTTAGACTTTAAGAACCAACGGACCAAGCCAAGCCGTGCTCCATGTCAACGGCACCGACGCGGACGAGTGCGACTTCTTGAGGCAAGCAGCATGCGGTTTTGTCCCGTCACGCTCATCCCGAATGATTCGTGACCGATCTTCATGAATCAACCGGACTAATAGGTTTCTTGCGGCCGATGCTTGTCCTCCCTCTTTTCTGATAAGCCCATGTCCCAGTCACATGATACGCGGCAGTCGCTCGGTCCCGACGACGCGCTGCCGCCGGTCGAGCCGCCCTCGGCGGGTTTTATCCTGCAACTGTTTATCATTCCGGCGGTGATCGTACTGATCATCGTCGTTTTATGGCTGATGTTCAGTTGGCTGGCGCACATGGGTGACAACCCGAACAAGTATATTGAAGCCCTGCGCCGCAACAATCCTGCCCGTTGGCAGGCTGCCTCGAGCCTGGCCGATGCCTTGCGCCGTCCGGGCAACGAGCGGCTGAAAAACGATTCGGTCCAAGCACGCGCATTGGCCTCGTTATTGTCCGAGGAAATTGACGCGGGAGAGGATCGCGGCACGGCAAACGACATCAAGCTGCGGGCCTTTCTTGCCCGTGCTTTGGGCGAGTTTAACGTGCCGGACGTGCTGCCGACGTTGCTCAAGGCGGCGAAGACGCAGCGGTACGAGAATGAGCTCATGGTGCGTCGCGCGGCGATCGAGGCGATTGCCGTGTTGGCCTCGAACGTCGGCCCGGCGCGGCTACGCGACAAGCAGGGTCTTGTGGAAGCGTTGATCGATCTTTCACAAGACGAACAAGCGACCATCCGTTCGGCGACCGCTTACACGTTGGGCGTGGTTGGCGGAGCCGAAGCCGCCGGGCGATTGGAACACATGCTGGATGACGCCCAGCCGAGTGTGCGCTACAATGCGGCAACCGGCTTGGCCCGGCAAGGCGACTTGCAAGCCACGGCCGTGCTGATCGAAATGCTCGAGCCGCGGCATATCGAGTCCGCCGGTCAACGCGGCAGCTCATCCATGCAGGCAGCGCGGCGGTTGCAAATTCGAATTACCGCGATGCGGGCCCTGAAAGTGTTGTTTGAAAAACAGCCCCAAGCCGACGATCGCCAGGTGCGCGCGGCGGTTCGCGAATTGCTGAAGGATAAGGAACTAAAAACCCGCACCCGGATCGAAGCTAAATCCTTGCTACAAGATCTCGAAGCACGACACACCGGCGGCTAAACGCTTCGTAGCCATTTGATGCAGCGTCCGCCGGACAAGGCGGCCGCCGCGCGTCAGTCGCAGTTCGAATGTTAGGAAAAAACTTCTGCTAATCCGTTCACATTTTTATTCCGGCGATCGGGGCCTTGCCGATTGGCTGGATCATCATTTTTCTCAGGAGGTCGGCTACCATGGCCAGCAAGCCAAGCGAAGTCATCGAAATGCTGAAACAGTCCTACAGCATGGAGATTGAAACGGTAATGAATTATTTGGCCAACAGCATTCATCTTGACGGCGTGCGGGCCGAAGAGATCAAGAAAGTGCTCGCCGCCGACGTCAACGAAGAGCTGATGCACGCCACGATGCTGGGAAACCGGATCAAGCAACTTGGCGGTAGCGTGCCGGGGTCGCTGTCCGTCGCTTTCTCGCAACAACAGCTACAACCGCCGGAGGATTCGACCGACGTGGTCGGCGTGATCTCGGCGGTGGTCGAAGCGGAACACCAGGCCGTCGAACAGTACAGAAAGATCATCCGAGCCACCGAAGGCGACGATTACGTGACCCAGGATCTTTGCGTCAAGCTCATGACCGACGAAGAGCAACACCTGGTTCTGTTCAAAGGCTTCCGCAAGGAATACGCCAAAGATGTGTAAGAGTCACTGGCCAGCTATTTCCGCTTCTACTGCCGGAGCGTATCCACCGGTCTTGGGCTATCGCACGCCGACTACCGTATATCAGACCGGCAGCTCAGCCCGCGGGAAAAACGAAACGCAAGTCGCGCGAAACCAGTGAGGATCATCTTCTCTGACCCAAAGCAACCACCCGCTTCCGCGGCCACGCGAGACCTTT
>Ga0114931_10002515_pt1 | contig 23286 bp, 20 predicted proteins | sample 2SBtaG_FD_89579 | JGI IMG/M metagenome (GOLD analysis project Ga0114931, IMG submission 89579) | Deep subsurface microbial communities from Kolumbo volcano to uncover new lineages of life (NeLLi) - 2SBTROV14_V59a metaG | ecosystem: Environmental > Aquatic > Marine > Volcanic | place: Kolumbo... | reverse complement strand
GGGGCGGGCTCGGGGGCCGGGGCGGGCTCGGGCGCGCCGAAGATCGTCTCGTCCCGGGCGGAGTCGTCGGGGACGGGCGGCGGCGCGCCCGTGTCCTCGGGCGGCGGCGGGGCGGTGTCGTCCCCGGCGGCGGCGAGTCCGGGCGCGAGGAGCAGGCACACCGCCAGCAGGCGGGCGCTCATCGGCTCTTGCTCTCCAGCCAGGCCTTCGTGAAGATGTTCTCGGGCAGCGGCGACAGGTCGACCTGCTGGATGACGACGGTGGTGGAGTTGCCCTTCTGGACCTCGTCGAAGATGCGGATCTCCTTGGGGAAGTAGACGTCCGCGTCCTTGGACTCGCTGTAGAGCTTCTCCCACTTCGGGTAGTAGGTCGTGCGCATCAGGCGGCCCGAGAGCGCGAAGTCCTGGCGCTTGAGCAGGTTGCCGGTGTCGTGGTCGAGCCACACCTGGACCGTCGGGTAGGCGACGTCCGCACCGTCGTGCGCCCCGAGGGAGAGGTGGTCGACCTGGTACTGCCCGAGGGACTCCAGCCCGTCCCAGGTCGGCTCGTAGTCGGTGGCGAGGGTGGACTGGTCGAAGTCCTGCTGCTGGGAGTTCGTGCCGCCGATCCGCTCGCGGTTGGTGCGCCGCTCCCACCGGCCCACGCTCGGGTCGTAGAAGAACAGGTTGTCGTCGAGGCGCAGGTAGCCCTTGCCCGCCTCGGACTGGGGCTTGGTGAACAGGATCTCGAGCTTGTCGTCGGCGTCGCGGCGGTAGATGAGCGCCTGGTAGACGAGGTCGCTCTGGCCCTTCTCCTTGCGCTGGATGAAGGTGAGCGCCTTGTAGTCGCCGTTGTTTCGCTGCCGGTCGTCGACCGTCTTCAGCATCGCGACGAGCTGGTCGTGGGAGGGCGCGGCGGTCGCCGCCGCACCGCCGCCGGCCGCGGCATCGTCGCCAGCGGCGTGGGCGACCGGGGCGAGAGCGAGGGCCAGCAGCAAGAAGAGCCGCGTCACGGGAGCCTCCTATTCGACGGTCTGGATCGCGGTCACCGGCTGCAGGGATGCCGCGCGCAGGGCGGGCAGGATGCCGGCGAGGACCGTGAGCAGGGTGAGGAGCCCGACCGCGGCGAGCAGGCTCGTGGGGGTGACCACGAGGTGCAGCGTGTCGGACAGCAGGATCGTCTGCACCGCCTGGATCGGGATGCCGATCTGCGCCGCGTCGATCACCGCGGCGAACAGCGCCCCCGCCAGGGCGCCGAGGCTGGTGGCGACCAGGCCGAGGATCACCGCCTCGGACAGGATCAGCCCGAGGATCTGGCGCTTCTGCATGCCGATCGCCCGCATGGTGCCGATCTCCTGGGTTCGCTCGCGCACCGAGGTCCACATCGTGTTCGTGATCCCGACCGCGATGATCGCCACGAGCACCACCACGAGGAACCACGACACCGAGTCGAAGGCGGTGAGCACCCAGGTGAGGAAGCTGACCTCGTCGCGCCAGATGGTGACGTCGAGCTTCTGGCCGGTCCAGTCCTCGCCCGACGCCGCGTTGATCTTCATGAAGAAGGGCTTGGCCTCGTGGTCGACGAGCTGGTAGCCGTTCGCGGCGAGCACCTCGCGCAGGTGGCCCATGACCTGCTCGGACTGGCCGATGTCCTTGAGGTACACGCGGATCACGCCGGTGACGTCGCCGGACAGGTTGTAGAGCTGACGCACCTCGTCCTGGGTGAGGAGCACCGTCCACATCGAGAGCAGCCCGATGTCCTTGGCGACGGCGACCACCGTGACGTCGTCGGTGTTCGTTTGGCCGCCGGTGGTCTCGGTCTGGATGGTCACCACGTCGCCGGGGCCGACCCCCAGGCGGCGCGCCTGGCTCGCGAAGAGGATCGCGGTGTGGGGCGCGTCCAGCCGCTGGAAGTCGCCCTCGATCGCGTCGCCGCCGCCCTTGCGGTAGGCGCTCTCGGGGGCGAGGGCGAGGCGCTGCACGAGCAGCCTCTCCTTTCCGAGATCGACGCCCTGCAGCCCGACCTGCATCGAGCCCGTCTCGCTGACGAGCTTGGCCCAGCCACGCTGCTGGGTGGTGATGTAGTCGAGCCCCGGGGTGTTCTCGCGGACGATCTCCTCGACCTTGCGGTAGTCCTCGATCAGCGGCGCCGCGCGGGTCGAGGTGACCTTGTAGAACCCGCCGATGTTCACGTCGCCCGCCGACAGGGTGGTCGCGGCGTCGACGAGGTTGTCCTGGATGCCGGCCGCCATGGAGAGCAGCAGCACGAGCATCCAGGTGACGATGGCGATGGCGAGGGAGAGCAGGGCCGTCCGCCGCCGGGCCTGGAGCAGGTTGCGTGCCGCGATGGACAGGATCACGCCCATGGCTACTCCCCCCGGCCGTGCATGGCGACGACGGGCTGGACCCGGGCGCCGAGGAAGGCCGGGTACAGCGTGGACAGCAGGCCGACCGCGACCACCGCGGCGATCCCGAGGGCGACCTGGGCGAGCGCGATGCTCGGGTACAGACGCGGGCCGGCGAAGAGCAGCACGAGCACGTCGGCCACCGCGGGGATCCCGAGGTGGCCGAGCCACGCGACGATCCCGGCACCGGCCAGCGCCCCCGCACCGCCCGCGACCAGGCTCAGCAGAGCGGTCTCCCACAGGAACATCCCGATGACCATCCCCCGCTGAGCCCCGATGGCGCGCATGGTGCCGATCTCCTGCACGCGGTCGGTGGTGGCCATGACCATCGCGTTGTTCACGATGATCAGCGCCACGAGGAAGATCACGAGCAGCGCGATCAGCAGCACGCCCTGCATCACCATCAGGAACTGCCCGTAGATGCCGGCGGCCTGCTGCCAGCCGACGACCTGCAGGTTCAGGTCGTTCGCGTCGATGGTCCGCTGGATGTCCTGGCGGACCTCGGCGGTCCGGCTCGGGTCGTCGAGGAGGATCGCGGCGTTGAGCACGAGCCCGCGGCGGACCTTCTGCTCGTCGAAGGTGTCGGTGATCGCGCGCTCGCGCTGCAGGGTGCCCGCGGTGAGCTGGTCCAGCTTCGTGGTGTCGCCCGCGGAGGCCGTCTGGACGTCACCGCCGCCGCCGAACAGCGCGGACTCGGCGTCGGCGCGGTCGACGTCCTTCACGCCGACGGACTGCTCGATGTCGCCGAGCTCCGCGCGCTGCTGGGCGCTCATCTTCCCGTAGATCTCCCGGAAGCTCACCAGGTCCATCAGGTTGCTGGCGGTCGCGAGGTCGGAGTCCTCGAGGCCCCGGAACTCGTAGGTGCCGTAGATGGGCACGTTCACCGAGCGCAGGTAGCCGGACTTCGTGTAGGCACGCAGGGTGATCGTGCTGCCCACCGGGATGCTGTACAGGCGGATCCGCGGGGCGATCTCCTTGTAGAAGAAGTCGTAGCGCTGGGCGAGGTTGGCATCGTCGACGTGCAGGAAGTCCTGCACGAGCTTCTCGAGGTCGCCCTGCTCGCCCAGTAGCTGCTGCAGCGCCGCCTTCACGTGCTGGGCGTCCTTCGGGGCGAGCTGGTAGACGATCCGCGGGTACTGGTCGGCGTTGCGCTCGATCGCCTCCTGCAGGATCGGCGAGTCGGCGATCGTCTCGCCGTCCTTCACCACCTTGTGGTGCACGTCGTCGAGTCCGCGGGCGACCGGGTTCTTGATGACGTGCTCGTAGGTGCGCTTGCTGAACAGGAACCCGCGGTGCCCGGGCGGGACCATCTTGCCGTCGACGATGTAGAACCGGTCGAAGCGCTCCCCGAACTGGTGCAGGTCGGTGCCGATGACCCGCAGGTAGTACAGCTCGCCATCGCCCGCGATGGGGGCGACCTCGGTGTCGAGGAAGTCGAGCACGCGGTAGGAGTCGTCCGTCCACCCGGCCCACAGGTCGTCGGAGAGCACGCGCTGGAGGGCTTCGGTCTGGGCCTCCACCTTCGCCGGGTCCGAGGCGATGGCCCGGCGCTTCGCCTGCTGCTCCAGCAGGGACTTCGCGACCTGCTTCACCCGGGGGATCAGCGCGGCGGCGCGGTCCGGGTCGCCGTCGCGGACCGCGTCGCGCATGTCGCCGAGGACCTGCTCGAGCTCCCCCTGGCCGAAGACGGTGCTCGTGGTGATGCCCATGGGCACGATCGCCTGCACGTGGGGCACCTTCCGGAGCACGTCCTCGACCTTGCCGAAGTCGGGGATCTCGCCGACGTCCGCCTGGTTGAGGCTGAAGCTGCCGAAGAGCTCGAGCGGGTCGGGCGCGTCCTTCGAGTAGACCTGGAGCTGCCCGGCCAGCGACGAGGTGATGCTCTGGGCCATCGAGCGCTGCACGCTGCCGAGGAGCGAGCCGCCGACGACCACGAGCAGGGTGCCGCAGAACAGGATGCCGCCCACGACGATGGACTTGGTCCGGTGCGCGGTCAGGTTGCGCAGGGACAGCAGCAGGAGCAGCCGTTGGCGGAGCAACCAGCTCATCTCAGGCCGCCGCCTCCTGCACGACCTGCCCGTCGGCGATGCGGACGACGCGGCGGGCGTGCTGCATGACCTCGGGGTCGTGGGTCGAGAAGATGAAGGTGGTCTCCTGGGTGCGGTTCAGATCGCGCATCAGGTCGATGATCGTGGCGCCGGTCTTGCTGTCGAGGTTCGCGGTGGGCTCGTCGGCGAGCACGATGGATGGGTGGGTGACGAGCGCTCGGGCGATGGCCACCCGCTGCCGCTGGCCCCCGGAGAGCTCGTTGGGGCGGTGGTGCGCGTACTCCTTCAACCCGACGGCCTCGAGCAGCCCGTCGACCCGCGACTGCCGCTCGGTCTTGCTCATCCCGCCCTGGAGGAGCAGCGGGAACTCGACGTTCTGCCGCGCGTCCAGCACGTTCACCAGGTTGAAGCTCTGGAAGATGAACCCGAGGTGGCGCAGCCGCAGCTCGGTGAGCTCCCGGTCGTGAAGCTTTCCCGTGGAGCGCCCGTCGACGAGCACCTCGCCCCGGGTGGGCACGTCCACGCACCCGATCAGGTTGAGCAGGGTCGTCTTGCCGCTCCCGGACGGCCCGGCGATCGCGGTGAACTCGCCCTTCTCGACCGCCAGATCGATCCCGCGCAGCGCGGTGACCCGCAGCTTGCCGAGGGGGTACTCCTTGACCACGTTGGTGAGCTGCACGATGGGTGGCATGGGACCTCGTTCTCGCGTCTCGTCTGGCCGGGTACGAGGGCGTATCGCGAGGTTTTATATACCGCACGTACTATTTTAATGCGCGGGGTTGAACGTCGATCTTTGGGGCGATGGGCTGGATAATGTGGCGACTCCAGTGGATCGGCTGGGCCAGCTTACGAGGCGGGTGAAAGACGGGCTTCGGACCGAGGCCGCGGGCTCGACCTCGGCGGCACCTGCGATCCCACGAGGACGGAGGCGACTCCGGGCGGCAAGGCGGTCGCGCGCGTTGACCCGGTTGCTCCCGACCGGTGCCCGCACGGGCCTGCGTCGGCTTCGGCGGGGCCTCTTCGACTCGCCTGGAGAGATCGGGGTGGACGGAGGCGGGGGGTGCCTCACGGGGCTCCTTCTCGCGGTTCTGCAGCGGGACCGGTCCCCGCTCGAAAGGCCGCCGCCGCGGGCCGTGCCCCGGTCGGGGGGAACCGGGCCCCCATTCCTGCGACAGCCCGGCGGTCTGGAGCGCCAGGCGCGCAGGAGGCCTACCACCCGGGCGAATCTGCGCGCCCAGCGCGCACTTTCGTGGAGGTGGCCGGTCACCTCGGCCAATCTGAGCGCCAGGGGCACCCCGAGTTGCCCGCTCCGGGCAATCCAGCCGGGTCTGCGCCTCCAGGGTCGCCCGAGTTGCCCGGGGTGCCTCCGCGGCCCGAGGGCAGGCTTCCGTTCCGGCCTCGTCGCCGAGGTCCGCCTTCCCGCTCGGAGTCTCCCCGGACACCATCCTCCAGCTCCCGACCGTCCCACCCCCAGACGCACCAACGCCCGGCTCGCACCATGCGAACCGGGCGTCGAGTCCTACCGAAACTCGGCGTTCAGTCGGCCTCTTCGACCGTCACCGAGTTCATCTTGATCGCCTTCTTGGGCTGGCCGCTGCGGCTGCCCTGGGTCTCGAGCTTCTGGACCACGTCCATGCCCTCGACGATCTTGCCGAACACCGGGTGCTTGGACGGGGTGGAGGTGTCCCACCAGTCCAGGAACTTGTTGTGGGCCGTGTTGATGAAGAACTGCGCGCCGCCGGAGTTCGGCCGGCCGGTGTTCGCCATCGACAGGGTGCCGGGCTCGTTGGAGAACTTCGCGTCGGCGTTGTGCTCGTCCTGCACGTTGCCGAGGGGGGAGTCGCCGGTGCCCGAGCGGGGGTGGCCGTACTCCTTGCTGTACTTGCAGCCGAACTGGCACATGAAGCCGGGGATGATCCGGTGGAAGTGCAGGCCGTCGTAGAAGCCCATGTCGACGAGCTCGAGGAAGTTGCCCGCGGTGATCGGCATCTGGTCGCGGAAGATCTCGGCCTTGAAGGTGCCCTCGGTGGTGTCGAAGACGGCAATCGGATTCGCCATGGTCGCTCCTGGGGTTCCGTGGGAGCTTCTCGCCTAAGAAGGCAGGGGCGATCACGCCAGCAACCGACGTCCGTTACTCCTGCAGGGGAGGGAACCACGCGCAGTGCCTGGCTGATGCTCGTGCTGGCCGCCTGCCAACCCAAGACCGTGCCCCCGGCGGCGCCGGCAGCCGCTCCTGCCGCGCCCGCGACGCCCGCGGCCTCCCAGGAGGCCCCCGTGAAGCTGAACCCCGTCGGGGTGGTCGGCGTGCACGATCCCACGCTCCGCAAGCTGCTCAGCGACCACTGGGAGTGGACGATGAAGTCCTCGCCCGTGTGGGCGACGATGCTCGGCGATCGCCGGTTCGACGACCAGCTCGGCGACCCGTCGCAGGCCGCGGTGAAGGCCAACCGCGCCAAGACCCGCGCCTTCCTCGCCCGGGCCGAGGCGATCGACGCGAGCGCGCTGAACTCCGACGACCATCTCACCCTGAAGCTCTTCCGCCTCGGACTGCAGAGCGCCGTGGACACCGAGGTGTGCGAGTTCTGGCAGTGGGACGTCTCCCCGCGGAACAACGCCTGGGTGCACCTGTCCTACGTGCCTCAGGCGCACCGGATCACCGACGCGAAGAACGCCGAGGACCTGATCGCCCGCTACCAGGCGATGCCCGCCTACCTCGACGCCGAGGTCGCCGACCTGAAGGCCGGGATCGCCCAGGGGCGCGTGGCGAACAAGGACTCGGTGGCGCTCGTGGTCCAGCAGCTCGACGAGGTCCTCGCCGACCCGGTCGACGACTGGGCGCTCTTCGACCTGAACGTCGAGGACGGGGCCTTCGAGGACAGCGTGCCGCGCATCGCCTTCGAGGACGAGCTGCACCGGGTCGTCGCCAAGCAGGTGCAGCCCGCGCTCGTGCGCTACCGCGACTTCCTGCGCGACGACGTGCTCCCCGCCGCGCGGCCCGAGGGCCGGGAGGGGCTGGCTGCCCTGCCCGGCGGCGACCCGTGCTACGCCGGGCTCGTCCACGAGTACACGACCCTGCAGATGACCCCGGATCAGCTCCACCAGGAGGGGCTCGACCAGCTCGACGCGATCCTCGCCCGGATGCAGGACCTGGGCGACAAGCTGTTCGGCACCCGCGACCTGAAGGCGATCTTCCAGAAGCTGCGCACCGACCCCGACCTGTACTTCCAGACCGCGGCGCAGATCCAGCAGACTGCCCAGGGGGCGGAGGACCGCGCCCGTGCCGCGCTCCCGGCGTGGTTCGGCCGCCTGCCGAAGGCGGAGCTCGTCGTGCGGCCCGTCCCGTCTTTCGAGGCGCCCTACACCACGATCGCCTACTACCGGCCGCCGGCGCCGGACGGCACCAAGCCGGGCGAGTACTTCGTCAACGAGTACCAGCCCACCACCCGGCCCCGCTACGAGGCGGAGGTGCTCGCCTACCACGAGGGGATCCCGGGCCACCACCTGCAGATGTCCATCGCCCAGGAGCTGCCGGGGCTGCCCGCCTTCCGCAAGTACGCCGACTTCACCGTGTTCGTGGAGGGCTGGGGCCTGTACGCCGAGCACCTCGCCGACGAGATGGGACTGTACTCCGACGACACGTCGCGCATGGGCATGCTCTCCTTCGCGGCGTGGCGGGCGAGCCGGCTGGTGGTCGACACCGGGATCCACAGCGAGGGGTGGAGTCGGCAGCGGGCGGAGTCCTTCCTGCACGACAACACTCCCCTCGCGGACAACAACATCGCCAACGAGGTCGACCGCTACATCACCACCCCCGGCCAGGCGCTGGCCTACGAGACGGGCGCGCTCACGATCGAGCAGCTCCGGGCCCAGGCCGACAAGCAGCTCGGTGATGCCTTCGACATCCGCGCCTTCCACGACACCGTGCTCGGCAGTGGTGCCCTTCCGATGCCGATCCTCGAGGACCGCGTGCACGCGTGGGTCGCCCGGGTGAAGGCCGCGCAGGCGAAGGGTGCGGTCGATCCCTCGCAGCCGGCCCCCAACGGGGGTTAGGAGCAACGATCTGCGACGGAGCCGACGCGCATGAACCCCGACAGTCTCTTGACCGGCGAGAACGCCGCCTTCATCGACCAGCAGTACGCCCGCTGGCTCGAGGATCCGACCTCGGTGTCCGAGGGCTGGCGCGACCTGTTCGAGCCGTGGGATCGCCCCGATCACGCGCCCAACGGCGCGCCGCACTGGCCGCGCCGCTCGATCTTCGACCCGCTCCCCGCCACCGGCGCCACCGCCGTGGCCGCCGGGGGGATCGACGCGAAGGTCGTGCAGATGATCAACACCTACCGGGTGCGGGGGCACATGCAGGCCGACATCGACCCGCTCGAGCGCCGGCAGAAGGTCGTCCATCCCGAGCTCACGCTGGAGTACTACGGCCTGTCCGACCGCGACCTCGACACGATGGTCGACACCGCGCCCCTGTTCGGGATGCCGTCCCGCGCCACCCTGCGGGAGGTCCTCGAGCACTGCCAGCGCACCTACGCGCGCTCCATCGGCGCCGAGTTCATGAACATCAACTCCCTCGAGGAGAAGCTGTGGGTCCAGGAGGCCCTCGAGACGCTCCCCGGCCGGGAGCTCCTGTCCCTCGAGGAGGAGAAGCGCATCCTGCGCAAGCTCGCCGACGCCGAGAGCTTCGAGCGCATGCTGCACACGCGCTTCCCCGGCACCAAGCGCTTCAGCCTCGAGGGCGCCGAGACGCTGATCCCGATGATGGACCTGCTCATCGAGCACACCAGCGAGCACGGCGTGGGCGAGGCGATCATCGGCATGGCGCACCGCGGGCGGCTCAACGTGCTCGCGAACATCCTCGAGAAGCCGGTCGGGCTGATCGTCGACGAGTTCGAGGACACCCGCTTCGAGACCTACCAGGGCTCGGGCGACGTCAAGTACCACCTCGGCTACTCCGCCGACATCGTCACGGTCCAGGGCGACCCGGTGCACCTGTCGCTCGCCTTCAACCCGAGCCATCTCGAAGCGGTCGACCCGGTGGTCGAGGGCCGCGTCCGCGCCAAGCAGGACCGCGACAACGACCTCGTACACGAGCGCACGCTCGCAGTGCTCGTCCACGGCGATGCCGCCTTCTCGGGGCAGGGGGTGGTCGCCGAGGTGCTCGACCTGTCGCAGCTCCACGGCTACCGCACCGGCGGCACGATCCACGTCATCGTGAACAACCAGATCGGGTTCACGACGCCGCCGACCGAGGGGCGCTCCACGCCCTACGCGACCGACGTCGCTCGGATGCTCGGCGTGCCGATCTTCCACGTCAACGGTGAGGACCCGCGCGCGGTCACGGCGGTGGTGCACATCGCCACCGACTGGCGCGCGAAGTTCCACGAGGACGTGATCATCGACATGTACTGCTACCGCAAGCACGGCCACAACGAAGGCGACGAGCCGTCCTTCACCCAGCCGCTGCTCTACGAGCAGATCCGGAGCCGGCCCACGCCCCGCGAGGTCTTCGCACACCACCTCGTCGAACAGGGGCAGATCTCCAAGGACGAGGCCGACGCCATCGCCGACGAGGCGCGGGCTCGGCTCGAGCGCCTCGCCGACGGGCGACCCGAGGAGCGCCCCCACGGCCGCAAGGAGGACCGCAAGCTCCCCGGAAAGCAGATCGACGACGGTCTCGACCTGTTCCTGAAGAACGGCGACGCGGCGGGTGCGCACGGCGAGAAGCACACCGAGGGCCTGGAGGACACGACCAAGTCGCCGCTCAAGGGGATGTGGGAGCGGTTCCTGAACAGCGACCCGCGCTCCGAGGCGGACACCTCCTACGACCTCGGCAAGCTGAAGACGATGCTCGAGCGCGCGAACACCCTCCCCGACGGGTTCCACGCCCACGCCAAGGTCAAGCGCCTGCTGAAGCAGCGCCTGCAGATGGCGCACGGCGAGCGTCCCCTGGACTGGGCGGTCGGCGAGCAGGCGGCCTTCGCCACCCTCGTATCCGACGGCTGGCGCGTGCGCCTGTCGGGCCAGGACTCCGGGCGAGGCACCTTCAGCCAGCGGCACGCGGTGCTCACCGACATCGACACCGGCGCCGAGTACTACCCGCTCCAGCACCTGAAGAGCCCGCAGGGCGCCTTCGACGTCATCGACTCCAGCCTGTCGGAGGCGGGCGTGCTCGGCTTCGAGTACGGCTACTCGCTGGAGTGCCCCGACGGGCTGGTGATCTGGGAGGCGCAGTTCGGCGACTTCGCCAACGGCGCGCAGGTGGTCATGGACCAGTTCATCAGCTCGGGCGAGCAGAAGTGGCGGCGCCTGTCGGGCGTCGTGCTCCTGCTGCCCCACGGCTACGAGGGGCAGGGCCCCGAGCACTCCTCGGCGCGCCCCGAGCGGTACCTGCAGCTGTGTGCCCAGGACAACATGCAGGTCGCGAACTGCACGACCCCCGGGAACTTCTTCCACCTGCTGCGTCGCCAGGTGCTGCGCTCCGTGCGCAAGCCGCTGATCGTGTTCACGCCCAAGAGCCTCCTGCGCCACCCCGCCGCGGTGTCCTCCCTCGAGGACCTCGCCGGCGCGCAGTTCCAGCACGTGATCGACGACGCCGAGGTCGAACCGTCCGAGGTGAAGCGCGTGGTGCTGTGCAGCGGCAAGGTCTACTACGATCTGCTCGCCGCCCGGCGTGATCACGGCGAGGGGCGGGTTGCGCTCGTGCGGGTCGAGCTGCTCTACCCCTACCCGCAGGAGGCGATCGACGCGGTGCTCGCGCGCTACCCGAAGGACATCGAGATCGCCTGGTGTCAGGAGGAGCCGCGCAACCAGGGGGCGTAGCCGAGCCTCGTGCAGTGGATGGCCGATCACTTCGGCGGCGCAGGCCTCCCGCGCTACGTTGGCCGTCCGCCCTACGCGTCCCCCGCCACCGGATCGCACCACAAGCACAACAGAGAGCAGACGCGGCTCGTCGAGCAAGCCCTGTCGCTCTGAAGGATGCCTGACGACATGTCCATCGACATCGAGATCCCCCGGATCGGGGAGTCGGTCACCACGGTGTTCATCGCCCGCTGGCTCAAGGAGCCCGGCCAGGCGGTCAAGCAAGGCGAGGGGATCGTCGAGATCGACTCGGACAAGGCGAGCATGGAGGTCCCCGCGCCCCGAGACGGCGTCCTCGAGACGCGCCTGGCCGAAGAGGGCGACGAGGTCGAGGTCGGCTCGGTCGTCGCGCGCCTCGGCGAGGGCTCGGGCGAGGAGGCCGCCGGCGACGACGGCGACAGCGCCGCGGCGGCCGACGCGGAGTCCGAGGAGTCCGAGAAGGCCGACGAGGCGAAGCAGCCCGAGCCGAGCCAGAAGCCCGCGCTCGAGTCCAGGCCTCGCGCCTCCGAGGACGACGTGCGGGCCGGTCCCGCCGCTCGCCAGGTGGCGCGCGACAAGGGCGTGGCGCTGGACGAGGTGCAGGGCACCGGGCGTCACGGGCGGGTGACCCGCCAGGACGTCGAGCGCGCCGCGGCCACCGGTGGCCCCCGGGAGCAGGCCCGCGCGCCCCAGCCCGCCCCGGCCATCCCGGGCGACCGCGTCGAGCGCATCCCGATGTCGCCCCTGCGGCGCACCATCGCGCGCCGGCTGGTCGAGGTGCAGCAGACCGCCGCGATCCTCACCACCTTCAACGAGATCGACATGAGCGCGGTGATGGCGCTGCGCAAGCAGTACCAGCCGCAGTTCACCGACCGCTACGGCATCAAGCTCGGGTTCATGAGCTTCTTCGTGAAGGCGGCGGTGAGCGCGCTCATGGAGTTCCCCGCCGTGAACGGCGAGGTCGACGGCAACGATCTGGTCTACAAGAACTACTACAACATCGGCGTGGCGGTGAGCGGCCCCAAGGGCCTCGTCGTGCCGGTGCTCCGCGACGCCGACCGGCTGTCCTTCGCCGGGGTCGAGAAGGGCATCGCGGAGCTCGCGCAGAAGGCCCGCGACAACAAGCTGTCCCTCGCCGACTTCCAGGACGGCACCTTCACGATCAGCAACGGCGGGATCTTCGGCTCGATGATGTCGACGCCGATCCTCAACCCGCCGCAGGTCGGCATCCTCGGGATGCACAACATCGTCAAGCGCGCCGTCGTCGTCGAGGGCGAGCAGGGCGACGAGATCGCGATCCGCCCGATGATGTACGTCGCCCTGTCCTACGACCACCGGATCATCGACGGCCGCGAGGCGGTCAGCTTCCTCAAGCGCGTCAAGGAGCTGGTCGAGGACCCGGAACGCATCCTGCTCGAGGCCTGACTAGATCTCGTCGGCGACCACGTCACCGGGCGCCAGGCACAGGCGCAGGAACTGGTCGGGTCCGGGCACCTCGTCTTCGGGACGCCACGGGATCAGGTCGAGGTCGAAGCAGCGGTGGTCGCCGACGCCGGCGACCTCCGGAGGCAGGGGCACCGCGGCGCCGGCGACCGTCCCGGCCAGGGTGCCGTCGGGCCAGTAGACCGGCGCACCCTGGCGCAGGTGGCGCGCGGGGCGCGGGGGCGGCTCGGTGGCCGGCGTCGAGAGCCCGGCGAGGCCGCTGCGGCTCTCGTCGACCCCGCGCACGTCGAAGGTGGCGCACCGGGTCGCGAGTCGGACCAGCCCGTCGTCGAGGTGGGCCTCCAGCGAGATCGGCGGGCTGGCATCGCCGAAGGTCACCCGGCTGCCGGCCACCGGGAGCGGCGTGGTGCGCAGCGGGTGCACGAGCGGGCCCTTGCCGGGAGCCAGGGGCGGCGCGGCCTCGAAGACCGTCCCCGTGCGGGGAGGGGCCTTTTTGAGCGACAGGTCGATGTCGTCCAGGCGCACCCGGACCCCGCCCTGCCCGTCGGACACCACGGGTAGGCCCGGGGAGAGCGTGTAGCCGGTGCCGTTCGAGCTGTGCCGGCCCACCTCGCGGGTGGTGATCGCGCCGAGTCTCGCCGTCTTCACCCACAGCTTCAGCTTCAGGCCGTGCAGCGGCCTCCACGGGGGCTTGCAGAAGGCGCCGTCGGACGGCAGGCTCTCGACCTCGCTCCAGGTGCGGTCGGAGTGCACGAGGCGCCACACGCTCCACCCGTCGCCCCGCGCCGCGCGGGCGGTGACGCGGTCCGGGTCGCGCCAGGGGTGGGCCGGGGCGCTGTCGTCGGGGCTCCTGTACAGGGCGGCGTCGGGCTGCACGAGCACGTACCGGGCCAGGGTGGGGTCGAGGGCACCCGGGTCGACGTGCTTCGGGCACCCGGCGAGCAGCGCCAGCAGGGGGAGGATCCGGCGCACGGTCACTCCCGGCAGTCGGTGCGGAGGTAGTCGCCGTGCAGGTCGTAGACCTCGACGGGCAGGGTGCCCGCCGCGCACTTGTCCGCGTCCCGCGGCTTCTTCGTGCCCTCCTCGAGCTGCTCGGCGTACAGCTTGAAGCAGGTGCCGGCGTCGAAGTTGCACAGCCCGTCGCAGTCGCGGGCGAGCACGCAGGTCCACACCTGCTGCGGGAAGACGGTGCTCGCCTTCCCGAACTGGTCGACGCAGTCCTGCACCGAGTCGTACAGGGTGCACTTGCAGTCGGCGTACTTGCGGCACACCCCGTAGACGTTGGCGGTGTAGCCGGCGGCAGCCAGCGCCTTGGCCGCGGCCTTCGGGTCGGTGGGCCCGATCCGGGTCGGACTCGCGTCCGAGGCGGGTGCGGTGGTGGACGCGCCCGCGGGCGCCGGGGGGGGCTCCTCGTGCTTCGGGGCTCCGACGCCGCCGCAGGCGAGGCCGAAGGCGAGCAGGGGGACAGCGACGAGCAGGTCGGGGCGCATCGACCGAGAAGGTATCACGCTGGCCGGGCCTCCGATTTGTGGGCGATCAAGACGTGAAACCTCGTGATCAGCGGGCCCGGGCCCTCCTCGGAGATCGGGACGAAGCGCAGCCCTTCCACCGGCCAGGGCAGGCTGCGCGCGAGGGTCGCTTCGGTCCACGCCCTCGCGGGCCAGGTCGTGCCGTGGCGGCGGGCGAGCGCGCGCAGGCTGTGGTGGTGGGGTCGCCACAGGTGCCGGGCGGACGGGTCCAGGCGCATCCAGTCGTCCAGGCGGGCCACCTCGGCGCGCAGCCCGAGGGCCTCGGCGACGGTGCGGAGGTGCCCGAAGTGGATGCTCATCTCGGGGTGGTCGAGGTGCACCGCCTCCTCGGGGGTGTCCTCGAGGTCGCCGAACTCGGAGATCCAGGCGAAGCCGCCAGGCCGCAACACCCGGGCCGCCTCTTCGAGGAACTGCCACGCGCCGAGGTTGTAGGGGCCGCGGCCGGGGAGGGGGGCGAGCCCGTAGCGGGCGATCCGTGCGCCGACCTCGCCCGGCTGGCCCTCGGTGTCGCCGGGCGTCCAGGGCACGGCGGACAGGTCGGCGATCACCTCGTTGGACAGGACCAGCCCGACGGAGGCGTCGGCGAAGGGGAGCGCGACCGCGTCGGCGTGCACCGAGATCGTGTCCGGCGCGTTCGCCTCCTGGGTACGGAGCAGCTCCGGGGAGAGGTCGACGCGGAGGTAGCGCCAGGGCGCGCCGGCCGCGCGGCGCCGGAGGTCGCCCGCCATCCGGCCGGTGCCACACCCGACCTCGACGACCGGCGCGGTCTGCGGGAGCATGCCCTCCTCGGCGAGGCGGTCGTGCAGGGCCTGTCCCCAGGAGCTGCCACCCAGGGCCGGGTGCGGGTCGCTGAACACGTGCGCCACTGTCGTCTCGCGGTCGTCGAAGTGGGTGGCGCCGTCGGTGATCCCCTCGCGGTGGTAGGTATCCAGCGTCGTCTCCTCCCACTCGCCGCGCAGGTCGGGCCCGCGCTCCTGGGGCGGTCGCTCGACGCCGACGATCCGCGCCAGGGAGGGGTCCAGCGCTCGGGGCGGCTGGGGGCGGAGTTGGGCCGCCTGCACCCACGGGGAGGTCAGCCGGTAGAAGAAGGCGCGGGCCAGCGCGTCGTGGACGTCGGTGCGCAGGATGATCCCGGTGACCGTGCGCCCGTCGTTGATCGCGCGCCACAGTGCGACCTCGTACTCCGACAGCGCGATCTGCCGGTAGCCGCGGCCGCCCGCGGTGTGGATCCGCGGCACGGGGACCCACAGGGCGGGCTCGTCGGGGAGCAGGAGCGCGAGCCGGTTCCGGCACACGACGAGGTCCTCCACCTCCACCGGGCCCTCGGTCCACAGGCGCTCCGCCTCCAGCCGGCGCCGGAGGAACTCGGAGCCCGGGGCGCTCGCCTCGAAGCGCGCGAGGGCCTCGGCGGGCAGGCGGACGTGTCGCCCCGTGCGGCGCTGCCACAGCACCACGTCGTCGTCGATCGTGAACCGGACGACGTCGGTGCTCCACGCGGCGGTCACCGGGCCTCCCCGGAGGCGTCCCGAAGCTGCTTGCGCGCCGGCTGCCAGGACATGCGGACGTGCGGCCCGATCCCCGGCTTGTCGAAGACGTCGCCCCGCGGGGTCCACCCGTGGCGGGTGTAGAAGCCTCGGGCGCTCGTGCGCGCGTTGCACCACAGGGCCTCGCCCACCGCCTCGTGGACGGCGTCGAGGAGCTGGCCTCCGAGGCCGCGGCCCTGGAGCTCCGGCGTCACCGCCATCCCGCGGAGCTGGTACCGAGCCGGGCCGCCGTCCGGGTCGGGCGCCGGGACCACCGTCGCGACCGCGACGACCTCGCCGCCCCAGCGCAGGGCGAAGTGGCGGGTGCGCGGGTCGTCGTCGCCCTCCCAGACCGCGGCTTCGGGCGGCCGGCCCGGGCGGAGCACCCGGCGGCGCAGGGGACGGACCGCCTCGACGGGCGCCACCCCCGCGTGGGGCGACGAGAGCATGCGCCGCAGGGCGATCACCGGCGCGAGGAGGATCCCCCGGACCACCTGCAGGACCACGCCGATCAGCGTAGCCACGAGGCGCTCGAACCCGTTCGCGGGCTGGTTCACTCGGCGTTCTCGGGGGCGGGAACCGCGATCACCTTCGGCGGCGCGTCGGGCGCGGGCGCCGGCTCGTCCACGAAGAGCTGCTGCTGGAGCTGTCGGCCCTCGCGGAACACCCGGCGCTGGGAGACGGTGCCGTCGGCGCGGAAGTCGAGCCACTCCCCGTCCTTCTCCCCCTCGACGTAGCCGCCCTTGCGCTCCACCCAGCCGTCGGCGGACCACCAGACCCACGGCCCGTCGGGCTGGCCCTCGAGGTAGGCGCCCTCGGCGCGCTTCTGCCCGTCGGGGCCGTACTCGACGTAGGGGCCGTGCAGCTTGCCGTCGCGCCAGTGCTCGACCTTGGCCAGCGCGCCGTTCGGATGCCAGTACTGCCACTCGCCGCGCTTCTTCTCGTCGTAGAAGGAGCCCTCCGAGGCCTTCACGCTGGCGCTGTGCCAGGAGACGTAGGGCCCCGTGCGCACGCGGATGCCGTTGGGGAGCAGGCGACTGCACCACGCCTCGAGGCCCTTGGGCGGCGCGGCGCCGAGGGGGATCGAGCCGGGCGGGCAGGTCAGGCCGTTCGAGACGGCGGGTGCGGGCGCCGGCGCAGCGGGGGGTGCGGGCTTGGCGCAGGCCGCGAGCAGGGCGAGCAGGGGCAGGAGGGTTCGCATCAGGCGAGGAGCATACCGCCCTTCGGGCGGCGGCGCGGGCGGTCCGGGAACCGACGCCTCCGGCCGGTGTGTGGTGCAGCCGGGGCGCGGGCGGGCCAGGTGATTCGTCGAGGGAGGCGGGTCGCTGCCCTAGCGGTTAGCATGCGTCGATGTTTATACTCCTCGCCCTGCTCGCCGCCTGCACCCACCCCGACCCGGTGCCCCGGTCCGTGTCGTGGACGACCGTGCGCCCCGAGCTCGCCGCCGAGATCACCGCGCCCCGCGGGCTCGTCCCGCTGCGCTCGATCATCCACCTGCACTCGCCCTGGTCCCATGACGCCTGCGACGGCGCCATGGGCAAGACCCAGACCTTCGACGAGAGCTGCCTCTCCGACCTGCGCAAGGGCCTGTGCGACAACGCGATCGACGTCGCCTTCCTCACCGACCACCCCGGCTACGCGGCCGACCAGTCCTACGCCGACCTGCTCGAGTCCCGCGAGGGTGACTCCCCGTGGCAGTAGGACGGCAAGACCGTCGGCAACGTGATCCACTGCGACTCGGGCCACGACGTCGTGTGGCTCCCGGGCTTCGAGGGCGACATGATGCCGGTCGCCATGGACGAGCAGGCGGGCACCAACGCCGACGACCACGCGCGGATCTACAACAACCCCGGCAGCGACACGATCACCGCGGCCAGGGCGGCGGGGGGCATCGTGCTGATGTCCCACACCGAGGGCCACGCCCTCGACGAGTTGGAGACGCTGCAGGACGGCGGGCTGCAGGGCACCGAGCTGTTCAACGTGCACGCGATGTTCTCGCCCACGATCCGCGGCAACGCCCTCGGTCTCGACCCGTATTCCTGGCTGAGCGACGCCGGTCCCTTCATCGACCCCGACACGAGCGCGGTCCCCGACCTGTTCTTCCTCGCGGTGCTCCAGGAGGAGATCCCGGCGGTGCAGCGGTGGGACGCGATGCTCCAGCGCGGCCGGGTCATCGGCACCGCGGGCACCGACGCGCACCAGAACGTGCTCCCCACCACCCTGGCCGACGGCGAGCGCGGCGACTCCTACCGGCGCGTGATCTCGTGGTTCACGAACGTCCTCCTCGCCCGCGGCACCGACCCGGGCGACGCGGAGGAGGCACTGTCCGAGGGCCGCCTGTACGCCGCCTTCGAGGCGCTCGGGACGCCGGAGCACTTCGACTTCCACCTGCTGGACGACCAGGGGCGGGTCTACGAGATGGGCAGCGACGCGCCGTCCGGGCGGCTGGTGGTCTCGTGCCCGCACCTGGCGGCACAGAGCCCGCGCGGCGAGCAGGATCCGGAGATCACGGTGACGGTGTTCCGGGATGGCGAGCCGTGGAAGACGGGGTGCGGGGTGTACGCGGCGGACGGACCGCACGTGTACCGGGTGCGCGTGGACATGGTGCCGTGGCACCTGCGCCCGTTCCTGGGAGACGACCCGGATCCGTGGATGCACAGCTATCCGTGGATCTACAGCAACGCGATCCGGGTGGGGATGTAGCGTCGGGCTCGGATTGGATGCGCGCGGGCCGCTCGGGACGAGGCGACGCCAGGTCGCGAGGCGATCGCGTGGGCCAGCCCGAAGGCATCGCCGCAGCCACCTCGGATCTCGCGTGCCAGCTGCACGGGGACCCTGCCACCCCGGCGAATCGGAGCGCGCCGCGCGCACTGAGCCACCACCCGGGCCTTTCCGAGCACCACGGGCACCCCTGAGTGGCCCACCACGGGCAATCCAGCCGGGTCTGGCTCTGCAGGGTCGTCCGAGTTGCCCGCTCCGGGCAATCCGGCCGGGTCTACGGCTCCAGGGTCCCCCGAGTTGCCCGCCACGGGCAATCCGGCCGGGTCTACACCTCCAGGGTCGCCCGAGTTGCCCGCTCCGGCCTCCAGGGTGCCCCGTGTTGCCCGCGTTGGGCAGGAAGGTGGGATCCAGACCCCCCGGTCGGGGAGGGGCGGACTTGCGCGGGCGATCGCCCAACCGCCCTCCGGCCTACGCGGCGTTCGCCTTCCGTTCCGCCCGCGCGCGCCGGTGCGCCTCGTCCTTCGCCTCGCGCTCGGTCCCCACGTAGGGCTCGCGCGTCCCCATCAGCACGTCGAACCACGGCTTCGTCACGCACCAGTTGGCGTCCTGGTTCGGGCCCATGTGGTGGTCGTAGTGCCACGTCAGGTGCTCGCGGGCCCACTCCGGATCGAGGTGCGATCGGCGGTGCTTCACGTAGTAGTTCACGCCCGAGTACCACAGGGTGCCGACGAAGAAGGGCGCGATCGGGAACAGGGGCGCCCACAGGACCGCGTTCGCGGCCAGCGCCAGCGCCTCCTTGCCCTGGCCGTTCCACTGGAAGACCGACTCCTCGTAGTCCGGGTCCGTCATCGCGTTGCGGCGGGCCTGGCGGTGGTGGTCGTGGAAGTGGAAGCTCCAGAAGCTCTTGCGGTCCTTGCCGAAGCGCCGCCCGTGCAGGACGTGCTTGTGGAAGAACCACTCGGTCGCGTTGGCTGCCAGGAGCCCCAGTGGAATGCCGATCACCCGTACCTCCCCGTGCACCGTCGGTCTGCGGCCACATCGTAATATGACACATGTGTCAGTTTTCGCAAGCGCCAAGTGGTGTGCCGGACGCCGTGGGGGCAGCCGGGTGTTAGGATCGCCGGACCATTCTCAGGAGGGGACCGTGATCTCTCGACCCGTGCTCGCCGTCGCGCTGGGGTTGCTGGCGGCTTCGCCCGCCTATGCCCTCGACCAGGCCGAATACGCGAAGCTCTACCACCCGAAGACCGGCGACGAGGGCGACCAGGCCGCGCTCCAGCGCTGCATCGCGGCCTGGGGCGACTCCCCCTTCGGAAAGGCGCCCTACAAGGCGCGGTTCATCGAGGCCAAGGTGCGGGTCATGGGCGCCGGGCACGAGATCGACGACGACGTGGCCACCACCTGGCCGCAGCTGATCTTCGTCAAGCCGGCGGTCAACGTGATGACGAAGACCACGGTCAAGCTGCGCAACCCGAACGGGTGGTACTGCCTCGAGGCCAACGTCACGGTGATGGGCAAGCTGGTGATCCAGGCGGCGTGCGACGCGCATCTGGCCGATAGCCGCAGTGGCGCGACGGTGATCGGCTCGAACAGCTCGGATGGCGGGGTCACGGTGATGGGGTCGACCCAGGTGGTTCGCGACAGCAACTGCCACGCCGCCCCCGAGGCCGCCGCCGCCCCTGCGCCCGCGCCGAAGCCGGCGGACCCGGCGGCCACCCGCGCCAACTTGTCCAAGGCCGCCTCGGACAACGAGGCGAAGCACGAACAGGAAGACGACGGCGACTGAGGCCCTGCGGACCGATTGCGGTCGCCGCACCGTCCGATATAGGGCTTCGCTCTCAGGAGGTTCCGCCTTGGACATCGACGCCGTTCTCGTCCGCGTGGACGAGATCCTCGTGCAGGAGTTCGAGCTCGACCCCGACGCGATCGTGCCGGCGGCTCGCCTGCAGGAGGATCTCGATCTCGACAGCCTCGACGGCCTGGACCTGGTGGTCGCCATCGAGAAGGAGTTCGACGTGCGCCTGGACGAGAAGAAGCTCATGGAGCTGAAGACGGTGGCCCAGGTCCACCAGTTCCTGCGCGACGCCTTCGCCGCCGCCCACGACGCCGCCGCCAGCTGAGGATCAGCCCTCGGGGTGCCGGAACAGCAGCACGCTGTTCACCCCGCCAAAGGCGAAGCTCGTCTTGAGAACGTGGGTCGCGGTCGCCTCGCGTGGGGTCTGGACGAGGTCGATCGGGGCGACGTCGGGCTCGACCAGGTTCCGGGTGGCCGGGAGCACGCCGCGGTGCATCGCCTGGACCGCGATGGCGCTCTCGAGCACGCCGCAGGCGCCGAGGGTGTGGCCGATGTGGCCCTTGCTCGAGCTGACCGGCACCTGATCGCCGAACACCTCGTACAGCGCCTTCGCCTCGCTCGCGTCGCCTGCGCGGGTGCCGGTGGCGTGGGCGTTGACGTAGTCGATGATCGAGGGCTCGACGCCCGCGTCGTGAAGGCAGCGGCGGATGGCCGCCACCATCCCGCGCGGAGTGGCGTTGGACATGTGCCACGCATCGCAGGTGGTGCCGAAGCCGACCACCTCGGCGAGGATCGTCGCGCCGCGGGCGAGCGCTCGCTCCCGCTCCTCGAGGACGAAGATCCCGGCGCCCTCGCCGACTGCGATCCCGTCGCGGGCGGCGTCGAAGGGCCGCGGGGTGGCGTCGGGACGGTCGTTGTACCCGCGGCTCGCCACCCCGAGGGAGTCGAAGATCACCGCGCCCGAGAAGTGAAGCTCCTCGGCGCCGCCAGCGAGCGCGACGTCGGCCTGCCCGTAGCGGATCCGGTGCGCCGCGAGGCCGATGGCCTGGTTGGAGCTGGCGCAGGCGGAGTTGGTGGCGAGGACCTCGCCGTCGATGCCGAGGTGCAGCGCGACGTTCGCCGCGCAGGTGTGCGCCATGGCCTGGAAGAACACCGTGGACCGCAGCCCGCGCGCGCTCCGCTCCTTGGCGAGGTGTCCCCAGAACTCCAGGTCCGCCTCGGAGCTGCCCTCGGTGGATCCGACCACGATGGAGGTGCGCTCGGACGGCAGGTCGGCGGCGATCAGCCCGGCGTCGGCGACCGCGCGCTCGGCGGCGCTCGCGGCGAGCAGGGCGACCCGGCCCATGGTGCGGCGGGCCTTGCGCGGGATGTGCTGGCCGTCGAAGCCCGGCACCGGCGCGCCCACGTGCGACTGCAACTCGTCGATGTCGCTCCAGGCGGGCATCGCCACGACCCCGGTGCGTCCGGCGAGCACGGCATCGTACAGGGAGGCCGCGTCTTCCCCGAGGGGGGCGTGCAGGCCGATCCCGGTGACCACCACTCTCCTCATGCTGCCCTCAGCTCCTCGACGAGCGCGTCCAGCCCGTACCACCGCCCCACCGCATAATACGCGGTCAGGGTGGTCCCCAGGATCCCCGGCAGCCCGACGCCCTGGCCAACCATCAGCACGTTGTGCACGCGGGTCAGCGGCAGCGGCCGGTCCCGCCCCATCTGGTGCACGGCGTGCAGGTGGCCGTAGATCGCGCCGTGGGGCGAGCCGGTGTACGCCTCGGTCGACAGGGGCGTGCTCGCCTCGGCGCGGAGGATCCGCGGACCGATGTGCGGGAAGTCGGCGACGAGCGCCTCCACCGCCGTGTCCAGCAGCGCCTGCTTGAACCGCAGGTAGGCGGGCGGGCGCTCGCCCTCGCGGGTGTCCGCCCAGGGCGCGACGTGCTCCCAGTCCAGCGGCAGGATCATCAGCACCACGCCGTCCTCGTCGCGGCCCTCGGGGACGTGCTCGCTGGGGGCCGTCGCGTAGTACAGCGGTGCCCGCCCGGGCTGGACGCTCTGGTAGGTCTCGAGCGGGTCCCAGGTGCCGAAGCGGTACACGTTGGCGTTGCCGAACAGCCCGGTGCGCCCGCGCACCCGCAGGTAGACGCCGAGGTGCCCGTGGCCGACCTCCTGGGCGAGGAGTCGGCTGCGGGAGGCGGGTCGCAGCGCGTCCGGCGGGAGCAGCGCGAGGGTCTTGTGCGGGTGCAGATCGGAGATCACGAGGTCGGCCGGGTAGCGCTCCCCGTCGGCGTCGATCACCGCGCTCGCCTGGCGGTCGTGGACCTCGATGGAGGTCGCGCGCGCGCGCAGCCGCACCTCGCCGCCCCCGGCGCGCACCTTGCGGGCGAGGACCCGCGCGAGCCGGTCGCCGCCGCCCTGCACGACCCACGCCCCGCGCAGGAAGTGGTCCAGCACGACGCTGTGCACCCCGAGCGGCGCCTGGTGGGGCGGCACGCCGTACAGCAGGGACTGCGCGGCGAGGACCGCCCGGGCCTTCGGGTCGCGGACGTGGGCGGCGAGTACCGCGGCGAGCGACGTGCTCTCGACCTCGACGAGACCGCCGAGGTCGCCGCCGACGCGCAGGTGGTACAGCCCGTAGGGCTGGGTCGCGGCGCGGAAGGCGGCCAGCACCGCGCGGATCCCGCCCGCCTCGTGGGGAAAGGCGGCGACCAGGCGCTCCTCGTAGGCGTCCCACCCGACGGGCACCCGGATCTCCAGGCCGGGGAATCGCATCCGGTCGAAGCCGTCGGGGTCGAGGCGGTGGAACTGCAGGTCGTCCCACACCCCGAGGTGGCGCAGGCACTGGCCGAGGGCGTCGCCGGGCGCGACCGAGCCGCAGTAGTGGAACCCGGTGTCGTAGCCGACCCCATCGCGGAAGAACCGGTGCAGCATTCCGCCCGCCCGGTAGTGCTGCTCGAGCACGGTCACCTGCACGCCCCGCTGCTGCAGGAGCAGGGCGGCGGCGAGCCCGCCC
>Ga0114931_10002514_pt1 | contig 23288 bp, 25 predicted proteins | sample 2SBtaG_FD_89579 | JGI IMG/M metagenome (GOLD analysis project Ga0114931, IMG submission 89579) | Deep subsurface microbial communities from Kolumbo volcano to uncover new lineages of life (NeLLi) - 2SBTROV14_V59a metaG | ecosystem: Environmental > Aquatic > Marine > Volcanic | place: Kolumbo... | reverse complement strand
CTCTCTAATGAGCTGAAGTCAAGATCTTTAACCCAATCCTCTTTTACGAAGCCGCAAAGCAGGTCTTCCACCATGTTGGCATGGGAGAATAGATACTTATAACTGCTGTCGTGATTGGCCATTTAGTGCCTTACAGATTGTTTTCTGGTTTCTTGGAAAAGAATTTATAAGGCACTTATACCCCCTTGTGGGGTGTCAGAGTGTCCCCGTTTGTTGCTACGATGTAATCTCTCGTTACTTTGATAATACCCACTGACCTGAGATAAGTCAATATCAGCAATTTGTCGTGGTCTTGCATAAATAGACTTGAAGAAACAGAATTATTTCGCATGCGTGGGGCAGGTCTCCCAGGAAGTTTTGCAAATAGTCATGCCCCCCCTCCTCACACACAACTCTCCAAAGAGAGGCGACAACTATCCTGACACAGGGGGGAATTCAGGTTGTTGAATTCAAAGATTACAGACAAAGATATTTTCTTTTGAAGGGGGGCATAGCGGACGATGGTGTCTTTGAGTGGCGGGAGAGATCTGATTAGTCAAAATTCAAATGATCTCCGAATTGAATCTATGTCGGATTTTGTCACCTCAGCGGTTTTCATAATGTTTTCCCAATCAGCGAGACAATCCTTCGTTTGAGCAATGATCTCTCTTGCCTTCCCCCGTGTTATCCCAAAAGCATCGCAGCGGCTTAAGATGTTTTCAAGGGATGCAACAGTTCCCAATGTACCTAATTCTAAGCACAGGTGAAAATCCACTTTGCTTTGAGCAACCATCGGTACAATGTCGTAGGCAGGCGAAAGGGACCAATGACCCGTATAGACGAAGCCATGATTTCTCAGGTGGTCATCTCCATTGCGAACCATCACATTGAATACGATTCGTTGGTAGAGTTGCTCCAGGTCTCTTTTGGTGTATTTTGTAAATTTCCGCATGTCCGCTGCTAGAGCAAGGTAAGAACCATTTTCTAACTCATCAATATCTAGATTACTTAGGGCCATGGCGCTTAGAAAAGGGAGTCTGTGACCTTCTTTTCTGTCAAATCTTTCAATAAGATAAACAGCCCTGCCCGCAATTTCCTCCAGATGTATTGCCGGGGTAGTGATGCCGACTTTTCTTGCCAGCGTCATTGTCGCATATTCTATTCGTGGAAATTTTATCAGGGTCTTGGAACTTTCAAACTTTGCGATGTACTCTTTTCCGTCTTTGGCGACGGCACACTTTGGCTGTGCGCCACCCAGAGAGGTTCCTTGTTGGAGAAGGTAGAGTACTTCAGGTGGAAGGTCTTCATCCTTCATAACTTTGTCGAAAAGGTGGGCGATTTCTTTGAGATCAGCGAATGGCGCAGGAGGAACTGTAGGTGTTGTCGGACGTGCAGGGGAATCGCCAAAACAAAGGGCGCCAACGCAGTTACTGTCTGCAAGATTCAGCAGCTTTTGGTCAGATAATGTTCCAAAGGGCACTTTTAACTTTTTGGAAAGAATAAATTTGCCCCAACTATCAGGTATGACGTCGCCGATAACGCCAAAAATTCCATTATTCTTTTTCGTCACAAAAGTGGTTTCTGATAATGGAAGATTGACCGGGTCAAGGGCGATGGCATTCTGGCGTAAAAGATAACGGCGGCCATATTCAAATTGTCCGACTCCTAAATCTGTATCGAGTTGAAAAAGGCCCGCGGGGATAGGTTGGTCATCGCCGGGTAGTTCAACGAAAACATATTTTTCGTAAGTCATTTTTAAAAATCCAACTTCCTGTCTTTCTTGTGTCTAATTCGTTCCGGCATGCGTTGTTTCTCTAAGGCAATACCTATTATGTCATCCCCGGGTTCTGCAAATTGTAACGAATCCATCAGCTGGAAGACCTCAAGTGCTGTAATATATGAGCCAAACTTAACCGATGGGTCACCTGCCTCCATTCGACGTAACGAAGAGACGGAAATGCCTATCATTTCAGCGGCTTCCTGGAGATTCTTTCGGCGCCTTTTGCGAGCAAGTCTAAGATTTTTACCTATTGATCGTATGCGTGAAGAGATATTGTCTGACATGGGTTTATTGGTCATATTTGATGTCTAAATATGCTTATTTATTCATATATGAACAAGCGTACCATTTCTGAGAAAATGAACAAGATGTTTTTGTATAAATTTACTTGCTTCTTGCATTCTTACCAAATAATTTGCAGTGTTATACAAAATATCAGTAGTGTCCGGTTAAGGACTTGTATGTAACGATTCAGATTGTTGAAGATTCATATCGCCACGGTCGGGTGGTACATCCTCTAATTCTCGCGTTTAATTCTGAATTTTATTACGTAACTCCCTGACCCTTTTAATTGAAACCCGCTTTTACTACTGACGGGTCATATTTTTCGATACATGTCACCATGTAAATGGAGAAAATCTGATAAATCAGCCGATAGATTGAATCCTTGCCGATTCTGATCCCCCTCGACTTCAAATCATTATAAAGCTTATTAACAGAAAACTCCCTGGTGAAAGAAGCAATAAGGCACTTAATTAAATATTTTAGTACAGATGCATCACGCACTTCATATCTAGCCATTAGGTCCCGATAAAGCATTACATTAAAATATTCTTGTAATACCTCCGGCTTGAAGCGTGTTTCTATATTGACCAGCTCTGGATTGTAATGGTCAAGTAAAAATGGACAGTTTTTTCATGCTGCCTTATTTTTAGCCACCCAATTTTTAGCAAAAGCCCTTGGACTCATATCCCCAAAAGTCCAAGTTATTTCTTACCGAACCCTAAGTCTGAACTCGCACCTAAGTCATTAAGAGGCGGCGTATAACAAGCTCTGGCGTATTTCTTCTATGAACTCTGTATCGGTAACTTTTTTATTTTTATTATCTAATACATAGAAGACGTCAACTACCTGGTCTGAACCGGCGCTGATTTTGGCTCTAAATATATTTATTTTGAATTCTGTCAGGGTCTTGGCGATTTTATAAATTATGCCAAGATGTTTGCCAGCGTATACCTCAATGATTGTAAATGTTTCAGACGATTCATTGTCGATTACAACTTTTGGCGGTGTAGGCCTGATTTTTACCTTTTTGCTTGGCCGTATATTCTGGTTACTTAGGCGGTAATCCAGACCGATACGGAAATTAAAGGCCTTGCTTAGATCATTTCTTAATTTGGCCAATTCCTCGCGGCTATATTCTGTACCATAAATAGGCTGAACCGTGATACTGTCCACTGCTGTGCCGTTTGGCCAAGTGAAAATCTGGGCCGCCAGGATACCGAGACCGTTAAGGGCGGTAGTGCCGCAAATTTTCGTGAGCAGGCCCGGCTTGTCTTTAGTTATAATCAATAATGAAAGATGCTCGTCATTATCTTTTGATTCTAAGATAAAGTCTTCCGCTGCCAGCTCCTGGCTTAGCTGCACATGGCGGGCAATTTCTGGCGGCGAAAAGTTGAGCAGATAGTCGTTAGGCAGGTCGTTCAGGTTAATCTTGATATTGTCGTTATTAAGTAATTCAGATACCTGACTGCGAATCCAATTGATCCCCTGGTTAACATCGTGTTCTTCCAGACCATTTTTTTCAAGTAAAAGGGCGATTTTGAGGTAAAGCTCTGTAAGCAGGGCTGCCTTCCATTCGTTCCAGACTGTTGGCCCTGTGGCCATTGCGTCGGCTATTGATAGCAGATAAAGCATGGCCAGCCGATCAGGAGACTGGACAAGAGCCGCACAGCGTTTTATGAGAACAGTATCCTCTAAATCTCGGCGCAGTGCGGTTTCGGTGAGAAAAAGGTGGTGCTGGACGCAGAAGGTTAACAGCTCGCACTCTGATTTAATCAAGCCAAGACGTTTCCCGACTTGAGAGGCTAACTTAGAGCCCTTGTTGGCGTGGTTTCCACCGTATCCTTTGCCAATATCATGCAGCAATGCTGCCAGGAATAAAACATGTGGTTTTGAGACTACCTCAAAAATATTGCCATGTTTTTTCGTAATTGTTGCCAGAGCCTCCACTGTTTGAACCAGGTGGTAATCTACAGTAAAAACGTGATAAATATCATGCTGAGCCAGAGATTTTAAATGGCCAAATTCAGGGAGATAGGCTGCTAAAAAACCACATTCCAGCATGGTCTCCAGGGTATCGGGTGAGCGTTTGCCGCTGGATAAAATTTTTATAAAATCCCGGCTTGCGGCAGCAGATGTTTGCATGCCGGTTACAGCTTCAAGACAAGCTGAAATACTCTTGCGGGTTAGGTGGTGAACCTGAAGGCCGGTTCTGGCGGCATGCAGAAAAATTCGCATAGCCAGTTCCGGTGTTTTGGATAAGTCTTGCCGACCATCCAGGTGGATGCGGTTATGACGTATGCTAATGCCCATTTCCAGTTGCCGGAAGCTGTCATCCGAGCCGCCTGGTTTAATTGGATTAATGGATTCGTCGACGTGCGCGAAGAAAAGGTCGGTGTTGACCGCTATTGTTTGTAAATGGGCATAGACCTTCCGCATAAAGTGTTCAACAGCCTTGATCCCTTTTGTGCCCCGGTAATTGAAATCCCTGCTGATCTCTTCTTGTCGTTCGAAATATAGTCGATCATTTCTGCGGCCGCTCAAATAATGGAGGCGGTTGCGTATTTGAATTAAATGCTCCCAGGCCTGCTCCAGATTTTTACGCTCAACAGTGGTTAATATTCCCGCTCCTTCAATAGCGTGAAGGTCTTTTAATCCAAAAATAACTTTTGATGTCCAAAGCAGGGCTTGTATGTCGCGGAGTCCGCCACGCCCCTCCTTGATATGAGGCTCAAGTAAATAGCCGTGTTTGGCGAAGCTCTCAAGGCGATGGGTGCGATGGGATACCATTTGTTCGAAAAAGTTTTTTCGGCGGCCAAAGACAAATTTTTGTTGATATGTTTTCTGTAACTTGTCGAAAAGCGAGACCCCGCCTACCAGCAATCTGGCATCCAACATGGCAACTTGGAAAAAAAAATCATTTTCGGCATCGGAGAGACATTGGTCGATTGTCCTGACGCTGTGGCCGACATCTAATCCCGCATCCCAGAGAGGGTACAGAATTGCTTCTGCCGCGATGTTTAATTTTTCTTCGGGGACGGCGGGGTCGTGCAAAATCAGGAGATCAATGTCGGAGAATGGGAATAACTCGCGGCGGCCGTAACCGCCGATGGCAATTAAGGCCATGCCGGATGCTTCCGGGCAGGCCTCAAAATTTGTGGTAAGGTGTGAATCAATTAGTGCAGTATGTTCACGCAGCAAAGCGCGACCGCTCAGGCCCTGGCGCCAAAGTATCTCTAAAATTTCGCGGCTGGTGCGAAGCTCGGAAAGCCGGGTGATACCAAATTTTGTTTTTGGAATGATATTCATCTTTGAATCCAGCTCTTCCCGGGAGAACACGCTGCCAGACGTCTATATTGCGCTATTACCCTTTTCGCCGGTTCTTACTCTTATTACTTCTTCTATGGGCAAGACGAATATCTTACCGTCACCTATTTTACCAGTCATGGCGGCTTGGCGAATACAGTCAACAATTTCGTCAACCTGTTGTTCGTCAACAATTAGCTCTAACTTGATCTTAGGGATAAAATCAACCTGGTACTCTGCACCTCGATAAACCTCTTTATGCCCTTTCTGGCGGCCATATCCCTTTACTTCAGACAGGGTCATGCCCTTAATACCTATGTTGCTCAGTGCTTCCTTGACATCGTCAAGTTTAAATGGCTTAATTATAGCCTCTATTTTCCTCATCATATTCTCCTGGTAATTATTTTTGTGAACATAAACGCCATGCGGGCTAACTGCTTTTTTTTAGCTACAGACACACACCGACACATTAAGTTCAATACCCCCTTGAGGGGTACACGGAATAACTGCAAAAAGCAGGTAAGCGTAAACTCCGAGATGAGGCGCTGCCCGAATATTTACTTTTTGTCTTGAGGCGAATTATTTTTGGGCTAGTTATTGTAAGCGGTCTCGTTGTGTAAGCTTTGATCCAGTCCGCTTATTTCATCTTCTTTATTTACTCGAAGGCCCATAAAGCCATTAATAAGTTTGAGTAATATCCAGCTTACCACAAAAGCATAGACTCCGACAACAAGAACACCAAATAATTGCGTTCCCAGGAATGAGATATTGCCGGCCAGGAGTCCATCGGCGCCCCCGGCATTTACGGCCTTGCTGGCGAAAATTCCCAAACAGATTGTGCCTATGACTCCGCCGACACCGTGAATACCAACGACATCCAGGCTGTCGTCCAGGCCTATTTTTTCCTTCAGATTTACGGCAGAATAACATACAAAGCCGGCGATGAGGCCGATTGCCATTGCTGCTATGGGGCTGACGAATCCTGCTGCCGGGGTAACAGTTGCCAGGCCCGCCACGGCCCCGGACGCGGCTCCTAAGGTGGTAGGCTTGCCATGCTGTATGGCTTCCATGATGACCCACATTGCCATGCCGGTCATGCCAGCCAGGTGGGTGGCGATAAAGGCGGTTGCGGCAATACCATTGGCGGCCAGAGCGCTGCCGGCATTAAAACCAAACCAGCCGAACCAGAGGAGGGCGGTGCCGATAATCGTCATCGGTAAATTATGGGGGGCAAAATGACGTTTGCCGTGCTCGTAGCGTGGCCCCATCACTAAAACGGCAGCGAGAGCGGCTGCGCCTGAAGTCAAATGGACAACCAGGCCACCAGCAAAATCAAGCACACCACGGGCCGCCAGCCAGCCGCCTGAACCCCATATCCAATGGCATACAGGGTTATATACCAAGATGGTCCAGAGTAGTGAGAAAACGATGAAAGATGAAAAACGGATGCGCTCGGCAATGGCTCCTGTGATCAAGGCTGGGGTGATGATGGCAAACATACATTGGTAGATCATGAAAACATTTTGGGGAATTGTGGTTGCGTAAGTAGGACTGGGCGCTGAACTCACGGTGTTTAGGGCAAACCATGAAAAATTGCCTACAAAGCCGCTGATGTCCGGACCAAAGGACATACTGTAGCCCACTAGAATCCATTCGATGCTGATCACGGAAATCATGATCATACTTTGCATAAATGTGCCAAGCACGTTTTTGCTTCTAACCATGCCGCCATAAAAGAGGGCAAGGCCCGGAGTCATAAGCAGCACTAATCCTGCTGCGGCAAGAACAAAAGCGGTATCACCTGAGTTAATCATTTTATTCCCTTTTTGTGTGTTTTGATTAATGAATCATTTTTTTTGATGTAACAATAAGCAATTTTTATTCCGTGACTCTTACTTATTAACTAATAGGCTGAATATACGCATAAATAACTTTATACGTCGACAAAAATATCCCTTCTCTGTAGCACATTATTGTGCTAACTGCACATTTTTAATACAAAAACGTGTTATCGACCGGGCGGGGAGCTATAGGATTTGGTAGCGGTTGAATATTATGGTGGAAAGAGGTAGGCCGGGTAATTGCTTTTCTATCCAAGTGCGAAGTTTGCGATTCATTTCACCTCGAGCTAGAGAGTAGCGCCGGATTTCAGATAGTGGCTGGTTGTTGAAAAATTGATAGATAATGTCACGTGTTAAAACTTCCTTGTTTATGGGTGGTAGTTCATCTTTGGGAAGTAAGAGAAGCAGGGTGAGGTCAACGTTTAGAATTGCTGATTTCTTGTCATTGTCGGTGATTGCGATAAAAAACAATGGCAGGTGCCATTTTTTACTAATTTTCTCAATTGCATTCGATCGCTGTGGTACCGCTGGCTTATTAAGAAGTTTTGATGTTGGGGCTATCTTTTTATTGGTTTCAGTTTGTAGTGGCACTGTATTTTGGCTATTGCTTGCGGGGGGAAGGGCAGACTTGTGACTCGTCGCTGGCGGTACGCCTAAATTGGGGTTCACGGCCTTTGGGGTGGAGATATTGATGTAAATGACGGCCAACAAAACAGATGCTAAACCGACCCCAATTGCAATTTGAATAATTCGTGAGAGTGCTAAAAAATTATCTTTGCTTGATTTACAGTAAAAGAGAAGACGGCGGAAAGGTTTGGGCATAAAGGAAACTTGGCCATCCTGAGCAGTGGCTTGTTTGCCATCAGCCAAGGGCTTGGCCGTTTCTTTTTCTGTAGCAGGTGAAGAAGGCTCGGACTTTGCTTCGTTTTCATCCAGAAAAAAAGGGCTGCTCGCCTCATCTTGCGCAGAGAACATCTCCTCCTCTGAGTCAAAGGCTTCACCCCAATCATCACCGATGTCACTATTGAAGATAGTTTCTGACTCTTGGGAATTTGTGCCTGAGGCGGATTTGTCTGCTTGGTCGGCCATCGATTTGGGGGTAAGCTTGGGGGTGTTGCAAATGTCAAGATGTGGTTCGTTTGTCGCTTACGATTTGGTGGTAAAAAAGCTTCGTTAGGTCAGAATCTTATTTATTTTTTCACCGAGAATGTCAGCGGTAAATGGTTTGACAATATATTGGCTGACTTTGGCTTTAACGGCTAATATGATATTCTCCTGTTGGGCCTCGGCGGTAACCATAATAAATGGAGTAGATGCCGTGTCGGGGTTACCTCTTACGTTTTTTAACAGGTCGAGGCCGGTCATTTTGGGCATGTTCCAGTCACTTATGATGAGGTCAATTTTTTCTTGTTTGAGGATATCCATGGCCGTCGTGCCATCATCTGCCTCTATAATATGTTTGTAGCCTAGCTGTGTGAGGATATTTTTTAAAATCCTTCGCATAGTTGCAAAATCATCGACTACCAAAACTTTCATTTTGCTTGGATCAGACATCATAATATTCCTTATCTAGCTGCAAAAAAACAGGTAAGCGTAAACTCCGACAAGTTACCCTCTGCCGTTAAGGCACTTATCCTAAAAAGTTCTAAGTCAATTTCCACTTTAGTGGGTTAGTTTCCGATACGTAAATATAATGGAATTTCCACCTGTTTGAGCTTTTAGTATATCATATATGTAAAATAAGGGTAAGAGCAACGAAATTTTTTAATTTGTCAGTATCTTTTTTAATTTGGTTCGTAGGCGGAGTACTGCTTTGCTGTGCATTTGGGAGATTCGTGATTCTGTGTAGCCTAAAATTTGACCTATTTCCTTCATCGTGAGTTCTTCAAAATAATACAAAGAGATGGTTAACTTTTCATTTTTGGGAAGATTGGCAATGGCATCAGCCACTAACCCTCTAATTTGGGAAAAACTTAAGGCCGTGAAGGGATCATTGCCAGCGGTGTTAAATAGCTCGTCCAATTGTGATGAACGATTAAGCTCTGGTGAGCGCTGTTTAAGCAGCTCGATATTCATAAAGGTGACAGATTTAGTTTCATCCAGCAATTTATGGAAATCAGCTAGCTCGATACTCAAGAATTGGGCCATCTCATCGTCATTTGCCGGGCGGCCCAATTTACGTTCCATTGTGTCATAGGCCCTTTCCAGAGTGGTTATTTTGTTACGCACAGAGCGCGGAACCCAATCAAGGGCGCGTAGCTCATCCAGCATGGCCCCCTTTATTCTGAACTCCGCGTAGGTCTTGAATTGTACCTTTTTAGAGAGATCAAATTTGTCGATTGCGTCAATCAAGCCAATAATCCCACAGCTAATCAGGTCGTCCAGTGCTACCTGAGATGGCAACCTTGCTGCTAGTCTGCTGGCGATGTACTTTATTAATGGTGTGTATGTCAGGATTAATTCATCACGTTTGGCCGGGGACAGCTTGCCCGTGTTCTGAAAATAGGCTTGGGTGTAATCCTTGAATTTCTGGGTTTTGGGTTTGGTCATTGTCTTAATCAGTAATAAAACTCATAAACATTCGGCTTGTAGAAAAAAATTACGCTAACCCGCAAGACCTTGAGTAATCCCGCTCCATAAAAACTTGATATTGCCATCAGAACCTGACTCCGGCACTGCACGAATCAAATCATGGCTGATTTTCTGCAGCATCTTGCTGGCCTGACAGTCGGGGAATTTTTCGGTAACTAAACGTTGGCTCCTTACTGCTGCAACCAGCTTTTTATCATACGGAATATAACCAATAAAGTCCAGTGAAAGCGTTTCCAGGAATTGGTCACATACTTTGGAAAGTTGCTTAAAGACGTTGATGGCCTCTTGCGCCGATAATGCCATGTTAACAAGAATTTTGAATTTTTTTACGTCATGTCGGGTGGACAAAACTTTAATCATGGCATAGGCGTCAGTGAGTGATGTTGGTTCAGGTGTCAGCAAGACAATTCTCTCTTGGGCTGCCAAATTAAAATATATTACATTTTCGTTAATTCCTGCCCCGGTGTCAATAAGTAATGCGTCAATTGTGTCATCTAAGGCGGCCATTTCGGAGAGAAAATAAAGGCGCTGCTCCTCGTCCAGGTTTGCCAACTCCATAATACCAGAGGCACCTGGCAGGATATTCATACCGCCTGGCCCTTGAATCATAACTTCTGAGAGTGATTTTTCTCCGCTGAAGACATGTTGCAAATTGTATTTAGGGGTCATTCCAAGTAATACATCAATATTGGCCAGGTTAAGGTCGGCATCCAAGACCAGTACCCGGAGACCAGCCGTGGTCATACTATAGGCCAGGTTGGCAGTAATGTTGGTTTTGCCCACGCCGCCCTTACCACTGGTGATGCAGATAACTCTGGCCTGTTTGCTGGATGGGGGCGTGGCTGAATTCTTTTGAGACATGATTTTTTTAAGGGTTGATGCCTGGTTCATTATGCTTTCTCGTCGATAGTGCCCTGGTGAACGCTTATGAAGCGACAATGTTAATTTTGCATGGCCATTTTGGGCATTGCTGCCTGCCAGCCTTGTTTAAACAACAGATCAAGAAAATCTTTAGAGGCCGCCAGGAAGTCCTCTGGGACACGCTGACCGGTGGCTAGATAAGAGACGGGCAGGGCGGCACTTACAACTTGTTGACAAAGAGCGGCGTAAGCCCTGGTCTCATCAAGCTTGGTGAGGATGAGACCGGCAAGTGTCAACCTGGTATATGATTTAAAAATAGCACTCAAATCCTCTTTCTTTGTCGTGGCACTCAAAACCAGATGGGGTTTGATATCTGGACTAAATGAAAACCAGTCGTTGAGCTCGGCGATATGTTTTTCATCATAGGGACTTTTGCCTGCTGTATCAATAATTATAACATCCTTATTTTGGTGCTTGGCCAAGGCCTGTTGCATGACATTTTTCCTGAGGACTATTTCGCAGGGCAGGCGCATAATACTGGCGTATGTTCTTAGCTGGTCGGTGGCTCCGATCCGGTAACAATCCATGGAAAATAGGGCTACACTCTTATTTTGCCGCAGGCTGTGCCAGGCGGCCAGTTTGGCGGCAGTTGTTGTCTTCCCCACGCCAGTGCTGCCAACCAGGGCGATAATCTCTTGAGATTGTTCGTCATGGCCAGTGCCTGGTAATTTTATCTTGTCTACTAATTGGTTCCGCCATTTTTTTACATCGGCGGGGTTTGGGGCTCGTTTGCTCCTGTTTTGTGCCAATGGTCGAATCGACGGTTTGAGATTGGTGCTTTCTCTCTCTACCGGGCGGAATAAATTGGCAAAACGCAACTTCAGGTCATGGGATTCGGAGTGTATCTTGCCTGCCAGTGGCTTCGGCGTTTTAAGGGCCGCAGGGCTCTGCTGGGGAGAGCGGACAGTCTTATAGCTGTAAGACCTGGGCTCTGGGCTCTGGTATTTTTCTTCGGCAGTCTCCAGGATATTATCAAGGTCATAATCCATGGCTGCCACCACCTCAATACGGCGAGCGCCACCCTTTTTGCCAATGGTCTTGGTTGCCAGGATAATGGCGTCTTCCCCCATTTCCTGCTTAACAAGAGCCAAAGCACTTTGGTTATCTTTTGCTTGGAATCGTTTAATGCGCATAATTTGTATTTTTGCTTTACGCTTTTCTGTCAGGCATCATTTACGTATGGTCACGTCATACCGTTGCTTGTACATCAATTGTGCCCAGTGATTGTATCTGGATTTGACTGGGCAACTCATTATTTGATAATACCGTAATTTGTGGCATAAAACGCTCCAATAAGTGGCGTAGATGTCGTCTGACCACTGGTGAACAAAGGATTATGGGCTGGTATCCCTCGCCGGTTATTCGTTCCACTATCTTCTGGGTGGATTCTATAACATGTTTGCTTATGTTCGGCTCTAAATTGAGATAACTACCCTGTTCTGTTTTCTGGATGGACTCTCGGATAATGTCTTCAATCGGTGCTGCCAATGTTAAAACAGAGAGTTTGTTATCCTCTTCAACCAGGGATGCAACTATGGAACGTGATAATTTCTGCCGGACATACTCCGTCAGGATTGCTGTATCCTTGGTTAATGGCGCATAGTCGGCCAGGGTCTCACAAATGGTCAGTAAGTCGCGGATGGATACCCGTTCCCGCAAAAGTCCCTGCAATACCTTCTGTAAACCGCCCAATGACAGATTATCCGGGATCAATTCCTCTATTACTTTAGGAGAGGTTTTGGCCAAATTGTCAAGTAATTTCTGGGTGTCCTGTCTGCCCAAAAGTTCATCGGCGTGAATTCTTAGAACCTCGGTAATATGAGTAGCGATAACGGTGGAGGGGTCAACGACGGTATAGCCCGCCAATTGTGCCTCATCTTTCTTGTCGGCGTGGATCCATAGAGCTGGCAGGTTAAAGGCTGGTTCCGTGGTGGGGATGCCCTCTATTTCCCGCTTGGCTGTGCCGGAGTCCATGGCCAGCTGGTAGCCCATCATTAATTCTCCACGGGTAATTTCAACCCCTTTTAAGAGAAGGACGTACTCGTCAGGTTTTATTTGCAGATTGTCTCGGACATGTAAGGGCGGCACAAGTATACCCATGTCCAGGGCGAATTGGCGCCTGATGCCGCGGATCCTCTCCAATAGGTCTCCCTTCTGATTTTCGTCAACCAGGGGGATTATGCCATATCCTACCTCCAACTGCAGGGTGTCTAAGGGCAGCAAAGTCTCTACTGTTTCCGGCGACCCGGCAGGGGGCTCGGCAGCCTCCTGCCGGGCCTTGGCATCTTCCTCATTAACTGCGGCCTTTTGTTGGAAGGTGAAAAAAGATATGGTCCCTAACAAGCCCCCCAACAAAAGAAACGGGACATGCGGCAAGCCGGGAACCAGTCCCATTATACCGATAATCACGGCTGAAACTCCCAGGGCTTGAGGCTGCAGGCCGAATTGTTTGGCAAATTCGGCACCCATACTCAGGTTAGAGGCGGCCCGGCTAACAATTATACCGGCGGCAGTTGAAATAATTAGTGAAGGAATCTGGGCTACGAGGCCATCACCAATGGTGAGCATTGTATATGTTTGCAGGGCTTGAAATATACCCATCTTGTTGATGATTACGCCAATAAAAAGTCCACCACAAATATTGATCAGCATAATAATTATACTGGCAATGGCCTCCCCGCGGACAAATTTGGCAGCACCATCCATCGCCCCGTAGAATTCCGCTTCCTGGGAGATGTCTGCCCGTCTTTTCTTGGCCCCCTCCTCATCAATTAAACCGGCATTGAGGTCGGCATCAATGGCCATTTGCTTGCCAGGCATAGCGTCAAGGGTGAAACGGGCGGCAACTTCGGCGATACGCCCCGAACCCTTGGTTATGACGATGAAGTTGATCAAAACCATAATAAGAAAGATGATTAGACCGACGGTGTAATTACCGCCGACAACAAAATCACCAAATGACTGAATTACCTGTCCCACTGCCCCTGGGCCTTCATGGCCATGGAGTAAAATGAGCCTGGTCGAGGCGATATTAAGAGACAGGCGGTACAGGGTGGTAAGCAGCAGAACGGAAGGGAAGGACGAAAAATCCAGAGGATTGGTATTGTACATCGACATCAGTAGAACGACTATGCCCGAGGTGATGCTGATCGACAAGAGTATGTCTAAGACCATGGTGGGCAGCGGCATGATCATAACGCTCAGGATGGCAACGACTCCAAGCGCTACTACCAGACTGGAAGAGTCGATATTAATGCTCTTGAAGCCGCTTATTTGTTGAGTTTTTTCTGTCATAAAAAACTAGAAACTGGTGAATTGCTATTCGCCGGTAACTTCTCCAAAACTGCTGGTAATAAAATATTCGTCACCCAGATATGCATTCCCAAGCAGGAGCTTGGGAACGAGGAACGAAAATACTAAACTGTAAGCGATTCAGGGACGCCGCCATGTACACGTTGACCGGGCGCAGGGTGGTGTTCATGGATCGCTTACCTATTTACGCCGCTTTTTTTTTGATACCATAGACATATGCCAGAATTTGGGCCACGGCCTGGAATAGATTCTCTGGAATTGGCTGATCTATTTTAGCGGTTTTATATAATGCCCGGGCCAGTGGTTTGTCTTCAATAATAGGCACCTGATGTTCGGCAGCTATTTCTTTTATGCGGTGGGCAATGGCTCCAGCACCCATGGCAACCACCAATGGCGCTGCCATTTGCTCATTGTCGTATTTTAGGGCGACCGCCAGTCTGGTGGGGTTGGTGATGATTACATCGGCCTTGGGAACTTCTTCCATCATCCTGCCCCTGGCCATTTGCATTTGCAAGGCGCGAATACGGCCCTTGACCTGCGGGTCTCCTTCGGTCATTTTCGCCTCTTCCTTCACCTCTTGCTTGGTCATCTTCATTTTTTTCATAAATTGCCAACGCTGGAAGGCATAGTCAAGTGCCGCCAGAATGGCGATAGTTATTGTACATTTTAAAAAAATCCAAAAGGCCGCATGGCCCGCAAAAATCATGATCTGATAAGGCGTTTCGTCTACCAATGGCATAAAATGAGGCAGCGTCTTACGTACTTCATTATAGGCGACATAGCCGATTAAAACTATTTTTAACAATGATTTAAGTAACTCGGCTGCGGCCTGCATCGAAAACTTCTGGGCCAGTCCCTTAATTGGGTCAATTTTCTTGATATCCGGGGCGATCTTCTCAGTTGTAAAAATTACGCCGACCTGGGCATAATTGGCAACAAGGGCAGCAAACAAGACGGCCAGCATCAGGGGGCCCAAGAGCATTGCGCTATAGATCATGCTCTCATTGAGCAAATTGCCAATATTTGTCGGAATTACCTCAATTTGGCCTGAATTAGCCAGGTAATGCCTGGTTAATTCCTCAAAAGTACTGATCATGTAGTCGCTCATGAGATATATGGTCATAAGGGCTAAGACCAGAACGGCGGCAGAGGGTATTTCTGTACTCTTGGCAATATCGCCCTTATCTTTAGACTCTTGGAGACGCCTGCTGGTTGGTTCTTCGGTTTTTTCCTGTCCGCTGGATTCTTCGCTCATTTTATCATCCCATTCCCATGCTTAGTCTGCTTAATGCCGAGTTCATTTGAGCAAAATTATTAAGCAGGAGGGGCAGTAAATAACTCAAGGATAAGGCTATGAAAATGAAGCCAACGGCTATATTCATAGGCATGGCCACAATCATTATTGGTACCTGTGGCACGGTCTTGGCGACTATACCCATGGCGACATTGGCCAGGAACAGGGCGACTGCGGCCGGGGCCATAATCTGGATACTCAGGGTGAACATGTGTGAAGCCCCTTTCATCAAACCGTTTAGGGTGGCATCCGTAAGATGGATGGTGCCGGGTGCCAGCCAGGTAAAGCTTTCCACCATAGTTCTGATGAATATATGGTGGCCGTCCATAGCCAGAAATATCAGGATGGCTATGATATTCCACAGATAACCGACCAGAGATACCTGGGTGCCATTTTGCGGATCCATGGCTCCTGCCATCCCCATACCCATTGAGACGCTGACAACCTGACCGGCAATATCCAGAGCGGCAAGTACCAGACGGGCAAAGAGGGCCAATATGGCGCCAACAGTAATTTCAGAACCTACGAAAATTACCAGCCCAATGGCACTTTGTGGCAGTTGGCTGGCGGAAATATTTAATACTGGTAACAGCACCAGAGAGGTGGCTAGAGTTGTAAGGGCCTTTACCTGGGTCGGCACATTGGTGGAGCCAATAATGGGCATCATAAAGATTAATGGTCCCACTCTGGTCATGATAACCAGCAGGCTGAAAATCTGGCCGAGAGTCCAATTTAAGAGGGCAGTATCAGTCATCTTTCTAGTGAATTAAACTTGGCAGCCGCATGAACAGATCATGGGTGTAATCGGTTAATTTGATCATCATCCATGAAGAAAAAAATACTAAAGCGAACATTACCGCCACAATTTTAGGCACGAAGGTCAGGGTCATTTCCTGAATTTGGGTGGTGGCCTGAAAAATGGCGATGGCTAGCCCAACCAACAGACCTATTATGAGTAGAGGCGCTGATAGTAGCAGAGATATATACACTGCGTCTTGACCAAGTGTTATTGCTTGCATCGCAGTCATGCTCAGGCTCCAAAACTTTTTATTAATGAACCCACGATTAATTGCCAGCCATCAACCAGGACAAACAGCAGGAGCTTAAAGGGGAGAGATATCATAACTGGTGGCAGCATCATCATTCCCATGGAAAGCAGGACACTGGAGACCACCATGTCGATTACTAAAAATGGCAGAAAAAGAACAAAACCTATTTGAAAGGCGGTTTTTAATTCGCTGATCATAAAGGCTGGAATAAGCACGGTGGTTGGCACCTCAGACATATTTTGTGGTTTCTTCAGTTTGGCAATGGACATGAACAGGGCCAAATCTTTTTGTCTGGTTTGCTTAAACATGAAACCACGCAAGGGCTTGAGGCCTGCTGACATGGCATCTTCAGCCGATATTTTTTCAGCCAGATATGGTTTGACGGCGTTTGTGTTAATCTTATTGAACACCGGAGTCATTATGAATAGGGTAAGAAAGAGCGATAATCCCACCAGAACCTGATTGGGGGGGGTGGTCTGGGTGCCAAGGGCTTTTTTTAGGAAGGAGAATGCCACTATCAGGCGGGTAAAACAGGTCATCATCAACAGGATAGCGGGGGCGATGGACAGGATGGTGAAGACTAGCAGGATTTCAATGAGGGTGGATATTTGTTTGGGGTTGCTGGTCTCTCCCAGGCCGATTTGCATAGTTGGTAATTGCAGAGCCCTTGCATTGTCCGGTAGTAGCAGGGCTACCGTAATGACGATGCCGGCGATAGCACTATATACTAAGTATAGACGCTTTCTGGGCAATGACCAAGTCATTTTATTGACTCCCGTTTAGATGCAGGTGTGTTCTTTAGATATGAGAGCGATTTTTGGAGAACTCCCGCAAAGGTAAAACTTTGATCATCTGATGGCACTTGGGGTGATTTGTCTGTGGACTTGGTGTCTGTTGAGAAAATTTGATCATCTAAATCAGTTAGTAGGGTGATGTGATGATCAGTAATCCCCAGGGCCAGTTGTTTCCCCGCAATTTGGGCTATAGCTATGTACTTTTTGGGGGCTATCATTCTCGTTTCAATAATTTTTATGTGTGAACCTCTCTTGGCAAGGCCGTTAGTCAGTCCCAATTTTTTAACGAAGTAAATTAACAGCAACATTAGGGCTACAACTATTGCGAGGGCTACAAAGACCTTGGCAATGGCACTGACCAGATTGGTAGTCTCACTTAACTTACCGCTAAGATCAGCAGCCGCAGCTATTTCTACCTCTGAAAGGTAAATAACAGCGGTAGAGGAAATTTTTTTAAAAAAAGTCATCCTATATTCTTTATGCGATCGGCCTGGCTGATAATCTCGGTAATCCTGACACCAAATTTCTCATTTACTACTATTACCTCGCCTTTACCGAGCAATTTCTCATTGACATATATATCCACTGGTTCACCTGCCGTTTTGTCAAGTTCAACCACGGAGCCTTGGGTAAGCTGCAACATATTATTGATGATCATCGTGTTTTGACCCAACTCCACGGTAACTCGGAGAGGTATGTCAAGTAGGAAGTCCAGATTCTGATTGTCGTCATAGCCTACTGCCTTGCCATCTGCCAACTCCTCAAATGTAGTAGATGCGGCATCTCCACCATCCTGATCATCAAGGGCTGCCGCCCAATCATCTCCTGAATCAGTGGCATCAGCCTCTGCTGCGGGTGCTTCTATATCTGTTTTTTCTTCTAAATTTTCGTCTGCCATGATTTTTCTCCTAAACAATTACACTATTAATCTCTTTCCTGATCAAAAACCTTGCGCTTAATCATAAAGGCCTTATTGCCGCGATGAATTCCCGGTGTACCCATATATTTTCTCACCCCGGAGAGGAAGGCGGGGAGTAGATCATCCTTGCGGCGGTCAAGCTGGATAATATCGCCTTTGGTCAGTTCGATAATATCACCCGCCGGGATAAGGGTAGAGCCCAGCTCAACCTTAAGTGACAGCGGTACATTTTTTATATTTTCCTGCAGGGTTTTTTCAAGTAGCAGATCTTCTTCACTCTGTTCTCGTTGGAATGCCGTGGTGAGCTTTGATTTTACGGATTCCAGATTTGATATTGGGATGCAGGAGGTTATGCTGCCCACTGCTCTGTCCATATCAACCTCATAACGATTAATAATTACCACATCTTCCGGCTCGCATATCTTGGCAAACTGCGGGTTTATTTCATTGCGGACATACTGAACCTTGACCGGATGAAGAGAATACCAGGACTTCTCTAAATCATTTAACAAAATTGTGATTACTCGGTGGATCAATCGTTGCTCAATCGCGCTGAAGTCACGGCCTTCAATACGGATGTTGCGGGTTCCGCTGCCTCCTAGAAATGTTTCCACCAGGGCGAAAACAAGTTTAGGCTCAAGTATTAGCAATGATAGCCCCCTAAAAGGCTCCATCTTAAAAATTTGCAGACTGCTTGGCACTGGAAGGGTGCGGACGAAAGCACCAAATCTTTCGAGCTCCATAGGGACAGCGGTGACGTCAACGACCTTGCGCAGGGTATTGGCCAGGGAATTCCGCATGGCCCTCAAAAAGGCGTCATTAATGACCTCCATGGCAGGCATCTTGAGTTGCACGATGTTCTGCTGGCGGGTGAAATCATAGGTGGAGAAACCAACATCTTCATCAGAGATTTCTGCCTCTTCCGGCTCCTCAATGTCACCGCCGGAGATGCCTTTTAATAGGGCATCAACTTCGTCCTGGCTGAGTATTTGCTCCATACCCTAATCTCTCCCTAATTTATATGGCATTCCACGTTTCTTCAATTTATTGGACAACGAAATTCGTGAAGTAAATATTTTTTATGCGGTTTGGCCGCAAAATAAGGTTGAATCTTTCGAAAAGCTCATCACGAACCCGGATTTTACCCTCTGGAGTCATCACCTCGTCGAATGTCAGGCTGGTTAACAGCATGATTACCATGTCGCGCATTTTTGGCATATAGGGTGTGACTTTTTCACTATTAGTGTTTGGACCAAGTTCGAGGGTGATTTTGAGCTTAAGGTATCTTTTGCCTCTCGGGTCGGAGAGGTTCACTATAAATGGATCGAGTGGCAACATCTCCCCTATTTTTTTTTCCTGCTTCTTTTTCAGTTCTGCCTTGTTCACTACTGGCTTGGGCTTCATGAATTTGGTATACGCAAAAAAACCGCCGCCACCAGCCAATAATACGACCAGCCCTATTATGCCGAAGAACATTATCTTGCTCTTCTTTTTGGGAGCCTCTTCCGGGGTTTCGTCTTTTTCTTCTTCGTCTGCCATGCTTTATCTCCTTGTTTTTAATGCCCAGGTCGTTTGGTTCCATAAGAAGAACTAGAAACACGAAAACAATTTATAAGACACCTATACCCGCACGGGGTTTATAGCTTGCTAAAGTTGGTTAGAGCAAAGAGTATGCCAAAGCTAAAAAATATAGGTTGGTACGACTGAATACGGGGCGATTGAGCCTTTGTCAAGGTTATTATACTTTGAATTACGGCATTTTTCAAAAGACTAATGGAGATGTATTGACCATATATTTGGCGTTCTGTCAAAAAAACCACTTTGTCCAAATACGATCCAAATTTTCTTTGGGGGATGTATGGTGGTAAAGTAGGTTAGCATGCCTATTACCCATAAATCGACAGCACGAAAATACGCTATCAGTATCAGTATCGCTATCGGGATCGAAATCGAAAAATCGATAGCGATACCGAGACAGAACTATACCAATCGTGATCCTCATTTTAATGTGAAGTGAAAATATTTGTGGGTAATAGGCAGGGTTAGCACGTTATCTGAGGCTGGCAATTACAAATATATGATTGAAAAAAGACCATTGCTCAGGTAAAAGGTATGTGGTTTGATGATTTAGGATAACTTAACAAGATAAGTAAATATTCGGGTAGTGCCTTAAAAGTTACAAAATGGACTCATGCCGAATATTTACCAAGATAAGATTTTTCGGCATAGCCGGATAGGAGAGTGAGCAATGTTCAATCTGCAGGGAAAAGTCGCCTTAGTTACCGGAAGTTCGCGGGGGATAGGAAAGGCAATTGCGCTTAGATTTGCTGAGAATGGTGTTCATCTGGTCGTTAATTATATACGTCGTCGTCAGAATGCTGAGGAAACGGCTCACCTTATTGAGGGGTTAGGGGCTAGATGTATGGTGGTAAAGGCAAATGTTGCTGATGAAGATCATGTCAAGTCCATGTTCTTGCGAATTAAAGATGAGTTTGGTAAATGCGATTTTTTGGTTAGTAATGCCGCCTCTGGGGTTTTAAAGCCGGTTATGGAGTTGGATCGCCGACATTGGAATTGGGCCATGGATATAAATGCCAGGGCCTTGCTGACCCTGGCCCAGCAGGCGGTGCCTATTATGCCGGAAGGCGGTCGGATTATGGCGGTCTCCAGCCTTGGCTCAGTACGGGCGGTGGAAAATTATACAGCAGTTGGCGCTTCTAAAGCCGCCTTGGAATCATTGGTGCGGCATTTGGCAGTGGAACTAGGGCCCATGGGGATTAGGGTGAACACTATTAGTGCTGGAGCCGTCGATACTGAGGCCTTGAAAAAATTCCCTAATCGTAAAACCATTCTGGACACGGCGTTGGCAAGAACCCCCCTGGGGCGTTTAACGACACCCGATGATGTTGCTGATGTCGGTTTGTTTCTATGCAGTGATCTTGCCCGGATGATTCATGGTCAGACCATTGTTGTTGATGGTGGTTATTCGATTCGGGCGTAATTAAATGTATAGGAATTTTCTTTTTTAAAGTTCTCGAAGTCTGCGCTTACCTGTGGCTAAAAAAAGCAGTTCGCCCGGAGGGCGTTTATGTTCAAAAATATTGCCCCTTTGATTTTAGCCTCTGGTTCTCCCCGGAGGCGGGAGATGCTTGCTCAGCTGGGTTTGGTTTTTACCGTATTGCTTAGTGAGGTTGATGAGCGGCTCAGGGGGAGCGAAAGACCGGAGGTGCTGGTAAAACGTTTGGCCAAAGGCAAGGCGATCGCAGTGGCTGAAGACAACCGTGATGCTTGGGTCTTGTCAGCGGACACTACGGTCGTTATTAATGGGCGGATACTTGGAAAACCTGCCAATGTAAATGAGGCCCTCGTTATGTTGAGGGGGCTGGCAGGTAAGACTCATGAGGTGTGGACCGGTTTTTGTCTTGCCAATCACCGGGCAAATGTTCTAGTAGATCATGCTGTTCGCACAATAGTTCATTTTGCCGATTGGCAGAAAGATGTTTTTGTTGCCTATGCCAACACTGGAGACCCACTTGATAAGGCGGGTGGCTATGGGATTCAAAGTGCGGGTGGTGTCTTGGTGAAGGAAATATCCGGCTCGTACTCAAATGTGGTTGGTTTGCCAATGGCAGAGGTTATGTCCGAAATGCTTCGACTTGGGGTTGCTTATCCTAACCCAGATAAACTGGAAAAGGTCAAAACTTCGATAACAATCCCTGTATAAGTGCCTTATAAATTTTTTTCTAAAAGACAGGTAAGCGAAGACTCCGAGAAAACAATCTGTAAGGCACTAACCCACTAAAGTGGAAATGGACTTAGAATTTTTTAGGATAAGTGCCTTGGTGGTTTGCTTAACTTCGCGATTTCAATAGCAATTCTCCAGTTTCTTTTTTTTATGACATACTTTCGGGAGTAAGGCACTAATCTTCCATTTCCGGGTAATGCTTCTTCATGCAGTCAGGGCACACGCTGTGACTGAAGTTGACATCTGAGTGCTGACGAATATATGCCTCCAGATTGTGCCATTCTCCAGTATCGCCGCGTATTTGCTTACAAAATGAGCAGATAGGTAAAATGCCGCTTAAAACTTTTATTTCATCCAGAGCCTGTTGTAGTTCTTCATTCTTCTGGTTCAATAACTCTTGCTGGCTTGTTATTTTTAATTGATTTTTTATGCGTGCCAGCAGCCTGACCCGACTTATCGGCTTAATGATATAGTCGGTTACTCCGGCCTTAAAGCCCAGACTCTCATCTGCTTCTTCACCCATGATTGTTAAAAAAATCACGGGGATATCTTTTGTGGCCGGGTTTTCTTTGATCTTTTGGCAAACCTCATAACCGTTCATTTGTGGCATAATGATATCCAGCAGGACTAAGGACGTATCCGGATTATCCTCAAGTAAAGCAAGGGCCTCAACTCCATTGGAGGCCACTAGAATTGTATAATCTTTGAGCGTGTTTTGTAGTAATTTACGAGTAGCCGGATGGTCGTCAACAATTAAGATTTTGTATTGACGTTCAAAATTCCCCATATTATTTCCTCCTGTTCTGTTATTATCCCTCTAAAAAAAATCTTTTGTCAAGAGAGTTGAAAGAAATATCTATTTGGACAAATAGCTCTCCCCCCAAAAAAAAGAATCTGCCTGAAAAATTTGTGTAAAGGATGAACTATGGAGACGAATAACATAAGTAAGGGCGGTGTGCCTATGGTAAAGATTGATGGTCAAAAAATAAGAGAGCTGCGGGAATCGCAGGGACTTACTCAACTTTATCTTGCTACTACTGTTGAGGTAACGACTGATACAATTTCCAGATGGGAAAATAGGCGCTATCCTTCGGTGAAGAAAGAAAATGCCTTGAAACTTGCCGAAGTTCTGGACGTTGATTTAGTTGAGATATTGGACGATGGAGATTTTACAGCAGACATTGGTGAAGTTGAAAGTCCTGCCGTGGCGGTGGCGATGAAGCCTTTAAGGACAAAACTTAAGTGGTGTTTGATGATTTTATTGGTGGCGATTATGGCTTCGGTAATTTGGTGGAAATGGGGGAGACATATTGGTAACGAGTTGACCGCCGTGCGTATAATGCCTGAGCATAGTGCGCCAGGGCAACCTTTTCCGGTGTTGCTGAAAATTATGAACAGCAGTCAACGGTCATTATCGTTTATCCTGCGCGAACAGATTCCTGAGCAGGCTGCGGTTTCTGAGACTCATTCGTCT
>Ga0114931_10002513_pt1 | contig 23302 bp, 20 predicted proteins | sample 2SBtaG_FD_89579 | JGI IMG/M metagenome (GOLD analysis project Ga0114931, IMG submission 89579) | Deep subsurface microbial communities from Kolumbo volcano to uncover new lineages of life (NeLLi) - 2SBTROV14_V59a metaG | ecosystem: Environmental > Aquatic > Marine > Volcanic | place: Kolumbo... | reverse complement strand
TTTGGGGAGGTACGGGTGGTAAATCGCTTGAAAGAATTAATCCGGATGGTGCATCAAACGATTCCACAAATTGGGGAAGCTCTGTTTCAGGTTCTTCCCCTGCAATGCAGAATTCAATTGCACAAAAGAATTTTGATATTTCCGTAGTATCTGCATTTACGAATCCTGAAATTCCGCATTTGAATGATGATGTTCATATATCAGCGATTATAAAAAATTACGGAAAACAAACCGGCAATTTTTCCGTTAAATTATTTGCCGATACAAATTACAATGGCGTTGCAAATGAATTATTAGAGACAATAAACAATCAAAGTGTATTACCTAATGATTCCATTATTATAAATTTTAACTATGTTATTACTAATATTCAGAATGAAAAGGACTTTGTGATTGTTGCAAATTTACCGGATGACGAAAATACAACTAACGATACATTGTTATTCGATATTCGGCCTTTATTCGATAGAAACTCTCTGCAATTAAACGAAGTTATGTACCGTCCTGTAAATGACGAACCGGAATGGATTGAAATTTACAACTCAAGTAATTCAATAATCAATCTAAAAGATTGGACGATCGGAGACATCCTAACAAAGCCGGATACTGTTGTAATAACGAGAAATAATCTTTTCGTACCGTCTCAAAGTTGGTTTGTAATAGCCAATGATTCGCTTATTCTATCCTACCATTCTGCAATTCCTTCCGGCTTTGTTGTTTCATCTTTCCCTAATTTGAATAATGACATTGACGGAGTTGTACTTAGAAATCAATATGGAATGACCATTGATTCTATCAAATACAACAAGAATTGGAAAAACAAACTCGGTTTTTCAATTGAACGAATCTCTCGTGATTCTGCTGCAACAGACAGCAGCAATTGGACGGTTTCGACTGACATTGAACAAGGCACACCGGGACGGATAAACAGTATTGCCTCTAAAAAATATGATTTAAACGTTGCATCAGTTAGTGTTGAGCCAAGCACCCCAATCTCCGGTGAAAACTTAAAAATAACCGCAAAAATTGTAAATGCCGGTTTATTAAATGCAGAAAATTTTTCGGTGAAACTTTTTTATGGTATTCAAAACCCCAATACTTTACTTGAAGAAATTCAGATTTCAAATTTATTACCAAAAGATACGCTGGCACTAATTTCAGAAAATACTTTCGTTCTTGAGGATTCTGTTCATATTGCTGCAAAAATAATTTTTCATGATGATGAAAATATTTCAAATAATAATTTATCTGCAACAGTTAAATCAGGCTTTACAAAGGGCAGTATGCTGATAAGCGAGATAATGATTGAACCTCTATCGGGCAATCCGGAATGGATTGAATTGAAAAATGTGTCCGGGAAAAATATTGATTTAAAAAATTTGTCAGTGGGCAATTTGCTTCCGAGCCTTTCAGTTCATGCAATAACAGATTCCAGTGTTGTGGTTAATCCAAATCAATTTTTAGTACTTGCTTCCGATACTGCAATCGCGAGTATTGATTCAAATTCCGTATTCATTGATGCTAATATCGGCAGCCTTAATAATAGTAGTGATGGTATTGTTATTTACGATTTCAGGAATGCTGTTATCGACAGTCTTTTTTACGACAATTCCTTTGACATAGAAAAAGGCTTTTCACTCGAAAGAATTTCCTTTATCGATTCGACCAACAATCCGTTAAATTGGTTAAGCTCAATTGGAAAAGGCGGAGGAACGCCCGGTTCTGCAAACTCGGTTTCCACACTTGTTCCGCAAAAATCAAAAAGCGTTGTAATAAATGAAATAATGTACAATCCTTCCGCTGATAATTCGGAATTTGTTGAGCTTTATAATCCGACTGATAAATTTATTGAACTCGGTGGCTTCGGCATTTTTGATAAATCCGGTAATTTTTTCAAAGTAACTGATCGGGAAACCCAACTTGCACCTGAGCAATATTTTGTGGTTGCCAAAGATTCCTCAATACTTCAAAATTATCAATTAAAAAATTTAAAGTCTAACCTTTACATTACAAATAGTTCTAAATTTAATCTTTCAAATGATGATGAAGAAGTTGTGCTCGTTGATGCTTTCGGCAATGTTGTAGATTCGGTTCATTACTTTGACAAATGGAATAACAGGAATATTGTTTCAACAAGAAATAAATCTCTGGAAAGAATAAACCCTAAACTCGATGGAAACGATTTGGCAAATTGGTCAACTTCGGTAAGTCCTAACGGAGCTACTCCGAATGTTCAAAATTCCGTTTATGTAAATTCGCTTTCGTCATCAACCAAAATAAGTGTAAGCCCAAATCCGTTTTCGCCGGATAACGACGGGTTTGAAGACTTTTCCATTATACATTACAACATTACACAAACAGTGGCACAAATAAGAATTAAAGTTTTCGATTCACGCGGACGCAAAGTAAGAACTATTGTAAGCAATCGTGCAAGCGCTTCTTCAGGCTCTGTAATTTTTGACGGACTTGATGATAACGGCAAACCGCTGCGAATTGGGATCTACATTTTGTTTATCGAAGCGTTAAATAGTTCGTCAGGTGTTGTGGAAACTTTGAAAGAACCTGTTGTTATTGCCCGAAAATTATAAAAGGAAAAGGAGATGTTTTGAATTTCACAAATCCGAATAATGCTGAATACGATACTTGGATTCACTGGAATGTTTCGGGCAAATGCAATTTTGATTGCGAGTATTGTTTCGGGCATTCTGCAAGCGGTTTGCAGAAAGTAAACTGTATTGGCATTGATAAACTGCTAACTACATTGGACAAAACAGGCAGAATTTTTCGTATTAGCTTTACCGGCGGGGAACCGTTTTTAGTACCGAATTTTATTGAAGCCTGCGAAGCAATTACACAAAGGCATTTCATTTCAATCAACACACATTTATCCTCAAACAAAATTACGGAGTTTGCTAATTGTATTTCGCCGGAAAGAGTTTTGTTTATTCAGGCATCTCTTCATTTTGCGGAATTGGAGCGGAAAAATTTGATGAATAAATACATTCATAATTATCAGCTGCTAAAAAAATTAAAATTTAACATATTTGCAGAAGCTGTTGCTTATCCACCAATTATTAAAAAATTGGATTACTATAGAAATTATATTGCAAATGAAGAAATTGATTTTACATTCGGAGCTTTCACGGGAATGTACAACGGTAAAAAATATCCCGAATCGTATTCTGAAAATGAATTGAAAATATTTAATTTAAACAAAAACGAACAGAACAAATTTTACCAGAAAGGAAATATCTGCAATGCCGGTTATAGTGTTTTTGCTGCATTTTCAAACGGCAATGTTTTTCCGTGTTTTCAAATAAAAGAAAAAGTGGGAAATATTTATACGGGAATTAAATTTTCAGAGTCTCCAATTACTTGTCCTGCAAAATACTGCGGTTGCCCGCTTAACGTTTATGATGAATATTTGTTTGGCAAATTACAATTTGAAATACTGTAATTTAGTATAATTTGTAATTTTATGGATTTGATAGTAAAATTCTATTGTCATTATCCTTTTTATAATTAAATTTGTTGTTGTAATGATGAATTTAATAGAAATTTTTATATTATGATAGAAAGATTGCTTGAAAAGCGTATAAATGATTCTCTTTTCCAAGGTAAAACTATTATTTTGTACGGTACCAGGCAGGTCGGCAAAACCGCACTTGTGCAAAATTTATTAAACCGCTACGGCAGCAAAGGACGGTATTTAAATTGTGAGGTCTTTTCAGTTGAACAAAACTTAAATATTGCTGCTCCTGAAAGATTAAAAGCATTCCTTGGTAATTATAAATTGATTGTTTTGGACGAAGCGCAAAATTTGCAAAGTGCAGGAAAAATTTTAAAAATAATAACCGATTCGTTAAAAAATATACAAATAATAGCGACAGGTTCGTCAAGTTTCGATCTTGCAAACAAAGCGGCTGAACCTATGACAGGACGTGTAATTACGCATATCCTTTATCCTCTTTCGGTTTTGGAAATAAAACTGAAGTGGGATTGGTTTAAGGTTGATGCTAAATTAGAGAATTTGCTTCGTTTCGGTTCCTATCCGGAAATTTTTACTTCCAGCGAGGAAGATGCAGAAAAAAGATTGCTGGAATTATCGTCGAGTTACTTATTTAAAGACTTACTTAAATTAGACGCAATTAAGAAATCAAGCTTATTAAGAAACTTATTAACCGCACTTGCTTTGCAACTAGGGAATGAGGTTAATTATAATGAATTGGCTTTAAAATTTGGGGTAAATCGATTAACAATTAAAAAATATTTAGATTTATTGGAACAAAGTTTTGTGATTTTCAAATTAAATTCTTTTTCGCGAAACCTTCGCAATGAACTTACAAAATCATTCAAGGTTTATTTTTTCGATAACGGAATTAGAAATGCACTTATTAATAATTTTAATCCGCTTTTTTTGCGAAACGATGTTGGTGCTTTGTGGGAAAATTTTTGTATCAGTGAAAGAAAAAAATCCAACTCTTATAACAATAAAAATGTAAATAGTTATTTTTGGAGAACTTATGATCAAAAAGAAATTGATTATATTGAAGAAGTGAACGGAAAAATTTTTGGTTATGAAATGAAATATTCGGAAAAACAAAAATTTAAAATCCCCAAAGGTTTTCAGGAAACTTATAAGACAAATGTTTATAAGGTAGATAAAAGCAATTATTGGAAATTCTTTGAACATAAAATATAATAATTAAAGAATTTATTTAATTTATATTTCACAATTAAATATATTTTTACTATGCAGAATAAATTACTATATACATATTTTTCGGACGACGACTTTTTGCGGATTTCAAAAAAAATTCAGGAAATGGAAAAAATTACTTCCGGTGAAATTCGTGTTAGTTTTAAAGAAAAAAAACCCTTCCTTAAAAAAGGAAAGGGTATTCGCAATTTAGCCGAAGAAGAATTTGCCAAACTTGGAATGACAGCAACAAGAGACAAAACGGGTATTCTAATTTTTATATTGTTAGAAGAAAGGCAATTTTATATCCTTGCCGATTCGGGAATTAACGAAAAAGTTGAACAAACCGTTTGGGATTCTGTTCGCAACAACATGCAGAATGAATTTAGGAAAGGTAATTATTTAACAGGAATTTTATCCGCCATTGAGCAAGTAGGTAACATTTTAAGTGAACATTTTCCAATTAAATCAGACGATACAAATAAGCTTTCAAACAAAGTTGTGATTGATTGATTTCGTATGTTCCCTCTCTATAATATCAATTACTATTTTCCTCTATTGATTCGCAAAAATAAATTTTGATTTACCATTCTGCATCTGGATACGTTCTCGGCAGTATTTGCATTTCCGCAAGTATGTGCCCGAGTTGTTCGGAATGATATCCCTGCCGGCTTCCTTGTGCTGTAAAAACAACGTCTTCCTGTAATGTCAACGTAGCTTCTTCAACAATACTGCGAACTATCGTCTCCCACGAAGTTTTAAGTTTTGTTATGCCGGGAATGATGTTTTCTTTCATCAAGCTGCGGATAACCAAATCAATTTCAAACATCTCACCGGTTAACGGATATAAGTCATTAATAGCATTTTGAGTTCTGTTATGGCTTTCCTCTGTTCCGTCGCCTAATCTTAAAATCCATTCTTTGCTATGGCGAAAATGGTATTTAACTTCTTTCAATGATTTTTCAGCAATTGCGGAAATATTTTCATCTTTACTTCTAGTTAAAACTTCATATAAATAAAAGAAATAAACATCCAAGAAAAATTGACGAACAATTGTATAAGCAAAATCCGTGTTGGCATATTCGGTAATCTGAAGATTTTTAAACTCCCGCTCGGTTCTGAAGTATGCAAGCGTATCTTCATTTCGTCCTTTGCCTTCAATTTCTCCGGCAAGTTTAAGCCACGCGCTTGCCTGACCGATACAATCCAGAGCAATGTTTGTAAGGGCAATGTCCTCTTCCAAAATAGGTCCGTGTCCGCACCACTCCGAAAGACGGTGTCCGAGAATTAAATTATCGTCTCCAAGTCGAAGAACGTATTCAAACAGATTTTTCTTTATTTGATCAGTGTAATTACTATTCATTAAAATTCCCTCACACCTTTTGGAACCGAATAAAATTGCGGATGGCGATAAGCTTTATCATTACCCGGATCAAAAAACGGTCCGCTGTCCGAAGGCGAAGAAGCAACAATTGCCGTAGATGGAACAACCCATAAACTAACCGCTTCACCCCGGCGTGTGTAAGCATCTCTTGCATTTTGCAATGCTATTTCACCATCCGGTGCATGAACACTTCCGGCGTGCTGATGTGCCTCTCCTGTTGCCGGCTGTGTAAAAACTTCCCACAAAGGCCAACTGTCTTTTTTATTCTTTGTCATTTTATTCTCTTAATAAATTTTATTTAAAGTATTTTATTTTTAATATTTTAACTTTCTTACGAACAAACTTCGTTCATCGTAATTTTTACAACTTTGCAGTGCTATGCTTTTCCGCATAAGCAATAGCAGCTTCACGAACCCATTTGCCATTTTCATGAGCCGTTTTTCTGTCTTTTAATCTCTGTTTGTTCATCGTTCCGTTACCGCTAATAACCTTGTAAAATTCGCTCCAATTAATTTCACCAAATTCCCAATGCTGGGTTTCCTTATTGAATTTTAGGTCTTTATCAGGAACTGTTAAATTTACTGCTTTCATCTGCGGAATTGTTAAATCAACAAATCTCTGCCTTAGTGTGTCATTGCTTTCAAGTTTTACTTTCCATTTCATAAGTTCGGCCGAATTAGATGATTCTTTGTCCGAAGGTCCAAACATCATCAGCGAGGGCCACCACCAGCGATTAACAGAATCCTGAACCATTGCCTTTTGTTCTTCGGTACCATTAGCTAAAACTGCAACAATTTCGTAACCCTGTTTTTTATGAAAATTTTCCTCTTTGCAAATTCTAATCATTGCACGAGCATATGGGCCGTAGGAAGTTTTAGCAAGCATTGTCTGATTAACAATTGCAGCACCATCAACGAGCCACCCGATTACCCCTATATCCGCCCAACTCAAAGTCGGGTAATTAAAAATAGAAGAATATTTTGCTTTACCTTCAAGAAGCTGATTGATTAATTCGGAACGGCTTACTCCGAGAGTTTCGGTTGAACTGTAAAGATACAAGCCATGTCCGGCTTCATCCTGTACTTTGGCAAGTAACGAAATTTTGCGTCTCAAGCTCGGTGCGCGCGTAATCCAATTTCCCTCCGGCAACATCCCGACAACTTCGGAATGAGCGTGCTGCGACATCATTCTTATTAACTGTTTTCTGTATTTTTCAGGCATCCAATCTTTTGGTTCAATTTTTTCGCCCTTTTCCAATTTCGCATGAAATTTCTCTAACAGTTTATTTTCGCTTTCCATGTTTTCCCCAAAATTATAACAAAAATATAATATATCTTTTTTACGGAAGCAATTTTTCAAAAAACTTTCAGATTACATTTTTAGTAATAAATATTGATTAACGATTTACTACGGTGAATTGATTTTAGAATTTTTTACAGTTTGATGTATTATGTTTTAGAGATGCGAATGTTTATTTTTGTGTATTAAAAAATAATCCGGTTTTGAATTTATGAAAAGCAATATCTATAATTTTTTCTATCCGCAAAGTATATGCCTTGTCGGTGCATCTGCCCGCGAAAGAAGCATTGGTTATGAAATGCTTCATTCACTAAGTCGTAATCATTTCAAAGGAATTATTTATCCGGTAAATCCTAAAGCAAAAAGCATTCTTGGTTATAAATGTTATAAAAGCATTAGGGATATTAACGATGTGATTGACCTTGCAATCCTTGTCGTTCCAAAGCACTCGGTTGAATGTTCGATTGATTTGCTAATTGAAAAAAATGTTAAATCCATAATTGTTATCACGGCAGGATTTAAGGAAACAGGAAAAGAAGGAAAAGAAGCTGAAAAAAACATTACTCAAAAAGTTAAATCAATTGGCGGCAGAGTTGTGGGTCCGAATTGTATGGGTGTAATAAATACATTAAAAGAAGTCTGCTTGAATGCAACTTTTGTTGCGGAGCGACCTAAGATTGGGCGTACAGGATTTCTATCTCAAAGTGGAGCACTAGGTGCAGCTGTACTTAACTCAATGAGAGAAACAAATATAAATTTTGCACATTTTATCAGTGTAGGAAATAAAGCCGATGTATATGAAAATGATTTGCTTGATTTTTGGGAGAAGGACGAAAATATAAGTACAATGACTTTTTATCTTGAGAGTTTTGAAAATGGATTTAAGTTTATTGAACCATTTATGAAGGGAGAAATTACCAAGCCTGTAATAGTGTTAAAAGCAGGGAAGTCTGCCGGAGGAATGAAAGCTGCCTCTTCTCATACCGGAGCGCTAAGCAGTAAAGATAAAGTTGTAAAAGCATTACTAAAACAATTCGGAATCATTCGTGCTTGTGATGTAAATGAAATGTTTAATACTTCAAAAGGTTTTGAAAATTTTCCGCTTCCACAGGGAAACAGAGTTGCTGTAGTTACTAACGCCGGAGGTCCTGCCATACTAACAGTTGACGCATTGGAAAATGAAGGGCTTACTCTTGCGAAACTAAGCGAAAGCACTAAAACCAAATTACGCAAAATTGTTATTTCAGAAGGCAGTGTTGAAAATCCGATAGATTTGCTGCCGGGTGCCGATGCCTCCATTTATAAAAAGGTAATTGAAATTATTATTGAGGATAAAAATGTTGATTCTGTAATTTCAATTTTTGTTGAACCGATAATGGTGCAGCCGTTTGATGTTGTTGAAAGTGTTTCCGATATCAAATCCGGTAAACCTATTTTACAAGTAGATATGCCGATGCCTGAATTTTGGGACAAGTACAGAGTTAGTTCCAAAAGACATTTGCCGATATTCAAAAATCCGGAAGATCCGGCAATTGTTCTTTCAAAGATGTTATTCTTTTATCAACATAAAAAAAAGTTTAATCTCGAAAAAGAAAATTATTTAAACTTACTTAAGATTAAAGGCAAAGGAACTAAAACTTGGGGAAGAGGATTTTTGCCGACAAGCGACATTAAAATACTTACAAAAAAATATAATTTACCGGTTGTCGATAATATGTCGGTTAGTCCCAATGAACTTTCAATAATTTCAGAGAATTATTTTCCGGTAGTATTAAAAGGAATAAATAAAAAAGTTGTACACAAATCCGATGTAGATGCGGTTAAAATCAACATTAAAAACAGAACGGAATTGATTGAAGCTGCGGAAGAAATTACATCCAATTTTTCAAAACTTGGTTTTGAAGTTGAGAGTTTTTTGATTCAAAAATATATTGATGTAAGATTTGAAGTCCTTGTCGGCGGAACACGCGATGCTTCTTTTGGCCCGATTATTATGTTCGGCAGCGGAGGGAAGTATGTTGAAGTTTTAGATGATACCGCCCTTCGTTCCGCGTATTTAACAGAAAATGAAATTGATAATATGCTAAATGAAACTAAAATAGGAAAACTGCTGAACGGAGTTCGCGGGGAAAAACCGGCAGACATAAAAGCAATCAAATCAATTATTAAAAATTGTTCATTGATGATGCTCGAGAATCCTGAAATAAAGGAATTTGATATAAATCCGCTCGTAGTTTCAAAAACAAATGATATTTTTATTGTTGATATTAGAGTAAAGTCATAAAAGACAAATTAATATTTAATTATTAAATAATCAAAACTTAAACTTATGTTGATGCTCCTGATTTGAATTCAAAAAAAAAATATAAAATAGCTTATGTTGCAAGCGAAGTAGTTCCTTTCGCAAAAACCGGCGGTTTGGCTGATGTTGCCGGATCACTTCCAAAATTTTTATCGCAATCAGGCGTTGATATTAAAGTATTTATGCCCAAATATTCGCTGATAAATACTGACAAGCATAAAATAATTCCGGTGGATTTTATCAACGGTATGAAAGTACGCGTTTCAGGTACTGCTCACGATGCTATGGTTTATAAAAGCACTTTAAGAAATTCAGATGTTGAAATTTATTTTATTGAAAATCCGTTATTTTTCAATCGGGAAAAAATATACACAGACGATATTGACGAAGCCGAAAGATTCATATTTTTTCAAAAAGCTGTAATTGAAACAATCCAACGACTCCGTTGGGTGCCTGATATTTTCCACTGTAACGATTGGCAAACGGGATTACTTCCATTGTTGTTAAAAGATAATTATTCTTGGGATAAATTATTTGAAAATGTAAAGACAATAATTACTATTCATAATGTCGGTTATCAAGGTATTTTTAGCAAAGAAGCAGCAATTAGTGCCGAACTTAAACCGGAATATTATTCTCCCGGCGGGGCAGTAGAATTGAATGGAAATGTAAACTTTTTGAAAGCCGGAATTGCTTTTTCCAATTTGATAACTACGGTTAGCCCAACATATTCAAAAGAGTTACTGACATCGGAATTCGGACACGGACTTGAAATAGAACTGCAGAAACGTAAAAAAGATATTTATGGAATTATTAACGGTGTTGATTATTCAATATGGAATCCTGAATTAGATAAAGATATTCCCTATCGATTTTCAAAAAATAATCTGTACGGAAAAGGGTTAAATAAAAAATTTCTTCTTACTGAACTTGGTTTACGTTTCAATTCGGAAACTCCGGTTATAGGTATAGTTTCTCGTCTTGCATCACAAAAAGGATTTGACTTAATTGAGGAGATTCTGCCTGAAATTATGAAATTAAATATTCAATTAATTGTTTTGGGAAGCGGAGATTCTCGCTATGAAAAATTATTTGCAGACTTAAAGAAAAAACATCCGCGAAAGACATCTTTTTATTCAGGCTATAATTCGGAACTCGCCCATCTTATCGAAGCCGGTTCGGATATGTTTTTAATGCCGTCTTATTATGAACCGTGCGGATTAAACCAAATTTATTTATTGAAATACGGGACTGTTCCAATTGTTAGAAATACAGGCGGTCTTGCTGATACTGTAACAGATTGGAATGAAAGCGTGGATAACAAAACTTATAATGGTAACGGGTTCGTATTTAATAACTATAACAGCAAAGAATTATTATTAAAAATTAATCTTGCTGTAAAAACATTCAAGAACAAAACGGAATGGCAACGCATAATGAGAAATGGAATGACCTGTGATTATTCGTGGCAAAAATCGGCGGATAAATATATTGAATTTTACGACAAATTATCGAATCCGGATGATTGATATATTCTATTAACTAAAAATCAATAAACTTTAAATATTCATATTTTAATATTGTATTATATAAGTTGTTGGATGTGTGTGATGTAACTTATGGACGATTTGATAGAACACCGAAAACACGGATTTAAAGGATTTTCACTGATTACGTTTTTTATCCGCTTTGATCTTTATAATCTGTGTTACCTGTCTGCCGACAGGTAGGTCCGTGTTCTATTTTTATTAGTTTCAATTTTGTTTCACGTGAAATTTTTAATATTTTAAGTTTTATTTCCCAATACAAAATTTTGAAAAGATATTATTCAAAATGTCATCTGTTGTAACTTTTCCAATAATTTCCCCAAGTGAACTTTCGGCATTTCGCAAATCAATTGAAATGAATTCCCCTGACAATTGATTGGCAATTGATTCTTTTGCATTATCTAAAAAATCATTCGCTTTTTTTAGCGCATTATAATGCCTCAAGTTTGAAACAACGGCGTTCTTCTCACTGTAATTTTGTGAAGTGATTGCTTTTTCTTTCATGGTATTTAACAGGCTTTTGATTCCTTTTCCTGTTAAAGCAGAGATAAATATTCCTTTTTCCGGTAGATTTTCTTTTTTCAGATCTACTTTATTAAAAACAGTAATTATTTTTTCTTCTGAACTAAGTTTTAAAAGTATTTCAAATGTTTCACGTGAAAATTTTTCTGTGATGTCATTTATAAAAAGAATTAAATCAGCATTTTTTACTACTTCTCTACTTTTATTAATTCCTTCAGCTTCAATTTCATTCTCCGATTTCCGCAGTCCAGCAGTATCAAATAATTTGAATAAAACTCCATCGATTGATATTTCCTCCGTAATAACATCGCGTGTTGTTCCGGGAATATGACTAACAATTGCTCTTGATTCCTTGAGAAAATAATTTAGCAGTGAGGATTTTCCAACATTCGGCTTACCGACAAGTGCAACATTTACGCCATCTCTTAGTATTTTGCCAAATGAATATGTTGAAAGCAGTTTATTAATTTCTTTCTTGATATTATTAATATGATTCTCTATTTCTTGCAAAGTTAGGAATTGAATATCTTCTTCAGCAAAATCAAGTTCAAGCTCTACCAGAGAAGAGGTTTCTATTAACTTATTTCTTAATAAATTTACTTTTTTAGAAAGCAATCCGTCAAGCTGATTACGTGCACCGCGTAGCGATGCTTCTGTCCGGGAATTAATTACATCAATGACAGCTTCTGCTTGTGATAAACCCAATTTACCATTTAAAAAAGCTCGCTTGGTAAACTCGCCCGGCTCTGCCAATCGACAATCGAATTTCAAAAATAATTCTATTATTTTTTTTGAAATAAAATAGCTTCCGTGAGTGCTTATTTCAACTGAATTCTCCCCCGTATAAGAGTTTGGATTTTTAAAAACGGAGACGAGTACATCATCAATTATTTCATTATTACTATCAACTATCTTCCCATAATGAATTGTGTGTGATTGCACATCGGATAATTTCTTGCTGCCGTGAAAAATATTATCACAGATTTCTATTGCGTTTTTACCGCTTACGCGAATTACATTAATGGCACCTTCCCCGATAGGTGTGGCGATAGCAATTATTGTGTCGTTTTCAAATAATAAAGAATTCATAAATACTCATCTGTTTTTTTGAAACATAAAATTACAACAATTTTCCAAATATTTCTTCTTTTGAAATTATCAATTGAATAAAACATTATTTTATAAAATTATTTACAAAAAAGATTATCGTTTTTTATATTAGATTAACAAAAATATTCTAAAAATTTAGGTTTTCCGTTATACCACTTGATCCTGTAAATATGATAAACTTATACGCTCGCGGGGCATTTCCTATGGCGGATAAAAATGGAAAAATTGATTGGTTCTTTCCCGAAATAAGAACCATCATTCCCTTGAACAATTACAATGTTCCACGTTCACTAAAATTATTTATGAAAACATCCGATTTTGTTTATCGGTATGACAAAGAAACACTAACCGTTGTAAAAAATTGTGCATCAAGAAAAGAAACGTGGATAAGTAACGAATTAATAGAAGGCTATGAAAAACTTGAAAAGCTCGGTTTTCTACATTCCGTGTCCGTTTATAAAAACAACAAATTAGTTGGCGGATTATACGGTGTAACTTATCGAGGAGCATTTTTCGGAGAATCAATGTTCTCCAATGTTTCGCAGGCATCAAAATGCGCTTTGATAAAATTATTAGAACGCCTAAATAAAAATGGATTTGTTTTGTTAGATGTTCAATATCAAACTGATCACCTGAAAATGTTCGGCGCAATAGAAATTAGCTTGCAAAACTATGAAAAACTTCTTTTAAATTCTTATTCCAAGAATGTTCATTTTTGACATTCATTAATTTTTTGATATTTTCTTATATTATCTTTTAATTTTTAATGATTATTTTAAATCCTCGTTTTTGGTTTATTATATCTCAATTTATTAACTTTCATAGTTATATCTTTAAATAAAGGAGCTACACAATTTTATGATTCATTGGAATGTTAGTCCGGAAATATTTTCATTTGGATTTATCCATATTCGTTGGTATGGACTTTTATTTTCTGGTTCTTTTCTTGTTGGTTTGTACATAATGTCCAAAATATTTCGTAATGAAAACAAATCAGAAGAAGACTTAAATGATCTTGTTTGGTATATGATTATCGGAACGGTAGTTGGGGCGCGTCTCGGTCATTGCCTGTTTTACAATCCCTCGTATTATCTTTCGCATCCGTTGGAAATATTAATGGTTTGGAAAGGCGGATTGGCAAGTCACGGAGCGGCTATCGGAATTTTGACTGCAATTTATTTTTATTCAAAAAAGAAAAAAGATCAGCCGTATCTTTGGGTTTTAGACAGGGTTGTAATTACCGTTGCAATTGGCGGTGCGATGATTCGAATTGGGAACTTATTTAATTCAGAAATCATAGGTAAACCAACAGGTGGAAACTGGGGTTTTATTTTTGAACGTGCACACGTTGCAAACCCAATGATACCAAGACATCCGACTCAAATATACGAAGCGGTTGCTTATTTTATAACCTTTATTGTACTTTATTCTATTTATAAAAAACATAACGGTAAATTAGACGAGGGTTATCTTTCAGGACTTTTAATGGTAATGGTTTTTGTCTTTAGATTTTTTGTTGAATTTTTTAAGGAAGTACAGGAACCCTTTGAAGTTGGAATGCCTCTTGATATGGGACAAATACTAAGCATACCAATCATCATAGTAGGAATATATTTAATTATCCGATCAAAAAAATTACACAAAAAACACGAGGCAACTAACAAATGAAAAAGTTTCAATCACTATTCAATTTTATATTGTTTGCAGGATTTTTAACAGGTTCTTTTCTATTAATGAATTTTAAGTATTCAGATTCCGGCAGCTCGAGATATGATCCTTCGACAGATACTTTAAGATTTCCTGGCGAAACGCATTTTAGAAACATACGACAATTAACCTTTGGTGGAAATAATGCCGAGGCTTATTGGAGCTTCGATAATAAGCAGCTAATCTTTCAAAGTGATTGGGCAAAAATTAATCCACAAGGTTGCGACCAAATTTTTAAGATGAATGCCGACGGCAGCAATTTACCGAATGGTAAAAAATATCAGTTACTTTCTACGGGAAAGGGGAGAACAACCTGTTCGTACTTTTTAAAAGACGGCAGAATTATTTACGCTTCAACTCATGCTGCTGATAAAAACTGTCCAAAAACAATTAGGTTCAAAAAGGGACATTACGTTTGGCCCGTTTATAACACTTATGATATTTACATTGCCGACAATGATGGTTCAAACTTAAAACTTTTAATAGGAGGTCCCGGTTATGATGCCGAAGCAACTGTTTCGCCCGATGGAAAATACATTGTTTTTACATCAACAAGATCCGGTGATTTAGAACTTTGGCGTTATGAAATAGCAACTAAAAAATTTTTACAATTAACAAATACACTCGGTTACGATGGCGGAGCTTTTTTCTCGCGTGATTCTAAAAAAATAATTTGGCGTGCGAGCCGTCCTACAGGAAAAAAAGCAACTGTTTACAAAAAACTTTTATCGGAAGGTTTGATTGAACCAACACAGTTAAATGTTTTTGTCTCGGATATTAACGGTAAAAATGTTGTTCAGGTTACACATCTTCCCGGTGCAAATTGGGCACCTTTTATGCACCCTGACGGAAAGAAATTATTGTTCTGCTCCAATTATCATTCACTTAAAGATGGCGGACGTTTATTTGACATTTTTATGATTAATATGGACGGAACAGGATTGGAGCAACTTACACACAGCGTAACTTTTGATGCCTTCCCGATGTTTTCATACGACGGAAAAAAGATTGTTTTTGCTTCAAACAGAAAAGCTAACGGACGCCCAACACATGAAACGGATATTTTTGTTGCCGATTGGATTGAACATCCGTCTGACGTTGATTTGAACTTTAAGAAAGTTAAATGACAGAAACTGAAAAAGCTTTTGCAAAAAAATGGATTAAAGAATTACCCGATGGATTGTTGAAAAACTTTCCATCGGATTTTATTTCCGGTATTGAAACCGAAATTATTCTGTTACCTCAAAAGCAACTTTTACTTGGACCCGAATTATTTGGGAATTATGAAATAATAGATACTGATAATAATTTATTTGTCAATGTTGAAAATTATGCAAAAGCAAAGTACATTCTTTATGCAAACAGAAACAAACCGGCTTCAATTTCTATTCCCATACAAGAAAAAGATATTGAAATATCCGTCCGTAACTTTGAAGCTCATTTGGATAACATTTTGCGAGGATTAGAAAAAGAATTCTCAAAAGAATTTTCCGGTTCAAAAAATTTTCACGAAGTGTCAAATCTTATATTTATTTCATTAAATTTAGTCCGCTATTAGTTTGATTGAGTTAAGCCGAAATATTTCTGATTATATTTTGAACACCTTTGGAGAAGACTACTACAAGCAATATGTAAATTATATTGCAACCAATCCGAATTATTTCGTGCGGCTTAACAGATATGACAATTCCGAAGAATTGATTTCTTCGTTGAAAAATTATGGAATAAAATTACAAAAAATTCCTTTTGTTCCTTTTGGATATAAAATTTTGGAAGGCTCCGACGTTATTGGAAAAACATTGGAATTTGCTCTTGGCAAATATTATATACAATCTCTTTCTTCAATGATACCTGCATTAATTTTATCTCCGAAAAAAGAAGATGTAACACTTGATCTTTGTGCCGCCCCCGGTTCTAAATCGACACAGCTTTCCGAAATTATGGAAAACAAAGGAACTCTTTGTGCAAATGAAATCAGCATAAACAGACTGAAAAGCCTGGTGCATAATTTTGACAAAATAAATGCAGTAAACGCCGGAACAATACAGCACAAAGGTGAAATGCTGAGTAAGGTTTTTGAGAATCACTTCGATAAAATATTGGTTGACGCTCCGTGCAGTGCACTCGGAATTGTGCAGAAAAAAGGCGAAGTAAGTAATTGGTGGAATATAAACCAAGTAAGCAAAATTGCACAAATGCAATTAAAATTGTTAATCTCGGCAATCAAAATGACAAAAGTCGGAGGTGAAATTGTTTATTCAACTTGTACTTTAACTATTGAAGAAAATGAATTTGTAATAAACAAAGCTCTTGAAAAATATCCGGTTGAAATTTTGGATATTGAACTTCCCGTAGTTTCATATCCCGGAATTTGCGAGTATGAAAATTTTAAGTTAGATAAGCGTGTAGAAAAGTGCAGACGAATTATTCCTTGGGAAATTAATTCGGAAGGGTTCTTTATTGCAAAACTTAAGAAAGTTGCAAAAACGGAAACAACTGTAAAATCTAATATCAAAAATTCTAATATTAAATTATTAAATTCTAAAAATAATGAAATTAAAAATTATATATCACACATTAATCAAAGATTTGGAATTCCAATAGAGATTTTAAGCAATTATAAATATTTATTAAAAGGGAAAGATATTTTCTTTGTGAATTCCAAATGGAGTTCTACCAATTTATCTGTTTTTGTCCGTATTGGAATACAATTTGGTAACATTGATAAACGGGATTTTGCCCATATTCACACACAAGCTGCACAGCATTTTTCCGATTATATTTCAAATAATGTTATTGAAATAAACAATATTGCCGATTTGAAAACTTACTTTTCAGGAGGAATAATAAAATCTTTGGATTGTTCAAAAGGGCAGGTTGTTGTTAAATACAAAAACTATACATTGGGAGCAGGTGTTTGTTCTGATAGTGGAATTAAAAGTCAATTTCCACGAGCTTTACGAACCGGAAATATTATTTTTACTTAAATTTATATTATTTAAATTATGAACAATATTAAAAAATTAAATATCGACACTTGGAATAGGAAAGAACAATTTAACTTTTTTAGGAATTATGAAAATCCGTTTTTTAACATTTGTGCCGATGTTGATGTAACAAGACTTTACAAGCTTGTAAAGGAAAACAACTATTCATTTTTTCTTTCCTCTTTATTTGCTTCAATCAAAACGGCTAATTTAATTGAACAATTTCGTTATCGTATAAAAGATGACGATGTAATAATTTACGATAAAATAAATCTCGGCTCTACAATTTTAAATGATGATGAAACATTCAATTTTTGCTACTTTGACTATTTTTGTGATTTTAAAAAATTCCACATTGCTGCCAATAAAATAATTGAGCAAAATAAAATTCATCGTTTTAAGATGGATGCACATAGAGAAAACGATAACTTAATTTATTATTCCGTAATTCCATGGATTTCTTTTACGTCTTTTTCCCATGCTCGAAATTACAGTACTCGCGAATCAATACCGAAAATAGTTTTTGGTAAAATCACAAAAGTCGGCGAAAAGATAAATATGCCCGTTTCTGTTGAGGTTCATCATGCTTTGGTTGACGGTTTACACGTTGGGAAATACTTTAAGCTGCTTCAAGAAATTTTAGACACTCCAGAAGACTTTTTAAAATAAAACGAGCGGGTTTTTCCCGCTCGAACAGTTTTAAAGTAAAATAATTCTTTAAGCATCATAATAAAGAGCAAACTCAAACGGATGCGGTTGCAGTGCCATTGGCTGAATTTCGTTTTCAAACTTGTACTTTATCCAAGTATTTATAACATCTTCCGTAAAAACATCTCCTTTTAAAAGATATTCATGGTCATTAGCAAGAGCTTTTAAAGCTTCGCTCAAACTTCCGGGTGTTGATGCAACATCCGCCAATTCCTCCGGTTCCATATCGTAAATATCCTTGTCCAAAGGTTCGCCGGGATCTATTCTGTTCATTACTCCATCCAAGCCAGCCATCATAATTGCTGAAAATGCAAGATACGGATTTGCCGTGGGATCAGGGCAACGGAACTCAGCTCTTTTAGCTTTTGGACTATTTGAGTAAAGCGGAATTCTAACCGCAGCACTTCTGTTGCTCTGTGAATATGCCAATCTTACGGGTGCTTCAAATCCCGGAACTAATCTTTTAAACGAATTTGTTGTAGGATTTGTAAACGCCAAAAGGGAAGCTGCGTGTTTTAAAATACCACCAATAAAATATAGCCCCATTTCACTTAATCCGGCATATCCGGTTCCGGCAAAAAGCGGTTTGTTTTTTTTCCAAAGCGAAACATGAACATGCATTCCGCTGCCGTTATCACTTTGAATCGGTTTCGGCATATATGTAACTGTTTTGTTGTTCTTTTTCGCCGTGTTTTTCACAATATATTTAAACATTAATAATTGATCGGCTGCTTTCAAAAGCGATTCGTATTTCAAATCAATTTCGCTTTGTCCGCCGCTTGCAACTTCGTGATGCTGTGCTTCAACTTCAATTCCTGTTTCCATTAAATTAAGCACCATCTCATTCCTTAAATCCTGCAACGAGTCTGTTGGCGGAACGGGAAAATATCCTTCTTTATATCGCGGTTTGTAACCAAGATTTGGATTTTCATCTTTGCCGGTATTCCATCTGCCTTCTTCCGAATCAACAAAATAAAAAGATGTATTTGGAGTTGTATCGAATTGAACATTATCAAAAATAAAAAATTCCGCTTCAGGTCCAAAATAAACGGTATCGGCTATTCCCGTTGATTTTAGATAGGCTTCCGCTTTTTGAGCAATATTTCGCGGGCATCTTGCATATCTTTCGTGTGTTGCCGGCTCATGTACATCGCAGATTAAACTGACCGTCGGTGCTTCAATAAATTTATCAACAAACATAGTTCGTGCATCCGGAATAAGAATCATATCACTATTGTTGATTGCTTTCCAACCGCGAATGGATGAACCGTCAAATCCAAATCCTTCCTTGAAAGAAGCTGGTGTTAACTGCATTGCCGGAACAGTAAAATGCTGCCACTGACCCGGAAAATCCATAAACTTAAAATCAACAAATTGTATATTATTCGATTTTATAAAACTCAGAACTTTTTCTTCACTGCTTTTAGTTTTTGCTTTTGCCATTGTTTCCCTCATTAGTATTTATTTTTAAATTATTTGTTTCTTTAATTGTTGAAAGAATAAAACTTGTAACCGTTCTTGTAACACCTGTCCACGATTGTATTTTAGCCAGTAATTTTTCCAATGCCGCTCTGTCTTTTACCAATACCTTTAGAATGTGTGAGCCTTCGCCAAGCACAGCATAACATTCAATAATTTCAGCGTGTTTGTTAACATGTGTTATTAACTTTTTATAATTTTTGGAAGAGTCCATAATGACAGAGATTAATGCCATCAAATCATACCCGAATGCGCTTCTGTTTATCTTTGCATAATAACCTTCTATTACGCCTTTTGCCTCAAGTTTTTTTATTCTATCGCTAAGCGATGGAAGTGAAAGACCCACTTCAGCTGATAATTCACTTCTCTTGATTCTTCCGTTTTCTTGAAGACGGCTCAATATTTTTAAGTCTATTTCATCAAACATTTTGTTTTCTGTAGGTTAGTTTTAAAATATATCTGCAAATCTAAGGGAATTTTTAATCATAACCAAATTTATTTAGCTATTTTGGTTGTTTTTATTCCAAATTTTGTAGCCGGTGATTTTTGTTTTTTAATTTTTTCAAATAATAACAAATTCTCTTTGGGACGCGGCTGTAATTTGTGGTATAAATGATACTGGATAGCAATATTATTTAGTGAATGAACTTTAACATTATTTAGTTCCAACCTAAATTGAATATCGGAATCTTCACCTATTGATGGGGCTTTATAGCGTTCGTCGAAACCATTAATATCAAGTAAATCTTTTTTATAAAGAGAAAAATTACAACCCAAAATTCCTCTTTGTTTTTTATTAAAAATTTCTCGCATCATTTTATTTTTAAAATAAAATCCTTTTTCCACATAGAAGGATTTGCCGAAAATTCCATCATAAATAATTTTATAAAATTTTTTCTGAAAAAATCCGTTTTGTACTTTTTCCCAATTTAATTCATTTGTTATTTTTTCTGAAAGATTAACTCTTCTTCCGGTTAAGCAAACATTCTGTTTTTTATTAAAAAAATGTTCCCCTACAAATTCAGGATGAAGGATGCAATCTCCATCAATAAAAATAAGATAATCAGATGAGGCTTTTAAAATAGCTTGATTAAGTATTTTGTTTTTTCTAAAACCAATATCTTCCTGCCAAATATGCAAAACCGGGTAAGATACTTTTTTCAAAAGCTGCTCTAATTCCTCTACTATCTTCTGAGAAGAACCATCATCGGCAATTATAATTTCAAAATCTTTAAAAACTTGATTCTCCAATGAAATCAGGATAAGTTCAAGATATTCTAATTTATTATAAAAGGAAATTATTATTGACGATTTTATCATTAAATTATTTATATTTTATATTGCTATATTTCTAATAAAATTAATTAGTATGAGTAAATTTAACTTGTTTTCAAAAAATAATGATTCTCAAGAAGAATTAAATAAACTTTCTAAAGAAAATGAAAAAATGCTGCATCAAATTGAAACAATGATTTCAAAAATCAAATCTTTAGAAATTAAAACCGAAGAACTTCATTCAATAATTAATGACCTTCAAAATCAAAAAAAACATCTAACCGAAACTATTGAAAAATTAGAAGATTTACACAAGCAAAAAGAAGATTTAATTAAAATTGCTGCACATGATTTAAAAAATCCGGCTGGAACTATAAAAAACTTAATCGGTCTATTAGAAACATTTGACCTTACGAATCAAGAACAACAAGAAATACACCAAAGTTTAATTAATTTGGCCGATAGAATTGTTGTTATCGTTGACGATGTTGTTGCTTCAGTAAAAAAATCAAAAGGATTATTTGAATTAAATATGTCTGACAATAACTTCAACCAGATTGTCGTGTTGACAGTTAAGAGATATCAAGCCATGGCTCAGAAAAAAACAATAACTATGACTTCAACAATTGATTCCAATATTCCGGAATTTACTTTTGATAAAACCAAAATTGAGGAGGTTGTTGAAAATTTAATTAACAACGCTATTAAATTTACCCCTGCTAATTGTAATGTAAAAGTTCAAACCAGAAAAGACAAAAATTATGTGGTGCTGGAAGTAACTGATAATGGTCCTGGTCTTACTGCTAACGAAGCAAAAAAGGCATTTGGAAAAGAAGTTAAATTGAGCAATACTCCAACCGGTGGTGAATCAAGTTCGGGCTTGGGCTTATGGATTGTAAGAAAATTTGTTGAAAAACATAACGGACGCGTTTGGATAAAAAGCAAAAAAGGAGTCGGCTCAACATTTGCTTTTAAAATTCCAATAAAACAAAAAGAAGATTAAAAAGAAACCCCGACAAATGTCGGGGTTTTTTATTTTAAGTTTATATTTTTTAAATTTATTTTAATACGGCTGTTACTTTGTCTGCTGCTTCCTTTAAGCTAGTTGCAACTTCAAAACTAAGAACTGATTTTTCTAATAGTACCGCGGCTTCTTCAGCGTTTGTTCCTTCTAATCTTACAACAATAGGAACATTAACATCCATTTCGCCGACAGCATCAATAACGCCCTGTGCAACTCTGTCGCAGCGAACTATTCCTCCGAATATGTTGATTAAAATAGCTTTAACATTCGGGTCGGACAAAATAATTTTAAATCCGTTCTTTACAGTTTCTTTGTTTGCTCCGCCACCAACATCCAAAAAGTTTGCAGGGTCTCCGCCAGCAAGTTTAATAATATCCATAGTTGCCATAGCGAGTCCGGCGCCATTTACCATACAGCCAACGTTTCCATCAAGTTTAATGTAGTTCAAATCGTATTTTGACGCTTCTATTTCAAGCGGTTGTTCTTCGTCCAAATCACGCAAAGCCAAAATATCTTTGTGGCGGAACATTGCATTGTCGTCAAAATTCATTTTAGCGTCAAGTGCAATAACATCGCCTTCCTTTGTTACAACAAGTGGATTTATTTCTGCAATCGAAGCATCCGTTCCAACATAAGCATTATAAAGAGCCATTAAGAACTTAACACCATTCTTAAACTGTGTTCCCTCCAAACCGAGAGCAAAAGCAAGTTTGCGTGCTTGATACGGCTGCAAACCAATTGCAGGATCAACAGTTTCTTTAACAATTTTTTCGGGTGATTCTGCGGCAACTTTTTCAATTTCCATTCCGCCTTCGGTTGAAACCATATAAACATTTTTAGACTGTGCTCTGTCAAGAGTAATCCCAACATAAAGTTCTCGTTCAATGTTTGCACCTTCTTCAACCAATAATCTTTTTACAAGTTTTCCTTCCGGTCCGGTTTGATGAGTAACAAGAGTCATACCGAGAATTTGTTTTGCATATTTACGCACTTCGCGAATTCCCATAGCTACTTTCACTCCGCCGCCTTTGCCTCTGCCTCCGGCGTGAATTTGTGCTTTAACTACTTTGACTTTTCCGGGAATTTCTTTTGCTGCTTGAACCGCTTCATCAACGCTGTATGCAACTTTTCCCATCGGAACCGCAACATTAAATTTGCGTAAAATTTCTTTTGCTTGATATTCGTGAATTTTCATAATATCCTTCTTATTTTTTATACTCTAAACAATTTCATTATTATAGAAAATAAAATTATCTGTT
>Ga0114931_10002512_pt1 | contig 23308 bp, 22 predicted proteins | sample 2SBtaG_FD_89579 | JGI IMG/M metagenome (GOLD analysis project Ga0114931, IMG submission 89579) | Deep subsurface microbial communities from Kolumbo volcano to uncover new lineages of life (NeLLi) - 2SBTROV14_V59a metaG | ecosystem: Environmental > Aquatic > Marine > Volcanic | place: Kolumbo... | reverse complement strand
GGAAAAAGCTTGATATCTATAAAAAGACTGCTGATCCTGATCTCGAACAAGAGCTGAGAGATATGAAAGCTACAATCATCCCCAAACGTGATCGCTTAAGAGAGCTAAAAGATCCTTTTCAAACAACGCTCAGAGAAAGATTTGGTAAAGCCCTCCATGCTGATTATATAGGCGCCTTTCATGAGGGTTTTGCGAGGGTTCAGAAAGACGACGAACTTTTCTTCATCGATACCCAAGGCAAGCCTCTTAGTAAGGAGAGATACGATAAGGCAGGGAACTTCTCGGATGGCTTTGCGAAGGTCAAAAAAGGCGACGAGCACTTCTTCATCGATACACAGGGCAAGCCTCTCAGTAAGGAGAGATATGATTATGTGCATGACTTCTCTGAAGGCTTTGCGAAGGTCAAAAAAGGCGACGAGCACTTCTTCATCGATACACATGGCCAGCCTCTCAGTAAAGAGAGATATGAGTGGGCGAAGGACTTCTCCGAAGGCTTTGCATCGGTCAAGAAAGACGGTGAATGGCTCTTCATTGATACAAAAGGCCAGCCTCTCAGTAAAGAGAGATATGATGCTGCAGAGGACTTCTCCGGAGGATTTGCGCCGGTCAAGAAAGGCGATGAATGGTTCTTTATCGATACCCATGGCAAGCCTATTAGTGAGGAGAGATATAAGGCTGTTCGGAGCTTCTCCGAAGGCGTTGCACCGGTCTTGAAAGACCATAAATGGTTCTTCATCGATACAAAAGGCCAGCCTCTCACTGAGGAGAGATATGATTATGCGGAGGACTTCTCCGAAGGCTTTGCGAAGGTCGAGAAAGGCGACGAGTACTTCTTCATCGATACACAGGGCCAACCTCTCAGTGAGGAGAGATATAATGAGGTTTGGGACTTCTCCGAAGGCTTTGCGAAGGTCGAGAAAGGCGACGAGTACTTCTTCATCGATACACAGGGCCAACCTCTCAGTGAGGAGAGGTATGATGAGGCTTGGGACTTCTCCGAAGGCTTTGCCACTGTCAAGCAAGATGGTGGATGGCTCTTCATTGATACAAAAGGCCAGCCTCTCAGTGAGGAGAGATATACTTGGGCGCTGAACTTCTCCGAAGGCTTCGCGAGGGTCTATAAAGACGGTAAATGGTCCTTCATCGATACCCATGGCAAGCCTATTAGTGAGGAGAGATATAAGGCTGTTAAGAACTTCTCCGAAGGCTTTGCGCCGGTCTGGAAAGACGATGAAGCGTTCTATATCAACCGCAAAGGCGAACGAACCTTTCCGTATACGGAATAATCTCTAAAGGTATTTGACGGATCCGGCTAAAGCAAGATAGGCTGAAAAAACAAGAACGTGCGGAAATTCCGTACGATTTTCATTACAAATGGTGATATAATAAAAACTATGGCGAATATTCAGTACATGAGTGCCGAAGGCATTGAGAAGCTCAAAGAAGAGCTGAACGAGTTAAAAACGGTTAAGCGTCGAGAATTAGCTCAGCGCATTGAAGAGGCGAAGGCGATGGGGGACCTCTCGGAAAATGCGGAATACCATGAGGCGAAAGATGCGCTGGGTTTTGTGGAAGGTCGTATTTTGGAAATTGAAGATCTTATGAAAAATGTCGCGGTCATTGAGAATGAAAGAGGCGAGGCGGGGATTGTACGTGTCGGATCAACCGTCGTGACCGAGGTCAAAGATAAAGAAAAAACCTTTACCATTGTCGGTTCCAATGAAGCGGATCCTCTTTCGGGAAAGATTTCAAATGAATCACCAATCGGTGAAGCACTCATTGGGGGCAAAGCAGGAGACGAGGTGCGCGTAGAAACACCCGGCGGTATCACTCTGTATACGATAAAAGAGGTAAAATAAGTTTGCTTGTTCACTTACTAACCGTCTGTCCCTATGAAAAGTTCGGATAGGCATTCACCCGCTATGCTCTCGGAGCGAGATGTACGCTTAGAAAAAATACAAAAACTGATCGATATCGGGAAAGGGCCTTATGCCAAAACAACCGGGCGCGATACCAGTATCGGCGATGCTTTGCATTCTTTTGACGCATGGAGTCGCGACGAGAAGGTGCTGGTCTTCGCAGGACGCCTGATGACGAAGCGTGTGCATGGGGGCATGCTCTTTGCGGATCTTACGGATCAAAGCGGAAAAATTCAGATTGCCTTGAGACGCTATGATATTGGGGGTGATCTTTTTGATGAGTTTCGTGATCTTGTAGATCCAGGGGATATTATTGAAGTGAGCGGAAAGCTTTTTAGCACGAAGCGCGGAGAAAAGAGCGTCGCTGTTTCAACATGGAACATGCTCGCCAAAGCGATCGCGCCATTGCCGGAAAAGTGGCATGGGCTTCAAGATAAAGAAAAACGTTTTCGCCAACGGGAATTGGATCTCATTTCAAATCCTGAAGTTAAAAGAATATTTATTATTCGATCCAAGCTGATTGCAAGCTTGCGACAATTTTTAAATGAGCGAGATTTTCTGGAGGTGGAAACGCCGGTGCTTCAGCCAATTCCGGGAGGCGCAAACGCGCGACCATTCTCAACACACCATAATGTACTTGATATAGATTTATATCTTCGCATCGCGCCTGAGCTTTACTTGAAACGCTTACTCGTCGGAGGATTTGAAAAAATTTATGAAATCGCGCGATGTTTCAGAAATGAGGGCATAGACTACGCGCATAATCCTGAGTTTACGCTCATTGAATTGTACTGGGCTTATGTAGGCAAGAAACGTTTTATCAGCTTCATGGAAGACATGCTGGTGTATATCATTAAGCGTTCTCTTGGCACAACAACGGTAGAAGGTGAGCATGGCACGCTCAAGTTTGAAGCGCCCTTTCCTCGTGTCACATTCCGCCAAGCGATTATTGATGCTTGCGGGATAGATATCGACGAACATCTTGAGCCGGAAAGTTTGGAAAAAGCGGTGAAACAAGCCGGTCTAGATATCAGCTTTGTCAATGCCGTTGGAATCGGCGAATATTATGACGAGCTGTATAAGAAAACTGCGCGACCAAGTCTGATGGGGCCAACGTGGGTCTTCGATTATCCCGTTGAAATGAAACCGCTCGCGAGCCGATCTGTTGAGGATCCACGTAAAAGTGCAGTGACTCAGCTCATTATCGGTGGCGCGGAAATCATCAATGCCTACTATCACGAATTACATGACCCTATTGAGCAACGGAAACGCTTTATGGAACAACAAGCGCTTGTAGACGAGGGGAGTGAAGAAGCGCAAAAGATGGATGAAGGGTTCCTTGAGGCCTTAGAGCACGGTATGCCACCGGCAGCGGGACTTGGTATGGGGCTTGATCGATTGACAGCGATTTTAACGGGAGCGCATTCTTTGAAAGAAGTTATTTTGTTTCCAACTCTGAGACCACAAAAGACCGGTGCCGCTGACACGGTGGAGACCGAAGAACATACCAAATCGGCAAACGATACTGAAAACGTAACTCCACAAAGCTAAAACCTGAAAACTCATTCAATATGATAGATGTGAAATATATCCGCGAGCACGTGGAAGAAGTGAGAGAGAATATTCGTAAAAGACGAGCAAAGGTTGATCTCGACGCCTTCTTAAAGCTGGAAGATGATCGTTTGCGCATTTTACAAACTATTGAAAGCACGCGACAAGAACGGAATGAGGTCACGGGAAAAATAAAACGGGGTGGAGAAGATACCGTTGCTTTGATTGCCCAAGGCAAGGGGTTGAAAGAAAAGCTGCAAATCTTAGAAGCAGATTATGATGAGGTGAAAAGCAAGTGGGAAGCGATGCTTCACGGTATCCCAAACCTCACACATCCTGATGTACCGGAAGGGGAGAGCGATAAAGACAATGTAGAGCTCAAAGTAGTAGGGGAGGTTCCTTCCTTTGATTTCGAAGCGAAAGACCATATGGCGCTTGCTGCGCCGAGAGGTCTTGTGGATTTTGAGCGTGGAGCCAAAGTGACTGGGAGTAAGTTCTATTTTTTGAAAAATCAGCTTGCCATTTTAGAGCAGTCGATGCTTCGTTATGCGATCGATTTTGCCATGGGTGAGGGATTTGAGTTTGTAAAAACACCGGATCTTGCAAAAGAAGAAATCCTTGTTGCAAAAGGCTTTATGCCTCGTGGGCCGGAAGACCAGGTTTATTTTGTGGAAGGCCAGGACATGGCCCTTATCGGCACGTCCGAGATTACGGTCCTTGGGTATCATTCGGGTGAGGTCTTACCAGCGGAAAATCTTCCAAAAAAATACTGCGCCTTTTCTCATTGTTTTCGCACAGAAGCCGGGTCTTATGGCAAAGAGTCCGCGGGATTGTATCGTGTACATCAATTTTCAAAAGTAGAAATGTTTGGCTTTAGTAGACCGGATCAGTCCGAAGCGATGCATACCGAGCTTTTGCGTGTTCAGGAGGCCTTTTGGAGCAGTTTAGGAATTCCATATCGCGTAGTTGATTGCGTGACAGGTGACCTTGGTGGCTCGGACTATCGACGCTTTGATATTGAGGCCTGGATACCAACGCGCGGAGAAAACGGAGATTGGGGAGAAGTAACCTCTACCTCAAACTGTCTTGATTATCAGGCAAGAGGACTGAATATCAAGTATCTCAGTAAGGAGAATGAGCGTGGACTCGTCCATACCTTAAACGGGACCGTGGTAGCGACACCAAGAGCCTTAATTCCAATCATGGAAAACTTTCAACAGGCGGACGGTTCTATAATGATTCCGGAAGTCTTACGTAAATATACAGGGTTTGACCGAATTGAAGCATGAGTGGCGCGAAAACCTGGATAGAAATATCCAAAGATGCTCTAAAGCATAATTTTGATACGCTTACACGCATTGCCGGTGAGAAGGACGTAATGCCGGTCATTAAGGCGAATGGCTATGGTCATGGACTTTTAGCGGTTGCCGAGGCATTGGATGAGGCGGGAGCCAAATGGTTTGCTGTCGATAGTTTTGATGAAGCGATGGCGCTTAGAGGCGCCGGGTATCATCAGAAGATTGTAGTGCTTGGGTTCATTCTGCGCGATAACTTAGAGACGGCTATAAAAAACAGGATCTCTTTTGTTTTATTTAATGAGGATCAACTTTCCTATATTGAAGCGCGCAAAGGGGAACGGGCGGGGGAGAAGGCAAGAATCCATATTCCGGTTGAAACAGGGTTATATCGAGAAGGCTTTGAGCTGCCGGAGTTTAGGGAAGTCATTGAAAGAGTAAGAAGTGTGAGTAGTATCGTGATTGAGGGCGTCCAAATGCACTTCGCGAATATTGAAGATGTGAGTACAAGCGAATATGCCGAACATCAACTCAATGAGTATCAAAAATATTTAGATATTCTTAATGAATACAATGTTGATTCAGTAACGAAACATACCGGCGCAAGCGCTGCATTCATTTTGTACTCAAAAACACACTTTGATTTGCTTCGACCAGGGATAGCAACATTTGGTTTATGGCCATCGGAAGAGACAAAAAAACAGGCGAAAGAAATCCATCCAACGATGACATTGCAGCCAGCGCTCACATGGAAAACCGTGGTCGCGGAAGTAAAACATGTGAGAGCAGGGGAGAGGATCGGTTATGGTTTAACGGAGATGCTGGAAAGAGATTCAAAAATCGCCGTTCTTCCTATCGGGTACTATGATGGATTTGATCGCATAGGGATGTCGTCAAAAGGGGAAGTGTTAATAAGAGAAAAACGATGTAAAATCGTTGGTCGGATTTGTATGAATATGTGTATGGCCGATGTGACAGACGTCCCAGAAGTACAGGCTCTCGACTCGGTTGTTTTGATCGGTAAGCAGGGGAACGAGGAAATATCTGTTGAAGCGCTCGCGGATCTCGCAGGCACAATTAACTATGAAATCATCGCAAGACTCGGGGCCCATATTGAACGGCGATTAATTTGATATAATCTTTGTATGAGCAAAAAAATAAAAGTCGCTGTCCTGATGGGCGGCCAATCCAGTGAGCGCAAGATCTCACTCTTAACGGGTCAGGAGGTCATGTCCTATTTAGGGAAAACCTATCTTGCAAAAAAATACGACGCAAAAACCGACCTTGAGAAAATCGCTAAAGATTTCAAATCAAAAAAAATCGACGTGGTTTTTAATGCCTTGCATGGGGCGGAGGGCGAGGACGGAAAAGTGCAAGGCTACTTGGATACACTTGATATTCCGTATACGGGCTCTGGGGCACTTGCTTCCGCCATGGCCTTTGATAAAGCGATAACAAAGCGGATTTATTGCGCGAATGCACTCCCTACACCACAGGCCTTGCGCATCACAAAGGAACAATGGAAGAAGCACAAAACCTCTATTTTAAAAACCATTAAACGTAAATTGGGAAAAAAGATCGTCATAAAACCGAATGCGTCCGGATCAAGTGTTGGTGTGACGGTTCTCCCTAAATTAACGGAAGTGGAAAAGGCAATACAAAAAGCTTTTCGTGAAGACAAAAAAAGCATTCTTGTTGAAAAAGCAGTATCAGGACGAGAATTAACCGTCGGTATCCTTGAACAGAAAAAAGGACTGCTAGCATTACCGGTGATTGAGATTTGCTCAAATAATGATTTTTTTGACTATCACGCGAAATACTCCGGAAAGAGTTTGGAAACCTGTCCAGCAGAAATCCCTCAGTATATTGCCCGCTTCGCGCAGGACGTCGCTTTGGCTGCTCATGAGGCTTTGCGTTGTCGCGGATATTCTCGCACAGACTTCATTTGGCATGGCGATCAGGTATACGCCTTGGAAACAAATACATTACCAGGACTCACAAAAGAGAGTTTATTTCCGCAAGCTGCCGCAGTGGCTGATATTCCTTTTGCGGAACTCCTAGAGACGCTGATTACGCAAGCCCTCAAATAATCATGAGCCTGCTATAATGGGTGTATGCCCACGCATAGAAAAAGATGGATCCCATGGAGTAATGGAGATCTCACAAAGGCATTTCGTTCACGTAAAGCATCAAAGCGTAAAACAACGTTTTTCATTTTAGGTGCGTGCGCCATCATTGGTTGGGTCTATATTATTTTTTTTAGCGATCTATTTATTGTGAATACGATCGTCGTTGAGGGGACACAGACATTGGACCCAATAGATGTTCATAGGGAAGTGCTATCCATCCTAGACAAGAGGGGAGAGTGGAGGCCATGGCCGAAGCGTCATATCTTTTTTATTGATACTCAACAGCTTCGCGATCAACTAAATGATCGATTATTTGTATCTCATATCACTGTGGATAAAGTTGGTAGAAACGTTTTACGACTCAAGATAGAGGAGAGGGTAAAAAATTTCGTTTTGCATTCCAGACAACAATACGCGTGGGTAGATTACACAGGTATTGTGACACAAGAATTAACGCTAGATGAAAAACGTCACGCGCAAGCTTTATTACTTGGTCAACGTTCTTCTGAAACTTCTGAACCACCGATCATTAAACGTAATTTAGATGATGTGGTGTCTAGCGGATTTCAAGTATTTTCCGGGAGCGAAGCAGAAAAATGGATCGAGCTAAGTGACCAGTTAAAGACTCTAAATGTCTCATATCGCGAATTTGAGCCTCCTACAGTATCAAGCACGATCATGAGAGTGTTAAGTCAGGAAGGCTATGAGCTGCTTATGGATATCACAGTACCTTTGGATATCCAGGTAGCCACGTATAGAGCCTTTTTAAAAGCGAAGCCAAAGGATATCGGTCAGGTTGAATATCTAGATGTCAGGGTACCTGGAAGAGTCTATTTAAAGGAAAAATAAATAGATAAAGCGACGACGCTTGAAGGTTGATCGTACATAAGCTGAAACCAGAGTGAAAACAACACAAACGCCCAGAGACAAGGAAAAGTCTCACAGGGATTTAAAATGACTACTGATACAGATAGGACGTATAGGCATAAAACAACAGGAAATATAATGAATTCCTGTTTTTTATCTATCAAGAGTCTTATAACATATAATGTGCGACGCTAGATAGACTAAATAAAATATAGCTTTTTCGCCTCTCCTCTACTCTCCTCTTCTTCAAAATAAGAAGACGCCATCGTGGGTACACGTGACGTCTTGTTTTTGAGTAGGTTTTATTTTTTGAAGTGTCTCTTCAGTTCAGCGCGTTCGGCGACTGCGCGCTCTCGGCGAGCTGCGAGAGCCGCTGTTGCAACTCTTTGACGTATGCCTCGGCCTCATCGCGCATCTTCTGCGCCTCGGCGAGTTCCTGTCGGAGCTCGAACCAAGCTTTGGGGGTGAAAACCATATTTCCGCTTCCTCTCTCCCCTCTTATTGGAGGGGTGGTTGTTGTTGTTTACTGGATCCATTTCCCTTAGTGGCACAGGCGAGAGTCGAACTCACACGGGTCCTCGGAGACCGTTGAAGGCAGGGCCACCCCTTTTCTTACCGAGCTATGCCATAGATAAGTCTCGAGCAAACTCTTAACTTAACGAGGGAGAATAGCACAAAAAGACCTCTTTGTCAAGGGATAAGACAATAAAAAGCGCTTATTTTAGCCAAATATATAAAAAATTTTCTTTAATGAAAATAAGAGAGGATTAGCAAATATCAAAGACTAATACGCTACCGGAGGCGCGGGGGGAACAATGTGAATATCCCACCAAGCTTTTACACTAGCCCCAAGATCTCGAATCCAAAATTGCCAAATATCTTGATAGCTTCGTTTATCTGCTGTGATGCCTTGCACGTGCATATCAAAAGCATCACATAAATATAAGGCACGCGCTAAATGAAAACGTTGAGTCACAATGACCGCATCGCGAATATCTAAAACCTCGACTGCGCGTTTACAACTTTCATAGGTGCGATAGCCATGCTCATCGAGCTGAATATCTTCCGCGGGAACGCCTTCGTTGACAGCTAATGTTTTCATCGCAGCCACTTCATTCACATGGAATGTCCCGTCGTCCCCAGTCATTACAATATGATCAACTTCCTTTAATCGATAGAGCTCTACGGCGGTCATGACGCGGTCATAGAGCGCATCAGAGGGCGTTCCATCTTGTTTTACACTTGCCCCAAGCACAATGGCATATGGCGCATGAGTGAGCTCCTGTGGATGAGAATGAATAGCATCTAGATGAGAAAATTGAACCAAGCCAACCACAATAGCGATAGCGAAGCCGGCGACAAATGTGAAAAAAGCAATGAGCTTCAAGAATGTTTTCATGAATGATCTTCGAGGAGTTGAGGTTTGTCTACTGTCTCGACATTGATCTCAAGCGGATCACCGGAAATACGCATGACATCTTTATCGATCTTTTTATATTCCTTACCGGCCAAATTATATTGATTGACCACGGTTCCAAGATTCTTGCCGAGGCTTGTGAAATATTGTTCGTACGCTTGGAGATGTTTTCCAAGTTCAGTTACTCGTTTACGTATGTCTTTGGTTTGCTCCTCGATATGGAGCGCTCGTAAGCCTTGAAGGACCGTCTGTAAATAAGCAGTGAATGATGTCGGTGAAACAATAATTACATGATACGTCGCGGCCGCACGTTGGAGCAAGCTCTCGGTACTGTTCCCGATCGAGCCGATACGATTAATAAGCAAATCATAATAAATAGCTTCATGTGGAATGAACATAAAAGCGAAATCCATTGTCCCCTCTTCCGGTCGAATATACTTAGAGGTTTCTTTAATGCGTAATTTTAAATCGTTGATAAGATTTTTTTCATAACGGCGCTTTTCCTCTTGAGTTTTCGCTTCTACAAGTCGATTATAGTTTTCAAGGCTGAATTTTGAATCAATAGGAACAATCTTTTTGTCCACAAAGAGCACGGAGTCCACAATCTCTCCATCGGCAAATTTATATTGCATTTGATACAGATTTGGGCCGAAAATATTTTTCAATAAGGTTTCAAGATAATATTCACCAAGAATACCGCGCTGTTTTGGATTGAGAAGAATTCGTTGGAGACCTTCTAGTTGCTCTGAGAAACCAAGAATCTGTTTATTAGTCTCTTCGATTTTTACAAGCTTTTCCGTGACATCCCGTACAGTATTGTGTATCTGGTGATTTGCAAGTTGCTGATGCTCAGTAGATTTGGATAAAGAGTCGCGCATTTCATGATCGAGCGCATCAAGTCTTTGTTGGAGCATTAAAAAGGATTGTGCATCCGCGCTCCCACCCTTCTCTTTTTCGAGTTTTTTTGTGAGTCGCCAAATAAGAACTCCTAATGCCAAAACAGGAACAAAAACGAGAGCGAAAAGAAAAAATGTCATGGAATCCATAGTTCAAGCAGTGTACCCGTTTGGTCTCCTCTTGCAAACCTTGAGACAATCATTTATATGTATTATGAAATTTTATTGTATGACCTATTACCCAGAACCCGATTGGGAAGATGAGCTCGATCCAGACACCGAGACCATGAAGAGCATCAATGATGACCTCGAAGAAGACGAGGAAGGGGAAGAGATTTTTGTCGAGGAAGAACCGATGCTTGATGACGATGATGACGACGATGATGATGAGGACGAAGACGAAATGGAGGAGCTCGATGAGCTTGAGGAACTTGAGCGTCTTGAGCGTCGCGTGCGTAAGGATGAAGCTCCTTTGATTTTGGACGAGGAGGAATAATTTTCGTTACCGATATTTCTAAAAACCATTAAAAGAAAGGGTTTGTGCTTTGTCTAAGCCAAAGTTCAGCGCGCCGTATGTCTTGCTACATATGGTTTTTTCTGATAGGACTCTTGAGTCAAGTCACTCAGGAGGAAGTATGGCACATCTTGATAACGGTCTCTCTCATAAGATTTCCGTCTCGCTTAAGGACGTTGTCGCGCGGTATCTTCAGGACGTTCTTGTACAACACTTTCATCGTCACAAATATCGAGGGCCTGTCCCAAGTCTCATCCTCGAGAAACCAACGCTCACCACAGCATCAGCTGTTCTCTGGGAAAAACTGGGGGTCATTATCGCGGAGCGGGCCTACTCACGTGAGCACTCCGAGCTCGCGCACTACGACCTCAAAATAGATCGCTGTGTATACGCGCTCACGGTGCGCAATGAGGGGTATAAGATCATCTTCCGGCGCAGCAGTCTGCCCAAGCATGCTCTACGCGTGTCGGGGCAAAGTACATGAGCCTCAGAGAAACATGCCTAACCACTATCGCAGATCGACTCCTTGCTGAGGCGGTACGAAATCTGGAGGATAGCGCATTGGATCCGAAGATCGAGAAGCGTGGGTATCTTATTACCTGTAATACGCTCTCTATCGCGTCGATCAACGGTTTAGGCGACAACTCGGGCGCGCATGAAGGCATCAGTGATAAATTTGCCTTTTGCGAAAGGAAAATGCTTTCTCTCGTGAATGAGAGAGCAGCGCTCGCTATTGATCGAGCCAATCGTCGTGCAGCGGATCTCGAGAAGTTCCCTCAGCCGACTCGGTTCAAATACTCTATTGGAGACGACCACTGCATCATCTGGTTCGATCGACCCAAATGACTTGCTCTCAGACTAAAAACGCTCCCGAAGCCTTTCTTGGCATCGGGAGCATTTTGTTTTCTCTGTAGGTGGTCGTCGCCTATCGGTTTACTGACACACGGCGCATTCTTCCGTGGCAAAATCACGCTTTACGCCTTCTTCTGATATATTCCCTGCTTGAATTGGGGAGGCAGAGCGAAGGTAATACAGGGACTTCATGCCAAGCTCCCAGGCGAGCATATGTACTTCATGTAAATATTTACCGCTGATAGGCGTTGGAAAGAATAGGTTGATAGATTGTGCCTGGTCAATATAGGGCTGACGATCAGCTGCTTGTTGCACAATTTCGCGCATATTCATTTCATAGCCGGTACGGAAGACCTTTTTCTCATCCTCACTCAGACAATCTACTTGTTCTACAGAACCTTTAGCCGCGATGATTTGTTTCCAAGTTTCAGAAGTATTCTTCCCCTTCTCATTGAGAAGTTTTTCCAGATGCTTGTTTTTCACAAGAAAACTTCCGGAAAGCGTCTTTTGCAGATAAGCATTCCCAGCAATAGGTTCCACGCATGGCGTGGTTTCTCCGCAAATGAATGACGTGGAAGCGGTTGGTTGAATAGAGGTGACATAACTATTTCTTCTTGTCCCTCCGTCCGGTGGCAAGCCTCGCTCTTTTCCAAGTTTTTCGCTCGCGGCTCTCGCACCCTCGCCAATAGCTTTAAAGACTTCTTTATTTACATTTCTTGCAACAACACTTTCGAATGGAATGTTTTTACTCATAAGATACCCATGATATCCCATGACACCAAGACCAATAGAACGCTCACTACGTGCTGAAAAGACGGCTTTCTTAAACTCTACGGGATCAGCCATTTCACAAAAGGTTTCGATATTATTATCCAAGGCTTTCACGCAAGCATAGGTCACCGATTTTACATGATTCTGCCACTCGTCCCATTTTTCTAGATTGAGATTACCGAGACAGCAGACAGCTGTGCGGTCATCGTTCGTAGGGAGAACGATTTCTGTGCAGAGATTACTTTGACGCACCTCAAGTCCGAGGGCTTTATGATGTTCTGGAACTGCTCGGTTGACCGTATCAATAAAGAGGAAATACGGTTCGCCCGTTTCCGCGCGCATCGTGAGTAATTTGCGCCACATTTCAAGCGCATTCAGTTTTTTGGTCGCGGTTTTATAATGTGGGTCGATTAATTCATAATCAGTCCCCTCTTTCACGGCTTGCATAAACGCATCTGAAAGAATAATCCCATGATTAATATTCAGACATTTACGATCCATATCACCACCGGTGGGTTTACGGATTTCAAGGAAATCTTCAATATCCGGATGATCGATGCGTAAATAGGCTGCGGCGGCACCACGACGGGTGCTATTTCTGGAAATCGCCAACGTTTCCGAGTCCATGATCTTTAGAAAAGGAATGACGCCGCTTGATTTCAGTCCGGACTTTTTCAGAGGGGCATTTTGCCCACGTAACTGTGACCAATCTGTACCAATGCCTCCCCCGTACTTTGAAAGAAAGGCATTCTCTCGATAGATATCGAAGATACCCTCCAAGGTGTCCGGAACGGTATTCAAGAAGCAAGAAATAGGGAGTCCCTTTTTCGTACCGATATTCATAAGGACAGGCGTCGCCGGCGTAAACCACAATCGACTCATGATGTCATAGAGCTCGTGAGCGAAGGCTTGATCTCCGCGAGACATGCCGGTCGCGACACGTGCAAAAAACGTTTGTGGATTCTCGAGGATATTCCCCTCTTCATCTTTCAAAAAATAACGGTCACGCAGATTTTCCAGGCCGAAAAAGGTAAAGAGCTTGTTTCGTTCAGGTTTTAATTCAATGCTCTCTTGAATTGCTTGATCCGTGGCATAGTGTACGGAATCCCAGCTATGTTTATTGGCTGTTTGATCTAGAATTTCTTGGAGGAGCAGATCACGTGCGGCGACGAGATCGTTATTGGAAAGAGCTTCGATTTTATCTTTGTATTGCATAGAGAAATAGCGATCTAATATATGAGTTATGTCCAATCTTCTAGAACGGCGCCCTTGGCGTATTCTGTCGCACGATTTTCAAAGAAATTAGTATGCTCTTTGGCATTTACCATGATATCTAGCCACTCAAGCGGATTTGGTTCGTTGTAAATCTTATCAAGCATTAGTTCATTTAACTTTTTGTCGGCGGTGTATCGAACGTATTGTTTGACTTCTTCCGGTGTAAGGCCCTGCACGGGTCCCATAGCAAAGCAGGTATCAATAAAGTGATCTTCGAGCTTCACCATCGCGTCACAGGCCTCATAGAGCTTGCTCTGCAGAGGTTCTTTCCAGAGATGTCTATTCTCCCCTATCAGGTCTCGGAAGAGCTCACAGACAGCCTGACTATGAAGCGTCTCATCTCGAATACTCCAGGTAACGATTTGGCCAACACCACGCAATTTTCCAAGTCGTGGGAAATTCATGAGGATGGCAAAGGAGGCGAAGAGACTCACGCCTTCCATGAAGCCACCAAAAACACCTAGATTCATCGCCAAGTCTTCCACCGTATTCACATTGAAGTTCTGGATATAATCGTATTTATTCTTCATGGATTCATATTCCAAGAAGGCGGAATACTCTTTTTCTGGGAGACCGAGAGAATCATTCAAATAGGCATATGCCCAGACATGGGTGCTTTCCATGGAGGCAAAAGCGGAAAGCATCATTTTAATTTCTGGTTTTGGGAAGGCTGGAATCAGTTTTTGATTGTAATTATTATTCACCTCAATATCACCCTGCGTGAAAAATCGTAGAATCTGGATGAGGAGATTTCGGTCTTCATCGTTAATATTGAATCGATAATCTGCAATATCGCTTTCCATAGGAACTTCCGTCGGCAACCAGTGAGCCTGGTTTTGCTTCTGGAAATATTCAAAATAAGAAGGATACTCAAGCGGTCGATAAAACGGTCGATGTGTCAGAATGGGACAAGCACCAAGAAGCTGATTCATAAGACATTAGAAAGTTGGTTGATCTGATTCGATCTGGCTCAGCATGGAAGGGTTTCTTGAAGCTTCATTCACCGGAGGAGTGGATAGTTCTTTAGGCGTAGCACGGTGAAAGCCCATGGTATGACGTTCTTCGGTGGTGAGAAATTTCAGCGCGAGCCAACGGAAAATATAATCTACGATGGATTTTGCGTATGGAATATTTGGATTTTGTGTATTGCCTGACGGTTCGTATTTCGCATGGATATATTTATTAACGAGCACTTTAAGGGGAACGCCATATTGGAGCCCGATAGAGATGGCGGTTGCGAAAGAATCTACCAGTCCACTGATTTCTGCTCCCTCTTTACTTAAGACGACAAAAATCTCTCCCGGCATACCGTCTTCATAGAGTCCGACGGTAATATATCCTTCGCAAGTACTTCCGATCTGAAATTTGTGTGTAATCGCTTTTCGTTCATCGCTTAGGCGACGTCTTCTTGGGACAAAAGCTTCTCCCCCGATCGGATTTTGTTGTTGCATAAAAAATCAAATTCAACTTAATAACATCCGCAATAGTAGTACGGATTTGTTGGCGAACCGTTTCGTGACATGCGCTTGAATCAGTCAAGCGATAGCGTGATATGTCACAGAAGGAATCATCCAACCACAATATCTTGTGGTGCATTTCGCATTATAGCACAAGATGTTGTGGACGAGTGACTCCTATAGATGTGGATAAAAGCTCTTAGAAGCCGAGAGATAGATTTATCGCTCCTCTATCTTCTGCTTCCGGCAACTGAATGTCCATCGGGACATCACGTGGGTTCCCTTGTCTATCATTGTAGCGTACGAATCCCTTTTCAAGCGCATGCTCGTACACATCTTTTGTGACGCGTACATCCTGAAGGCAGTAATCTTTCAACTTTTGGATTTCTCCATTTTTCCAATACTCAACCGCGAGTAAACCGTGACCGGACTTCCCTACTCCCAGGGTCGCATGAGCGACATCATCGAGTTTTACACGGTGACCGATACGTTTTTCGATTTCCTTCATAACATCAACCGTCGGCAGTTTCATAATATCCCCGGTGTAATAGGTTTGCATGCAGGGATAATCAAAACCAATTAAATTGTATCCAATAATCCGACTGGATCGTTCAAGTAGTGGCCAGAGCTTTGGCAAATCCTCTTCAAGATATGCTTCATAGGTATCTGTCTCATAAAAATAAACACCCACAAGCGATATTTTGAGTAAACTCGGATTGTAGGCGCCTACGTCTTGAAACGTATTTTGGGTCTCGATATCAAGGACAATCTCAGTACGCATAAGTGTTGAGGATCATAACATACGAAGAGTTGAGATTGAAGTCATTGCAAAAAATGCTAAAATTTGCTAAGTAACACGCGAGGTACCATGCAAGAAGCATACAAATATCCCCAGCAGTACATCTTGGTTGCAGCGCCGTTCTTGCTCCTGAAACAGGGGCAGGGCGCGCCTGAAGCCTTCCGGAAGGGGGTTCTCGGACTCCTCTCATCCGCTCTTTTACCGCATAATAGCGAACCCATAGAGATCGCGCCGGAGAAGCTTCCGGATATCGCCGAACTCGATAGCGTCCTGCAGAGCATGGCTCTGGCCGCGCAAACCCGTTCAGCTCTCTTCATATGGAGCTATGACGACTCACTCATGAGGATTGAGGCAGCGCTACACAATGCTACAGCCTTTTTCCAGAGTCATTCCGTCCCACATCTCGTCTGCTTTTTGCATCCGACACAGTGGCGACAACTCACGCCCAGCACTCGGATGCATAGAGCGACAGAGAATGTCTACCTGATTGAGGCGATCGGAGGGGCGCACGTCCCAATGCTCGTAATACAGACGCGGCTCACATACACTCCAGAAGACAAAGAGGTCTGCAACCTCTATCTGAAGGGAGAGTTTGTTCCACCGGTCGCAGGACAACCAAGAGCGCCTCTCCGAAGGCGCCAACGAGAAATCACGGTACCGTTCATGCTGGAGGAGATACGGTCTACTCAAATCCCTCCGAAGAAGTCCTGAACGTAGCCCTCTACTGAAAGAGACCTGACGCCAATCTGGCGAAGGGTCTCTTTTGTTTTTCAGGTAGCACGGTATATCCGTGCTTTATTTAGTCATGTGATGAGCATGAAAGATGTTATACTTGGCGAATGAAATGTTCATTGCATATTTTCACCTTATTGTTATTAGGCGTTCTTATTGTGCCCAAAAGCGTTTTTGCTCAAAGTGTCGCACAGTATGTCCGTGAAGCAGATGTCTGGGTATTGTGTGACGGAAGACAAGGATCTGGCACGGTGATTCATAGGGAAAAGGGCTATGTGCTGACTAGTGGACATGTCGCTGAGAATTATCATACGGGAGAGATTGCTCCGTCCTGTGATGTAGGTTTCATCGATCCCTCTACGAATCTCCCTAAGTATTTTTTAGCGGCAACCGTGGTCAACGCCATTTTTTCTGAAAAAAATAATCAAGATTTTGCTGTGTTAAAGCTTGTTCCTTCGACGAATCCAGGTTCACCACAAGCCCCATTCCCTTCTCTAAAAACAAATGAGTTCGCGCAAAAAGGAGATCCTATTATGATCACAGGCTATTCGGGAAGTGGCGACAGTCAGACACAACGCCATGGGACGATTCTTAAGTTTCGCAATGGATTTATTGATACAGATGCGGAAATTGTCGCGGGGGATTCAGGAGGAACGCTCACGGATCAGGCGGGAAATCTTATCGGACTTCCAACAAGAATCGTGACAGTATCAAATGGCCAGGGGGATGCTGAAGTGAGCTTTGAGCATGTCGATATTCGTGCAGTGATTCATTGGCTGGACACGATCAATCCTCGTGGGCACGACGAGTTTATGACGCACCTAGACTTCGCACGATATCACCAAAATGCAGCTTTTATTGAACAAAGTGATTTGGGATGTTTTGATGTCGTTCGATCCGTGCATAGCTCAACGGTTTATTGTTTGATGAATAATGGTCAACGACTTTCCTTTCCAAATGACCGCACCTTTCTTTCCTGGTTCTCTAATTTTAAGGACGTGAGCATACTGAACGATACAGATATTCGTGACTATACATTGACGCGTAACGTGACGTTACGGCCGGGTATGCTGGTAAAATCTGCCAGCTCTCCAAAAGTATATGTTGTTGTAGACACGTTCGGCACGATGAGACATGTTACAAGCGAACAACGAGCGATTGAACTCTGGGGAGAAAATTGGGCGAGTCTTGTGACAGACATTCCGGATGAATTTTTTACAAACTACACCATTGGGCAACCTATTGAATAGGTAAAACAAAAAAAGAATAAAACCCTCTAGTCACCGAGAGTTTTATAAAAACGCCATTTCATCATCTTCCCTTGCCCGCCGAAGGGTGTTAGTCGTGGATTAATGAACTAATAAGCGCTCTCCCCTCTCTTAACGTTTGCTATGAAAGAATTGCGTCATAGCATCCATGAATTGCGGCTGATCCCTGTTCTCTTTCATCCAAAGCCACCATTCTGCTCCCCAAAAATAGACCTCCTTAAACCCCATATGCTCTGCGTACCAGAGATTGCTCTGCATCTGCTTCAAATCCAAGGTCTGGAACAGTGTAGGATTATCCAATTTTGGAAGGGAGACATCCGCCCATGGTTCCATTTGAAATTCACTCACAAGAATATCTCCTACAAATGACTGAGCGAGCATAGCTTTACGCTGATAAAACCATGGCGGAATAAACCAATAGGAGATGATCCCAATCCAAGGATTCGTAACACGACGATAAACGCTCACGCCCTTTCCATCAATTTTACCAGCAAAAGACAGCCAGGTAGACCATTCACCGGAATCGGTTGTAATGACTGGACGTTGTTGATTCATTGGACGGCTTTGTTCTAGGCCACGAACAAGCGTGATCTCTTCATTGATTAAGTCTTTTGTGAGGCCAGGGCAACTGGCAAAAAAAGTAAAACTCGCCTCATTTTCAATCTGCCAACGCTCAATCGCCGGATGCTCAGAATAATGGTTATAGACTTGCCGAATATACTCTAATTGCGCCGCGCGACGCTCTGCCGGTGATAGACTCGTTACCCAATCAGGTGTCCAGCATTCCGGCCATCTCGGAAGCCTTGCTCCAAGAGCTAATGTGACATGTCCGCCATATTGTTGAGCTAGACCAAGCTGTGCGTCGAGCCAGGAAAAATCAAACTGCCCCTGCGTTTTTTCAAGGAGAGACCAATATGCCGGTAAACGTAATTTTTGTACCCCCACATCTTTCAGCATGACAGTCAATCCTTGTTGCGAATCAAGTCCAAGAGATTCCGCATAAGGCTTACTCCAGGTAATCCCATATTGGGCGTTTTTTGTTAGACGTGGCCATCCGACGAAAAAGTAAGCGAGAACAAGGATGGCAAGACCTATGAGTGTCCAGTAAATCATTTTTTTAGAAGGGAGTTTCATGCGATGGATACATGTGAAATAAGAAAGAGACCAAAGGCGACCAAGAATACAGCAAACGACTTAATAGCGATGATCATTGGAGTTTTTGGTTCATTGAGTAAGGTACGTAGTTTTTTTCCCCCAAACCAAGCAACGAGAACAATAAACCCATATTGAACGGCTTGCATCGCATTTACGAGAGAAGCGCTTCCCAGAGCGATAGCATAGTTCACAAGAATAAACCCTATGGCTCCAGCGCTTTGCGCGATTAAGGTAAATAGCATAGCGCGTCCTCCTATGGGTTTCGCAGACTTCTTTGGGGGAAAAGCCATATACAAGATTTCTTGTCGCGCTTTCTTATGTGCGAGCAAAAGAATCAATCCACCCACGAGCATATAAAATCTGGAGGCGACAAATACGCCGATAAAATCTGACCCGACAAAAGCATTCTTTCCACTGACGGAAGAAATGGCAAATAGGATGGCCGAGGTAAAGGCAAGAGCGAACACCATGGAATTTCGTTTCTCTTTATCTTTTACCCCTCCCCAAGCAAGAATGCCGGTTGAGATCACGAGTAAACCGAAACCAATATATTGAGATACCCCAAATGTTTCTCCAATCGTCAGCGAAATACCGAGGAAAGTGAAAAGGGCAACGAGGACACCCACGATGGGCACAACGCGACTCGCTTCTCCTCTTTTTAATGCTTCAAAAAAAGCCCAAAGAGCAGATGTTTGGCATAAGCCAAAAATGGCGGCATCCAGTAAGCTCGCGTGGTGTGGCCATATATGTACCCACGGGGCAGCAAAGAGCACAATGATCGAGAGTAAACTGATTAGGATGGCATAGGTCGCTCCTTGTTTGAAGGTTGACTTTAAAAGCGTTTTATCAATAATAAACGCGATCGCGTTCATGATATGGCCGGTAACAGCAAAAAGAATCCAGGAGCTCATAGCGTGACTTTTTCTAAATATTTTGGAGCACTTGCTTCGATGCCGAAAGAGGATTTGATTTCTGTTGCGAGGGCAACCGCTGCCCCCTCTTCGCCATGATTGCAGAAAACCTTCTGTGGTTTTCCGGCGGCATCATGAATCCATGCTAAGAGTTTTTTTTGATCGGCGTGAGCACTATAGGCGCCAATACTTTCGATATGTGCTTTGACATGCACGCGCTCATGCAAAAAATGCACGACTTTATCTCCTCGGAAGATTTTGCGCCCAAGCGTCCCCTTTGCTTGATATCCAATAATCAATACCGTGTTATTTGGATGACTTAAATATCGAATGAGATGATGTTGTATGCGTCCCCCATTCATCATCCCAGAGCCTGCGATGATCATTTTTGGTTGTCTCGCGGTATTAATCGCTTTAGACTCGCTAACACGTTCAGTGAGGGAAAGCCCTGGAAAATCAAATAAATCATCCCCGGTAGAAATACGTCGAAGAGCATCTTTGTCGTAATATTGAGGATATTCTTTCATAACGCGTGTCACACGAATAGCCATCGGACTGTCTACATAGGTGTCCATCGCGGGAAGCTCTCCGTCTTCCACCATGCGGTTCAATTCATAAAGAATTTGCTGAGTGCGCTCAATGGCAAAAGCAGGAATCAATAAAACCCCTTTCTTTTTTGCTGTGCGCTGAATGATAGCTTTGAGTTTTTTGTATCGAGTACTTACATCTTCATGGAGACGATTTCCATACGTGGATTCAATTACGAGCGCATCGACGTCAGCGAGCTGAGCAGTGGGACGAAGAACTCGCGCGCCATCATTGCCAAGATCGCCTGAAAACGCAATACTCGGACCACCTTTTTCCCAGAGCTCAACAAAAGAAGATCCAAAAATATGACCTGCTTCTCGCAAGCGAAACTTGATGTCCCCTATTTCAATTTCTCGGCTATAGTCAAGTGGCGTAAAAAAAGTAAATGCACGGTCTATATCTTCCTGGGCATACAACGGCGGTCGGGTATCGCGTTTAAAATCCGACTGCATAATATGAAAGGCATCTTCCAAAACAATTTTAGCAATTTTAACCGTTGGAGGCGTGGCATAAATTTTTCCGCGAAATCCTTCTTTAACAAGCTTTGGAATACGCCCAACATGATCAAGATGTGCATGGGTAACGATCAGCGCATCAATCGTTGATGGGTCAAACGGCAGCTTCACATAATTTTTGATGTCGCATAGATTGCATCCTTGGAACATCCCGCAATCAACAAGAATTCTTGCCCCTTGTGTTTCCACAAGAGAACAAGAGCCGGTCACCTCTCGTGCGGCTCCACAAAACGTTATATTCATGGGGAGATTATACCATGTTCTTAAAAAGACTCTGGAGAAAAAAATAAAACGAAACACATCATCCGCTTAAGAAAAGCTCTTAATCCTATCTTTGCATCAAATGTCCTGCGGCTTGGCAAAAATCGGCCAGTGCCGGATCTGGAAGATGACAACGTCTATCTACAATGATTGAGAGAAGCGCGCGATCCATACTTGCATCCGTAAAAAGAAAGACAATTAAAGCCGTTTCAAGGAGAAGAAGAATGGTTCCAGAAATAACAGCGAGACGATAAGAAAATTCCGGATGCTCAAAACGTCGTTGCCAATGCGCGGAGAACATCCATAACTTTCCACATGTGACATAATTCGCAACAAGAATAGCGAGAGAGCCATAAGCGCCATAAAGAAAAGAACTAAATGGTGTTATGCCATAGGAGCTTGCAACGAGCATGGCGAATGGAAAAGCGGCGACGGTTAAAAATGCCCAAAAATCTGCCTCCGGATCGTGGTAGTCATTTGTCATTTTTTCAATGTTCTTTTTCGTCTTCACTTTCGCCATACGCACTACGGCAAAAGTATATCATAAATGAGGGTTATACTTCCATTCGTACGGTGTCTTTTCCGAGAATACTTTCAACTTCTTTCGCAATGAGCTCGTCAAAGGCGATGCGGTAGGAAGTAAGGATTTTTCTTTGTCCCGAGGATTGATCCACTAAAAAATAGACAAGATATTGTCCGGGATGTTCTTCAAATATCGCTTTTAATTGATACAGTATTGTTTGAGGAAGGCGCGCACGTAAATAAACTGTGACGGCTTGGTCGGGCTTGTCTTTTACCTTGCTTTCTTCCCCTTTTTTAGGTTCAAGTTCCGTCCCGCGCGTGATATCGTCAATATTATCTGGGGTTATTTCAAAACCGCCTTCCGCGATAAACTTTAGTTCATCATTACGTTCTTGTACGCGTCCGAAAACGGTCACCGCCGCATCTTCTTCCCAAAGCAGGGGCTTTTCACTAAAGACACGTGGAAAAACAACAACTTCAATAGCGTCGTGCATATCTTCTAGTTTACAAAACGCCATAGTCTCATTATTTTTTGTGAGGATTTTCTTTGCGGAAGTTAAAACACCACCGATGCGTACCTTCTTCTCTTTTTTATGATTTTTGAGGTCCGCGATGGGAACAAAGTAGTCTTTGAGCTTGTCATGGATTTCTTCAAAGGGATGCGCGCTCACATACAGCCCTAAGAGTGCTTTTTCCCAAGAAAGAATATCACGCGTGGAAGCAGGCGGCGCATCACGAAGTTGCAACGCCGGATGATCATCCGCACTCGTTCCCATACTGAAGAGATTTTTTTGTCCCGTTTCCGCTTCTCTTGAAAGACGCTTTTGATATTCCAATAACGTCTCCATATTAAAGAAGAGTTTATTTCTGTCTCCGAAGCGATCCAGAGCGCCGGACTTGATTAGAGCTTCAAGGGATCGACGATTAAAGGATTTTATAGGCGCTGTTCGTCTTGCGAAATCTGAAAGATCTTTATAGGCGCCATGTTCTTTTCGCTCACGATAGATCTCGTCAGCGACGTCCTCTCCAAGCCCTTTAATAGCGAGCAAACCAAAACGAATATTTCTCGTCCCTTTTACCACAGAAAAAAGCTTGAAGCTTTCATTCACATCTGGTGGCAACACCTCCATATTCATGTGGCGACACTCCTCCACCTCGATCGTGACACGATCGATATTTTGACAATCGGAATTCAGGAGGGCGGCCATAAAGGCATCCGGATAATGGGCCTTCAAATACGCGGTTTGATACGCAATCATGGCATAACAAGCGGCATGAGACTTATTAAAACCATACGCCGCAAACTCTTCAAATTGTTTAAAAATCTCCTCAGCAGTTTTACGGGGCACGCCATTTTTGATGGAGCCATCAATAAATTTCGTGCGTAATTGGGCCATAAGCTTTGCAATTTTCTTTCCCATGGCTTTACGAAGCGTGTCAGCTTCACCTGGGGTAAAGCCGGCCATATCTTTTGACACTTGCATAACTTGCTCCTGATACACAGGAATTCCATAGGTTTCTCGAAGTGCGCTTTCCGTAAGGGGATGCATGAATGAGACTTTTTCTTTGCCGTGCTTACGTTTAATAAACGAGTCGATAAACTGCATTGGACCG